>ENA-OUVC01000683-OUVC01000683.1-marine-metagenome-genome-assembly--contig:-NODE-683-length-21521-cov-3.917226_pt1 | contig 21521 bp, 20 predicted proteins | sample MGYA00248622_ERZ508571 | MGnify/ENA primary metagenome ERZ508571 (study PRJEB26236, sample SAMN06267175) | marine metagenome | isolation source: Columbia River Estuary | place: USA:Columbia River Estuary... | reverse complement strand
AAAACAACTGGCAATGACGGCAACGAGGCCAAGCCAACCCACAACTGCACGTAACCACGTGGCGATGCTGTTGACGTTGTTCCATGCAAGTGCGAGGAGAGCGCCGAGCCCTAGTTCCCATGCACGTGCGTGCAGCCCAAAGAACGCCCATTGTTGCGTGGTATTGGTTTGCCAAATACACACGGCAAACGATGCAATGCTGAGAACGGAAATACCGACAACAGCACGTGTGCGGAAACTGCGTGAACGCCAGAGCAGTAATGCAAGGAGTGCTGGCCACACCACATAGAACTGTTCTTCCACGGCAAGCGACCAAAAATGTTGCAGCGCCGAAGGTGGCAAAGTTGATTGCAAGTAATCGGTGCCACGGTTGGCAAAAGTGATGTTGGCAAAAAACCCAGCACTTGCAATGGCGTCTTGCCCAAGGTCGCGCAAGCGCAGTGGTTCAAGCCAGATGCGCCCCGCAATAACGGTTGCGACAATCACAAGTGTGGAGGCGGGCAATAAGCGCCGTGCGCGGCGCGCATAAAACTGGCGCAATGAAATGCGTTTGTTTGCAGCGAACTCGCTAGCGAGCAGCGACGTAATGAGAAAACCCGAGAGGACGAAAAAAACGTCAACGCCAACGAAACCGCCACGTAAGGCGAAGAAGTGTGCGTGGTATAAAACCACGACACCAACTGCTAGGGCGCGCAGGCCCTCAATGTCGCGGCGCTTCATAAAGATATTGTGGTCGAGACCGGCGTCGATCCGGTGACCTTCCGCTTTTCAGGCGGACGCTCTGCCGACTGAGCTACTCGACCGTGACAGATGTAAACATCTGCACACGCGGTCCCGACGGGACTCGAACCCGCGACCTCCGGCTTGACAGGCCGGCGTGAACTCCAGCTTCACCACGGGACCAAAGTGACGACATAAATTCCACACTTTGATCATTGAAAAACATGATCGTTATTGCTGATATTAAGTTGTATATAACCGTATTTCGCACCCCCAACGGGATTCGAACCCGTGCCGCCACCTTGAAAGGGTGGTGTCCTAGGCCACTAGACGATGGGGGCTTGTTCGACTCCACGCGAGAGCGTTGCAAAACTATCAGGGAATTAGCGAATTTCCCCCCGATTCATCTGAGCACTTATAGAAGCTTCTAATAACCACCCCAAATAGGCATATAAATGATGTTGAGCCAGCCGTGGATCATCATCTTCCAGGCCATTTTGGCCATTGAGCTCATCGTCTTCACTCACATCGAGCATGGTGCCGAGCAAGAGGCGAATGGCATTGAGTGACTGCATGAACTGTGACATGTCGCCCGACGTGAGAATGGGCGATTGGTTCTCAGCGGTATCGATGACCTCGACGGCCCGCGAAATAGCAGCGAGCCGAGAAGCCACCAGCTCACTGCGCATGAGACGCTGGTACTCCTCATTGCTCTCGGGGTCTTGGTGATAGGCCACGGGGAAAAGTCGCTGCAGTGTGGGTTCGTTGGAATTGCCGGTGGTGAGAACATCTCGCAATTCACCGAACATATGCACAAGCAATGCCTGCACATCGGGCGAAAGCTTCATTGCATACGTGCCATCGCGTTGTGCAACAAATGGCCCAGAGTTGCGACGGCGCATCATGTGTCGCGTTGCATGGTTGCCCATAAACCATGCTCATGTAGGCGAAATACATCGAGTTCAGCGCGTTCACGGGCACCGCTTGAGACAACAGCGCGGCCTTTGTGGTGGACGTCGAGCATTAACTCCGTTGCTTTTTCATTGCTGTAACCAAAAAGTTTTTGGAGGACAAATGCGACATACGACATGAGGTTGATGGGGTCATTCCAGACAAGCACGATCCATGGCTTGTCGGTGTCGAGTTGCTCATCGACAGCAATATCTGCTGCGGGTGATTCGGTCGTTGATGCCATTACGACATTCTGCCTCTACGATGGGCATTTCCATGGCTGTTGGTGCTCGCCCCCTCGTTCCTTCGCGTCTTGCACGCCGGGCTTTGTCGCACAATGGTTCGGGTCGCCGACCCACCACCGTTATTGGCGGCTATATCGCCCTCACCAAACCACGCATTGTGGAACTTTTGTTGGTCACCACCGTTCCCACCATGGTTCTGGCCCAAAAGGGTTGGCCAGCCACGTGGCTCGTTGTGCTCACCTTGGTGGGGGGCTCATTGGCTGCTGGCGGGGCAAACGCCCTCAACATGGTCATCGATCGCGATATCGACAAACTCATGGAGCGCACCCAAGGGCGGCCATTAGTGACCGGCCTCATCGCCCCGCGAAATGCCGTCATTTTTGCCTGGATCTTGGAAATTGTGGCTTTTGCCATTTTGTGGGTCAGCGCCAACCTGTTGTCGGCCCTACTCACCTTCTCGGCCACCATGTTCTACGTGGTCATTTATTCCGTGTGGCTGAAGCGCACGAGCCGCCAAAACATCGTTATCGGGGGTGCCGCCGGGGCCGTTCCCGTGCTCGTGGGCTGGTCGGCAGTCACTAATCAGGTGTCTTGGGCCGCTTTTTTGCTCTTTTTGCTCATTTTTCTCTGGACTCCCCCACATTTTTGGGCTTTGGCCATTCGCCACTCCGATGACTACAAAGCGGCCCAAGTGCCCATGTTGCCCACCGTTGTGCCCATGAAACAGACTTTGTGGGCCATGTTGCGCTACACCGTGGCTTTGGTGGTGGCGAGCCTCATTTTGCTGCCAGTTGCCGATTTAGGGGTCATTTATGGGGTGTCGGCAGCTGTTTTGGGGGCACTTTTCCTCCTCGGCATCGGATATTTGTGGCGGACCCCCACGGAAGCGGTGTCGATGCGCGTATTTTCCTACTCGATTTCCTACATCTCACTTCTTTTTGGCGCCATCACGGTCGACGTGCTGGTGAAATATGGGGTCTCCTAGGGTGCATCGCCTACAGTTGAGGTGCGCAGGGTGTCCCCCGATGCAAAATCACAAACCCACAAAGACTCTTGATTTACCTCCTGACTCTCGCAGGTAGGTAATCTCGTATCGTCATTTCCGAGAAAGAAAGCCCTCCATGACCACGATCGAAACGCATGTATCTGGTACTCAGGTGCACGCCACTTCTAGCGACAGTGCCCTTGGCGCTTTTTTAGTGGGCGTCGGTGCATGGGCTACCACGACCGACCACAAACGCATTGGCCGACTTTTCATTGGTTGCGCATTGCTCATTGCAATTGCTGCAGCAGCACTTGGCGCAGTCATTGGTGTGGAACGCATCTCTGCAACGGGTTACTCCCTTCTCGATCAAGACTCCGTTACACAAATTTTCTCTCTCTATAGAGTCGGACTTTCCTTCGGCGTGATGTTGCCACTTCTCCTCGGTGTCGCTATCGCAGTAGTGCCACTACAAGTTGGCGCAAAAACAATTGCGTTCGCACGTCTCGCAATGTTTGGTTTTTGGATGTGGCTTGCAGGCGTTGGTCTTGCAATTGGTTCCACCATTGCAAACGGTGGCCCCGGTGGCGGCAGTGAAAAAATGGTCGACCTGTTTCTTCTTGGCATGGGCATTGCCGTTATCGGTGCACTTGCGGCTGCAGTTTCTGTAGTGACCACTGTGCTCACCAACCGTGCCCCTGGCATGACACTGCTGCGCGTTCCCATGTCGTCATGGTCTGCACTCACCGGTGGAGTCGCATTAATTCTTACCTTGCCAGTGTTGCTCGGAACTCTTGTGTATCTCTACGTCGACCACCGTTATGCGCGTGTGGCCTTTGGAGGCAACAAAGGTATTTCCGACTGGATGGGTTGGTCACTCACACAGCCACAAACCTACGTTTACGTTGCAATGGGCGCCGGTGTTCTTGCAGAAATAGCAGCGGTTGTCAGTGGTAAGCGCCAAGTTTTGCGCCCAGTATTGCTCACGGGTATTGCCATTGTTTCTCTTGCTGCCTTAGGTGGCGCAACTCAAGTACAACACGGCGTGACCTGGACCAACACCAGTGGAAGCGACAAAGTAAAAGAACTCATTCCTTTCCTCATCTTCAACGCGTTGCCACTTCTAGGTGTGCTCGTGGTGTTGGGAGTGTCGTTGCTTGGTATCGCAAAAAGCAAGCCACGTTTAGTTCCCGCAATGGCGCCAGCACTTCTTGGTCTTGGCATGGTGCTCACCGGAATGGTTGGGCATCTTGTTGGATTGTTTGGGCCAGCTCAACTTGCCGGAACAGTTTTTGAAGAAGGCGAATTCATTTATGTGGGGTATGGCGCGTTGCTCATTGGGCTCGCAGCTGTTTCTTACTGGGGTCCAAAACTATGGGGACGCGTGTTGCCTTCATCTGCAGTGCTCGGAATCAGTGGGCTGACATTTTTAGGAACAGTGCTTGCCGCATTGCCGATGTACATCGCCGGCTTTGCAAACCAGCCAGCAAATGTTGCCAACGACTTCTCGTACAGCGGCCCACAAGAATTGTGGAATACAGCTTCAGCAGCCGGACACGCACTCGTTGCAGTGTCAGTACTTCTTTTTGTTCTCACCGCGCTTCGTGCCTTCACCGCAGGTGAAGTTGCAGGCGACGATCCATGGGATGCACAAAGCCTCGAGTGGTCGGTGTCGTCACCAGCACCATCAAGCAACTTTGTGTCAACACCAGCGGTCACAAGTGCTGAACCACTTCTCGACATCAAGCCTGCAGGAGGACAGAAATGACCTACGCACTTCCCGCTGGGCCGCGCCCCGCGCCGCGCCGCCAACTTTTCATGAGCACCGGCATTGCAGTAGCTGCAGGAACCATGCTCATGGGTGGCATGTTGGCGTTGTGGTTGCGCTTCCGCGCAGCTGCGCCAACGCGACCTTCAGCTGATGGTTTCAAGCTCATTAAAGATTGGCTACCCGCCGATCTCAAAATGCCTGAAGTTGTTACCAACGTCGGCATCTTGTCGTTTGTGGTGATGTGCGTCATGGTGCAGTGGGCTGCTTATGCCGCTCGTCGCAGCGACTCAAAGCACGTTGTTGCTGCGCTGAGCCTCACACTTCTTTTTGGTATCGCCATTCTCAATGCTCAAGCTGCCATTTTTGTGCAGTTCAACGTAGGCGTTGCGTCGGGCACTTATCAATCAATGTTCTACGCAATTGTCGGCACGCTCACTGTGCTCATTGTGTCTGGTCTTGTGTTCACGGTTGCATCTCTCTTTAAAAGCATTGGTGGTCGCGCAGCGAACACCGATCTTTTAAATGCACATGCGTTGTATTGGTATTTCCTCGCTGCGGCGTACACCGCAGTGTGGTTCGTAGTCTTCGTGCAGAAATAGGTCGACGATGTTTACGCCAGGTTCAAAATTTTTCCTCGGACTCACAGGGTTCTCTCTTGCCGTCTGTGTTCTTTATATTGCGTTAGTCGATAACGCCACAGGTGGTGCAGTTGCTTTGTTGTCCATTGCCGCGGCATCCGGTGTGGTTGCTGGGCTGTCACTTTTCAACCGTGATGGTGAAGTTGCAGTTGGCGACACAGCAGCACCTGCCGGCGCAGAACAACTGTCTTCGAGCATGTGGCCACTCATTGCCTCCGTTGGCTTTGTTGGCGTAGTTGCCGGGCTCATTACACACCCCATTGTTTTCTTCCTCGGACTCATTGCACTGTTGGCAGCCGGAACAGAATGGCTCGTTCAGTCGTGGAGTGAAGGTGCATCAAGCGACAAGGCATACAACGCTTCGCTGCGTGGACGCATGTTGCATCCACTCGAGTTTCCCGTGTTAGCGCTTGTTGGATTAGGCATCATCATTTTGTCCTTCTCGCGCGTCATGCTTGCGGTGTCTCGCGATGCCGGTGCAATTATTTTCATCGTTGTCGGCTCAGCAGTTCTCTTTGTAGGTGCCATTTTCGCTCTGAAGCCAAGTTTGAAAAAAACACTCGTTGTGGGCATTTGTGTAGCGAGCGCGGTTGGCATAGCCGCAAGTGGAATTGCCGCAGCAAGCAACGGACTGCGCGACGACCTTGTGAAAGCCAAAAAAGAGCATCACTTCAGCCACAAAGAATGTGGTGAAGAAGAAGGTGAACACTTCGACCATTTGGCAGAGGGAACCATTTCTATGCGTTCCAACCCCATTGCAACTATTGAATTGCGTGATGGCAAGCTCACCGCTCGTGAATTGGGCGTTGACAAAGTCACACAAACCATCACTTTCCCTCGATCAAATGACGCCACCATCATCTTCCGTAACAAAGACGAAAGAGAAGCACGGCTCACTGCGTACCTCGGAACCAAAGCGGTGCAAGATGGGGTTGTGGAAGAAGTACTCAATTGCACACAAATGATTGGCATCGATCATGAGCAAGCGCTCACCTTCAAAATTGCCAAGCCATCAATGGCATCTGAGAAGCCGTACACACTTACTGTTCCTGGCCTTGAAGGTCAATCAATAGAAATCATGGTGCCTTAGTCATGAGCGCAAAAACTCGTCGCATTGTTGCCGGCGTCTCCGGTCTTGCCGCAACATCATTTCTTGCTAGCTGCGCAAAAGATGCGCCGCAAGATACTTGGCAGCCAAAAGGCACTAACGCAAAAATCATTGACGATCTGCAACAACCCGTCTTTGCCATAGCGGGTGTTATTGGCGTCATTGTTTTTTGTGCTGTGGTGTATTGCATTATCAAGTTCCGCGACCGCGGCCAGGCAATGCCAGAACAAACCCACGGTAAGCCAGCTCTTGAAATTGGTATGACCATTTTGCCAGCTCTCATTTTGGCTGGCGTGGGTGTATTCACCTTCCGCACAGTGTTCGACCTGTCAAAGACCAGCGATACACAAATGGTCGTCAACGTCACCGGTCAGCAGTGGTGGTGGGAATACGACTACCCAGCACAACCAGAACTCGGTATCACAGCTCCCATCATTACCTCTGGGCAAATGGTCATTCCTGTCGGCACAAAAGTGCTTCTTCGCGAAACAAGCCGCGACGTCATTCACTCATATTGGATACCTGCACTCAACGGTAAGCGCGATGCGGTACCGGGTCGCGTGCATACTCTGCGTCTCGATGCCGATAAGCCAGGAATTTATGCTGGTCAGTGCACAGAGTTCTGTGGTCTTTCTCATGCAAACATGCGCATGGAAACAATCGCGTTAAGCAAGGAAGATTTTGCTGCGTGGGTGGCAAATCAACTCGCCGATGCAAAATCACCTGCTGAAAATACTCTGGCAAAAGAAGGCGAAGCAGTCTTCCTCAACCAGTGCGTTCGTTGTCACCAAGTCAATGGTCTGAAAAAGGCCGATGGTACGCCTGCTATTGCGGCTCCCGATGAAAACGTATGGTCAGGTGCAGCACCGAACCTCACACACTTGATGTCGCGCAACACATTCGGCGGCGCTTCTTGGGATCTACTGAATAAAAAATGTCGCGCAGATGTTTGGGGCGCAAGTAGTGAAACTGTTGGCAAAAAATATCTTGCTGGCGTGAGCGAAGAGTGCCTGAATCAAACAGATCTACGACGTTGGTTACGCAATGCACCGGCAATGAAGCCGATGTATGCAGACCCAACACAACTCTCATCCACCAACGGTAAATACCGCGGTATGCCGAATCTCGGACTCTCAGAGGACGACATCGACAAACTTGTGGCTTACCTCTCCACACTGAAGTGATCGGAGCACGCTGACATGGCAATTATTGAACGACCAGCAACAGCCGGAGGTGTGGAAATCGCACCACCTGCTACACCGTCACGAGCACAGGGTGGCTTCAAGCGTCCTGTATCAACAACAGGGTGGAAGTCATGGCTCTTTACAGTCGACCATAAAAAGCTCGGCATTATGTATGGCGTCATGGCAATGTTCTTCTTCATCGTGGGTGGCATTGAAGCGGTACTCATTCGCCTCCAACTTGCCGCACCTGAAGGCAAGGTTTTAAGTGCCAGCGTGTACAACCAGATGTTCACCATGCACGCCACCACCATGGTGTTCCTTTTCGTGATGCCAATGGCCGCAGCGTTTGCAAACTATTTCATTCCACTTCAAATTGGTGCACGTGACGTTGCCTTCCCACGCATGAATGCATTTGGTTTCTGGTGTGTTCTCGGCGGCGGTATTTTCATCAACTTGTCGTGGTTCCTCGGCGGAGCTGCCGACGGTGGTTGGTTCATGTACGCACCAAACTCAGGGCCAATTTTCTCACCATCACATGGTGTTGACTTTTGGACACTCGGACTCCAGATCACGGGTATCGCTTCATTAACGGGTGCAATCAACCTCATTGTGACGGTGTTGAACATGCGTGCTCCAGGAATGAGCCTCATGAAGATGCCAGTGTTCACTTGGCTTCAGTTGGTGGTGCAGTTCCTCTTGTTGTTCGCAGTACCAGTTATTACCGTGGCGCTTTTCCTCTTGAGCTTCCAGCGCAACTTTGGTGCAACGTTCTTCGACGTATCTGCAGGTGCCGACCCACTGCTGTGGCAACACTTGTTCTGGATCTTCGGACACCCCGAGGTGTACATCCTCATTCTGCCGAGCTTCGGCATTATCTCTGAAGTACTTCCTGTTTTCTCCAAGAAGCCACTCTTCGGATACCCATTCGTTGTGTTCTCGGGCGCAGCAATCGGGTTCGTTGGTTGGGGCGTATGGGCTCACCACATGTTTGCTTCTGGGCTGGGGCCTGTGTCGGTGGCGGTGTTCTCCATTTCCACCATGGCCATTGCAATTCCGACCGGTGTAAAAATTGTGAACTGGACACTCACGTTGTGGGGCGGCAAATTGCGCTTCACCGCAGCAATGCATTTCGCCATTGGTCTCATCGTGCTCTTCACCATCGGTGGTTTGTCAGGTGTAACGCACTCAGTAGCACCTTCTGACACACAACAAACCGATACGTACTACATCGTTGCTCACTTCCACTACGTGCTATTTGGTGGAGCGGTGTTCGGACTCTTCTCTGGTTTCTACTACTGGTGGCCAAAAATGTTTGGCAAGACCCTCAATGAAAAATTGGGTAAGGCCAATTTCTGGTTGATGGTCATTGGTATGAACATGACCTTCGGCCCAATGCACATCTTGGGTCTCCAAGGTCAGCCACGCCGTATGTACCAATGGACCGAAGCACGAGCTGGTGAAGGATTCTTCAACCTCGGGTTCTGGAACCAAGTTGCTTCTGTAGGTTCAATTATCTTGGCCGTTGGTGTATTGCTCTTCATCATCAACGTTGTCAAAACAGCTCGCAGCAAGGAACTCGCTCCGCTTGACCCATGGGATTCACGCACTTTGGAGTGGATGACCAGTAGCCCACCGAAGGAACACAACTTCGATGTCATTCCTACCGTGCATCACCTCGATGAGTTCTTCCATCGCAAGTATCAGCAAGACCCTGTCACGCATGAATACAAGCAAATTGCCACCGCAGAAGAGATTCTCGCCGACCAAGAAGCTCATGCCGACAAGCACATTCATATGCCGTCACCGTCGTATTGGCCAATTGTTCTTGCAGCAACTTTGCCCATCATCACGACTGGTGTCATCTACTCAATACCAGTAGCCATTGTTGGCGGTATTTTCTTGGTGTTGGCAATGTTCGGTTGGGCCCTCGAGCCATCAACTGCACCTGAAACCGATTTCGATCCTCCCGCAGCGGGAGAAAGCACGAAGGAGTTGGCTCCACTTGTCTGACGTAGCAGTTCACGAAGCCGATCACGGCACACACGGACACACCACTACAACGGGTTTGTCCAACAACAAGATTGCAATGTGGCTCTTCTTGGGCTCAGAGTGCTTGTTGTTCGGTGGCCTCATCAGCACCTACATGTTGTACCGCGGTCGTGTTTCAGAAGGACCACGCCCCGGAAACGTATTCGATATTCCCTTCACCTCGGTGAGCAGTTTCATTCTGCTCATGAGTTCACTCACCATGGTTCTTGCAGTTTCTGCAGCACAAAATCGTGACGACCGTGGAACCACATTGTGGCTAACAATCACCGCACTTCTTGGTGCAACCTTTGTTGGTGGCCAGGTGTATGAATTCACAGCGATGTACAACGAAGGCTTAGGTTTCACTACCAGCCTCTTTGGCTCAAGCTTTTATGCGCTCACCGGCTTTCACGGTGTACACGTCACCGTGGGCATCATCATGCTGATGTCTCTTGTGGGCATCATCAAGCGCAGCACGATTCCTGGCGACAAAGCAGAAGTTGTTGAACTCATTGGTTTGTATTGGCACTTTGTCGACGTGATCTGGATCATCATTTTCACGCTCGTTTATCTCATCCCGGCATAATTTGCATCCTCGAACGAAGGTTCCACTATGACAGCTGCAACAGAAACTCATTCAGAACACGATCACTCACATGATGATCATGCTCAACACGGCATGAGCAATGCTGGCTATATTCGCATAGCCCTCATTCTGGCTGCCATGACTGCGCTTGAAGTTTCTACGTATTATGTCGATTTCGGTGCATTCTTTATGCCGGTGCTGATCATTTTGATGGTCGTCAAGTTTTTCATCGTTGTTTCGTACTTCATGCATTTGAAGTTCGATAACAAACTCTTTAGCTTCTGTTTTTATGCAGGACTTTTCCTAGCGGTCATGGTGTACGTCATCGCACTTGCAACCTTCAAGTTCTTTGCGGCATAACAAGTAGAGCCGAGGCGTCATGATTGCCGAAGCTGCCAACCCACTACTTGATCCGTGGCGCTTCCAGGCGCATCCAGAAATTTGGCTGCTTATCCTTTTTCTTATTGGTGCTTATACGTATGCAGTGAAAGTCATTGGCCCCCAAGCCGGAGTGCCCAAAGACCAAACACTGTCTCGAAAAAATCTCATTGCATTCATTGGTGCTATAGGGCTCTTGTGGTTTTCCACCGATTGGCCAATGCACGACATCAGCGAAGAATATTTGTATTCGGTGCACATGTTCCAACACATGGTGCTCGCATATTTCGTACCACCCCTTGTTCTTCTTGCCATTCCTGAATGGCTCTTTCGTGCGGTGATCGGTGAGGGTAAGGCGTACCGATTTGTGAAGCGGCTGAGCAAACCCATCGTTGCGGGTCTGCTTTTCAACGTGGTGGTGATGATTACCCATATTCCTGGCCTAGTGAACCGCAGCGCGGAAAGCAGCCCTCTGCATTACGCCATGCATATATTGGTCGTGTCAACAGCACTATGTATGTGGTCGCCTATTTGCAGCCCAGCCAAAGAGTTCCACATTGGTTACGCAGGAAAAACTATCTATCTCTTCCTGATGTCGGTTGTGCCCACGGTGCCTGCAGCGTGGCTCACCTTTGCTGAAGACTCGGTGTACAAGCACTACGACATTCCTATTCGTGTATGGGGCCTATCGACGGAAACCGACCAGCAGTTAGCTGGCGCTGTCATGAAAACCGGTGGCTCGTTCTTCCTGTGGGCCATTGTCATTTTCATCTTTTTCAAACGCCTGGCAAAGGGCTTCTATAAAGACCAGTCGTATATCCCAGAAGCCGACCCACCGCTTACTTTTAGCGAGGTCGAAAAAGCTTTCTCACAAAGCAAGCCACCCCAGGAATAGGCGAATTTGCCGCAGGTTTTGGCTCACCCATAAAAGAGCGCGGTGTTTGGCCCCCACGGCGTGGCATAGCCCAATTGGCAAACCAGGGCCCATTCCGTGCATCTCATGCACAAATTGTGCACAATCTGCACTAAAAGTGCAAAGAATGCATAACTATGACCCTGTCACTTCCTCTGTCTTTGAAAAATCTCCTCAAGTACGTTGTGAGCGCAGCAATGATCGCGCTTGTAGCGGTTGCGATTCCCACATCCTTAGAGAACCCACAACCTGCGAACGCTGCTGCAATGTCCGGATTCACGCATGTGGAAACTAACGGCAATCACTCCTGCGCTACGAAATCTGATGAAACGGTGTGGTGCTGGGGTCTTAACTCCTCTGGACAACTTGGTGATGGCACAACAACAAATCGAAATCGCCCTGTGCAAGTTGTTGATCTATCAGGTGTGGTCAGCGTTGATACGGGATACGACTATGCATGCGCACTCAAATCGGATACAACGGTGTGGTGCTGGGGCGGTAACGGCAACAGTTCTCTAGGTGATGGCACAACAACAAATCGAAGTCGCCCAGTGCAAGTAAAGGACTCGACGGGTCTCTCATACTTGACGGGGGTCACCCAAGTGTCAACCGGCAGTGGACATGCCTGCGCCGTGAAATCAAATGGCTCAGCCTGGTGTTGGGGATGGAACCACTACTACATCTTGGGTAGCAGTGGTCCTGCTTCAAGCATTCCCAAAGAGGTTCCAAACATTACTACTGCAACACAAATTCGTGCTGGTGGGTTTTACACGTGTGTTTTGCTCGCGAGTGGAGCAATTAGTTGTTGGGGAGAGCGGATAACAGGCAACGCTGGTCTAAGCGGCGTCACATTACTTTCCAAATCAAAGGGTAACCACATCTGTGCCATTGCAACAGATCAGGCATTGAAATGTTGGGGCTATAACGATCACGGCCAAGTAGGGATTGGTAATACGACCGACCGAACATCTCCAGTCACTATCGCTGGATTTGAAAGTGCACTTTCTGTGTCGTCTAATAATCACAATACATGTGCGGTAAAGACCGACGGCACACCGTGGTGCTGGGGATGGAACGCCTTTGGTCAAGTAGGCGTTGCCTCTACGGCGGGTCAACTTGTTCCAATAGCAGTGAGCGGAGTCACTGGAGTCGCACAAATTTCGGCTGGGTATACACACACGTGTGCGTTGCTGACAGACACAACCATTAAGTGTTGGGGTGACAATCGATCAGGACAACTGGGTAATGGTACGACGAACAGCACGGCAACTGCAATATCAGTAATGACTCCTCCGGTTACTTTAAGTACGCCATCTTCGGTTACTGCTACGGCTACTGCATCAACGGAAAAATCAATTGATGTGTCTTGGGGTGCTAGTACGGGTGCATTGTCTTACACAGTGAAAATATATAACGCATCAGGTTCGCCGCTGCTTCAGACAATATCTAGCGTGACGGGAACATCGACCACTATTACAGCGTCGACATATAGCGCAATTGCTCACAACACTGCATACAAAGTCACTGTCACAGCAATCGGCGATGCTGGAGTGAGCTACAACAACTCCTCTGAAAGTTCTCAAGTATCAGTTACAACTAATCCACCGAACCTGGCAATCTCAACTCCAACTAGTGGCTTGTCGGGAACAGCAAATAGTGCATACTCACTGACTGTGTCAGGTTCTGGTGGAATTGCTCCTCTCACTTATGCACTGACAGGAACTTTGGTTGCAGGGCTCAATTTCAGCTCCGCCACCGGGGTCATTTCAGGAACGCCTACCGTCTCGGGTTCGCAAATTTTTAGTGTCACCATGACCGACGCGCGATCTGTGAGCGTTGCAACATCAAACTTCACCATCACTATTGCCAGCGCAACTACGACGGTGAGCATTGCTCTTGCTGACGCAAGCCCTACATATGGAGTGACGAATCGTATTACTGCGACTACTTCTCAGGCCGGAACAGTGAACTTCAAAGCTGGTGGAACGTCAATCAGTGGCTGTGGTGCAGTTGTGGCCACCTCTACTGCGGTATGTGATTGGGTGCCGAGCAGCGTTGGTTCTGTCGCGCTGACTGCAGTGTTGAGCCCGACCGCATCGAGCACGTATTCAGGGTCAACGTCAAGCGCGTTGAATAAAACTGTCGCTCAAGCACCGCAAGCAAACGTGGTGCTGTCTTCTACATCTGGAACTTATGGCACTGATCTCACATTGACAGCCACGGGTGGTTCCGGTGGTGGTGCTTTGTCTTATGTGGTTTCAGTTGCTGGCACTGCCGGGTGTTCTATTGCTAGTGGCAACATATTGAGTGCAACGTCGCCAGGCACATGTACGGTGACGGCAACTCGTGCCGCGAGCACAAACTATTTGGTGGAATCATCTACAGCCACAACCGTGACTATTGCTCGTCGAGCACAAGCAGCACTCAATGTTTCTACAGTGACCGGTGACATTTTTACAGGCATCATTGTGTCGAGCAGTGGTGGTTCAGGAACGGGTGCAGTGACCTATGGTGTCACTACTGGCACCGCGAACTGTGCTCTCACCTCAGGAGTGGTGACTGCACGCTCTGTGGGCACATGCTTGCTTACCGTTTCTAAAGCTGCTGATACTTACTATTTGTCAGCAACAGAAACTTTCACGTTGTCGTTCGGTAAAGCCATACCAGTGGCTGGGGCGCTATCGAACACCACTTCTGGTACCGCGGGTACCGAAATTGTTTTGAGTTTCACTGGCGGTTCAGGAACAGGTGCGGTCACATATGTTGTGGCGTCACCCGGCACAGCAAAATGCGTCATTACTAATGGGAAGCTTGTAGCTTCCGCTTCGGGGTCGTGCACGGTGACCACCACAAAACAAGGTGACGACACGTACCCCGATCAGGTGGTGACTTCTGAATTTACTTTTTCTGCTGGTCAAATTGCTGTTCCTACTGTTTCTGGTGAAACAACAACCACAATCACCGCTACAACCACCACTGTGCCAACAGGAAAAACAGGCAAAAAAACTAGTGCGTCTACAACAACCACGACACCTACGACCACAACAACTTCCACGACAGTGGCAGCTAGCAGTTCAGAGCTTCAACCCGCACCTGAACTAGTGAATACAGCTTCTGCTCAAGGCGCAGCAACTATTGGTGGGAAAATCGCTAAAGCCACTACCGCACGCGTGAACAATCAACTCATTTTCACTGCAGCTGAGTTCACGGTCACTTTCGCTGGAGTGAATGCCGATGGCAGTGTGATTCCACTACGCACCGATGGTGTGCTGGAACTCGCCCGTGAAGACATGTTCCGCCTCGACGCGAAAGGCTTCGCACCAGGCACACAAGTCACAGTGTGGATGTTCTCGCAGCCACAACGGCTCGCCAAACTCACGGTCGGCGCAGATGGCCTCGTGCGTACCTCCTTGCGGGTGCCAAAATCGTTGAAAGATGGTTTGCATCACGTGGTGATGGTGGGTGTTGACCAAAACAAGAAAGAAGCGAAGTTCGAGTTTGGTCTTAACGTGGGTGTTCCTGCCGAGCAGTGGTGGGTGTCGCGTGTGTTGCTCGTCATACCTATTTCGATCGCTGTCTTTATCGGCTTGTGGTTGCCAACATCAGTGCGTCGCCGTCGCAAACAGTTGATCTAAGTAGACTCTTCACGTGTCTCGTCGACTTTTATCGCGCCGTCGCCATTCAGGCGAAGATGGCGCTGGCTGGATCTATGCCGACCTCTTTTTAGCATTGACCCTTGTTGGCTTGGGGTCAGCAATTGTTACGTCGTCGTCGCCGTCTCCTGCGGCACAAGCTGCAACTTCAACCACAGTGGCGAGTACAAAAACCTTTCAACTCAGTTGTACCGAGTTTGTAATAAGGCCTGAAAGCAATTTGTCGCCCGAAGTGGGCGGCAAGCAAATTGAAGCTGCAGTGGGCGAAGAAATAACTCGCAGAGGCTGGGCTCCCGATACTGCTAAGCCCGGTTTTGTGATTGTGATGGGCGGATTCTCGGGTAATGAAGGCCCTGGTGATGGAAGCAACAGAGCGAAGAGCTTGCAGCCTGCTTTGCGCAAGAGCACACCAATGTTGCGTGCAGTAGAAATGCGGGCAATTGTAGTAAGGCCGCAGCAGTGAACGGCGAGCAACAAGCAATTGGTGGTGCTGGCTCATATTTGCTCTTGGTTTATTTGTTATATAGCGGTCCGCAACTTGAAGAAGACTGTACAAAGTAGGGGTTATGCCAATTATTGAAGAAACACAAGCAGATGCGGTGATCGCTGTAGATAAGTGGATCAAAGTATCGAAGCAAACTAAGTCGTTGGGCACAAGTGCTTCGCGCTTTGTTGACGACCTACGCAATGGGCGTAATTCTGGCGAATGGGCCAGCGTCAATGTTGAGCAAATTCTTCCGTACCGCTCTGAGACCCCACGCTTATTGCAGGTCATTCGTGCGGGCGCAATGTTCTTGCCCATTTTGCTCACATGGTTGGCGCTCTCACAGGTCATTGGTCCGTTTGCTTTGTACCTGCAGAATCAGCAGGCGAGTGCCAACTTCTTGTGGTTCTGGCAACAAAACCCAGGGAAGTCATTTAGCGGGCTATGGAAACTTAGCCACGTTGCACTGACCGATGCTGCAGTATTGGCGTTCCTTACCGTATTGGTCATGCGCATTACGTGGTGGGAAACATCACGTGCCGAGCGTAGCGAACTTGTTTATATCGACATGGTGTCGGCTTTAGAGTTTCACTTCTTAGCAGTACGTAATACCAAGGCTTAGTTCCACTTAAAAGTTTTTGCTGCCAATAATGGGGCAGCAATTGCCCACACTAAAAGCACAATCCACGACGACGTGGTGTGCTCGCCGGCCGACATGAGTGAATTGCGAAGTACATCGCTCAACGCTGCAGTGGGCAAACAACGGCTCATGGCGCTGAGTGCACCAGGCAATTTGTCGAGTGGGAAAACAATGCCGCCAATGAGAAGCAAGACGAGGTACAAACCATTTGTTGCAGCAAGGTTGACTTCGCCTCGTAAGTTTCCTGCGAGAAAAAGGCCAATGCCCGCAAAGGCAAAAGTTCCGAGAACAACAGCGCATAAGGCAAGTAGCCAGTTGGCTTGTTGAGGTGACCAACCAAGAAGGAAACCCAGCGAAATGAGCAGAATCATTTGCACTGCTTCGACGGCGGCAATGGAAAGCGTTTTTGCTGCAATGAGACGTGTAGTGCCAAGAGGTGTTGCTGCTAAACGTTTGAGAACGAGATAGTTGCGTTCGAACCCGGTTGCGATGCCAAGGCTGACCATTGAGGTGCTCATTACTGCAAGAGCGAGAATTCCTGGAACCAAGAAGTTGACAGGATCTTTTTCATTGGTGGGGAGAACATCGACCACGCTGAAAAACCCCAATAAAAGTAGGGGTATTCCTAAGGTAACAAGCAGTTGCTCGCCATTGCGACGTACAACATTAAGTTCTGCCCGCAGTTGTGTAGTAAGCGTGCTCATTGTGTACCTCCAGTGAGGTTGCGGAAAATATCTTCAAGGCGTTGTGCGCCAATAGACAAATTGTTGAGCGGTAAGTTTTTGTTGTTCAGCCAGGTAGAAACTCGCTGCACAAGTTCGGAAGAAAATGCAGAGTCGGTATTTTCAAAACGCACAACGAAATGATCTTGAATAATGGCAACTTCAAGGCCAATGTGTGCTGAAAGCTCTTGCGTGTTCAAGGTAGGTGCTGAGGAAAAGCGCAGTTCATGTTGTGCTGAACGCATCGTGGCAAGGGGAGCATTAGCAACAATCTTTCCCTGATGAAAGAGAACCACACGTTGTGCTAAACGCTCTGCTTCATCGAGTTCGTGTGTTGCAAGAACCACAGCCGTACCATTTGCGGCAAGGTCGTTAATGATGTGTCGAATAGCGTCGCGGCCATTGATATCGACGCCAGAAGTGGGTTCGTCGAGAAATGCAACACGCGGGCGTGCAGCAAGGGCCAGGGCCAGTAACATGCGTTGCTTTTCGCCACCCGACAGGCGTCGCCATGTGGAAGATGCTTTTGATTCCAAGTCGACTGCAGTAAGCAGTGTGGCGGGGTCGACCCCACGGTTATAGAGGGCGCAATATTGGGCGATGGTTTCATGTACGCGAGCGCTGGGGTAGACGCCACCTTCTTGGAGCATCACACCTACTTCGCTGTGTAGAGAGGCGCGCTGCGTGAATGGGTTTTTCTGCAGTACCTGCACAGTGCCTGAGGTGGGAGCGCGATAGCCCTCGCATGTTTCGATGGTCGAGGTTTTCCCAGCCCCGTTGGGCCCAAGAATTGCCGTGACCTCACCAAACTCGGCCTGGAATGAGACGTCGTTGACGGCCACAAAGTCGCCATAACGAATTGTGAGGTTTTCAACGACGACAGCACTCATATCTACAGCGTAGGCAATGCAGTCACCGCTAACCTTGCCCTTCTGTGATTGATGTTCGCCTTTTACGTAATGACCCTGCTGTGGTGCGGGCGGCCCTTGCCCGGCGTGGCAAGCCCGACCTGCTGGAACAACTTGAGCACGCCATTTCCCTCGATGCCCGACTACGCGACATCATGCTTGAGCGCGATGCGCTACGCCAGCAAGTAAATGGCCTCTCTAAAGAGGTGGGTGCTTTGCGTAAGGCCGGCAACGCTGCCGCTGCAGAAGATGTGATGGCCAAAAGCCGTGCTCTTGGCGACACTGAAACTGGATTGGCTGCTGAAACAGAGCAAGTAGAAGTGGCACTACGTGACGTGTTGTTGCGCATTCCCAACCTTCCTCACCCCGATGCTCCAAACGGTGCAAGTGACCACGACAACCCCTTGGTTTCCGGGCCACATCATTTGCCCACAGAGTTTGCTGAACACCAGCGAGTGCCTCACTGGGAAATTGGTGATGCGCTGGGCATTCTCGACAACGAGCGTGCTGTGAAAATCTCTGGGGCAATGTTCACCATGCAACGTGGTCTTGGTGCCACGTTGTCGCGTGCACTGTGTCAGTACGCACTCGACTCCAACGCCGATGAGTTTGAAGAAGTGCGCCCACCAACGTTGGTTACTTCGGCAACACTCACTGCAACGGGTCAACTTCCCAAGTTTGCCGACGATGCATTTTTCATTGAGCGTGACGACCTGTGGTGCATTCCCACCGCAGAAGTTCCACTCACTTCGTTGTATGCCGGTGAAGTGCTGAATGAAGCTCAACTTCCTGCAAAGATGATGGCGTATTCACCGTGCTACCGCCGCGAAGCGGGTTCTGCTGGTCGCGATACGCGTGGCATGTTGCGTAGTCACGAATTCGACAAAGTAGAAATACTTGCCGTTGCTACACCAGAGCAATCACCAGAACTGTTGCAAGAAATGGTGAAACGTGCAGAAAAGCTCATATCTGGGCTCGGTTTGCCATACCGCATTATTGAAATATGCACCGGCGATATGGGCCAAAGCCATCACCGCAGTTTCGATATTGAAGTGTATGCACCAGGTTGTGATGCATGGTTAGAAGTGAGCTCGGTGAGTTGGTTTGCGGACTACCAAGCACGACGTGCCGAAATTCGTTTCAAGCGCGGCACACAAAAAGGAACAGAAATAGCACACACCTTGAATGGTTCAGCGCTTGCTGTTCCGCGTGTATGGGCTGCCATTATGGAAAACAATCGCCAAGCCGATGGCTCGGTGCGTATTCCCGATGTGCTCTTGCCATACATGCGAGGTGCAACTCACATCGTTCCAAAAAGCGAGTAGTTGTGTCGTTACGTGATCGGCGTGTTCAATATGAAACCGCTGGGCTCGACCTTGCTGATCTTGCTGCTACTCCTATTCAGCAGTGGCATCGTTGGTACGACGACGCAGTGGAAGCAGGAGTTGCAGAACCTAATGCAATGACCGTGTCGAGCAACGATGCTGAAGGTCAACCCGATGCACGTGTTGTTCTTGCGCGTGAAGTGAACGACGAAGGCATAGTTTTTTACACCAACTATGAAAGTGCAAAGGGCATCCAACTTGCTGGCGCCCCATTTGCCAGTGCAGTTTTTGCTTGGCTCGACCTGCATCGACAAGTGCGTGTACGAGGAGAAATTGAAGTGGTGTCGAGCGAAGAGAGCGATGCCTATTTCGCGTCTCGGCCACGCGAGTCACAAATTGGTGCGTGGGCGTCGGCTCAGTCGCAGGTCATTACAGGCCGCGAAGAACTTGAAGCGGCCGTTGTCGAAATGACACAACGATTCATGGGTGGCGATGTGCCTCGCCCCCCGCACTGGGGTGGGTTACGCATTGTTCCTTCCACTATGGAGTTTTGGCAGGGTCGCCCCAGCCGCCTGCACGACCGCTTTCGCTATGCCTGGGCCGGCACGCAGTGGTCGATTTCCCGCCTCGCCCCCTAAACAGAGGGTTCTCGGCGCGGTATGTCCCGCAAATCGGGACATACCGCGCCGAGAACCCTCTTCTAGCCCTCAAAGGTGAGTGCGGAGAGCGCTAGAGCATCTACGAGTGCTTGGGAATGGGGGTTCAGCTCGGGGCCTTCCCAGTCCCAGAACAGGGGGCTGGTTCCGCGAATGCGTGGGGGGAGTTCGAGTTGAACGCCTCTTCGCGGGGGAAGATTCACTGGGTTCAAGGGGTGTTGCCCGCGGAGTTCTTTCGGAATCTCTTCGAGTTCGGTGCGAATTTCGTACGCCGGAAGATGGCTGCGCAAATGCCCACCAACATGTGTGGCGAGTTCTCTATTGGTGCCACCCAGCAACAGTGTTGCCCACAAGCCCATGCGGCCATAACCATGGACAGTGATCACAATGTCTACGTGGTCGAGGAAAGCACCCAACGCATCGGAATGTTCACGAACCACTTTGTGTGAGGGAATGTGCCACTCCATGCCTGCGGGTTGATGCACTCCGTAATACGAAGCACCACTTTTTTCAGCAGCAGCTTGCGCAATCACTTCAGTCATTTCTTCAAGGCCACCGCCGTGGTACGCCATAAAACCAAAAGTGCTGCGCAACGTGAGAACTTCTTCAACGCCTTCTTGAGCAAGCAACTCATCAAACATGGGTGCTGTTGCGATCTTCTGAACGGAATTTGATGAACACAAAGGCGAGAGATATAACTACGGCAAAAATGATGCCTAACTTCCACGCACCTTGGCGCTGCAGAAACGTTGCAATGTCTCCTTGCCAATTTTCTACGTTGCCAACTACAGACCCTGTCTTCTTTTCAGCAATTGCTGCGTACCAATACCACGACAGGTACAAACCGGTGAGAACAACAAAAACTGCGGCAACGCGATCGACGTATTGAAGCCCGTTACGCAAAACCTGTAGCAACCCACCTTGCGCAAATGCCAACGTCACCGTGAGTGCAGTAACAAGCATGGCCATGCCCAGACCGTAAAGAACAACGCTCATCATTCCTGAAACAAAACCATGCGTAGAAATAGAGCCAAAAATGACAGTTGTTAAAAAGCCAATGGTGCAACCAATTGATGCCACGGCATACGCAATACCGAATAAAAACATGGAAAACACAGTGCGATCTTTACCACCAGCAATTGCGGGTGTGGTGATTTTGGGTTTCCAGCCACGCAGCATTGCAAGCCCCATTGCTACAAGAGCTACACCAATGACGAGTGATGCATATTTCGCGTTCTGTTCAATCCAGTTGGTGAAGAGACGTGAGATACTTCCCACCAATAGAAATACTGCAATGAATCCGCTTGATGTTGCTGCACCAACAAGAAGTGCCCTGCGCAATGTTGCACGCTGTGAGCTTTTTGGCCGTGACCCTTCCAGCCCAAGAAAATACATGAGGTATGTAGGAAGTAATACAAAGCCACACGGGTTTACTGCAGCAAGAACTCCAAGAATGAAGCTGTAGGCAAAACGTCCTTCAAGAGCAATCACGACACACCAAAATATTTCTGCATGGTTGTGGCAAGTTCAGCGGAAGTAATTTCGCCAGCGTGTTGAGAAACAATGACACCACCAGCATCAACAAAGAGTGTCATGGGAAAAGTACCAACACCTAACTGTGTCAGTAGT
>ENA-OUVC01000678-OUVC01000678.1-marine-metagenome-genome-assembly--contig:-NODE-678-length-21595-cov-2.659169_pt1 | contig 21595 bp, 15 predicted proteins | sample MGYA00248622_ERZ508571 | MGnify/ENA primary metagenome ERZ508571 (study PRJEB26236, sample SAMN06267175) | marine metagenome | isolation source: Columbia River Estuary | place: USA:Columbia River Estuary... | reverse complement strand
TCCTTTTGGAGACTATTCCTTGACCCCGGGGCGGTTTTGCAAACCGCCCCGGGGTCAAGGAATAGTCTCCAAAAGGAATCCAAACTTCGTTGTCTACATCCGGGCTGTCGAATTCCGTGCGGCCAACGTAGTGCTCACCTTCCACGCGGTCTACCAAAACCCGAAGGGTTTGTCCCACGCGCAGCGTATTCATTTCGGCGGAAATTTCCATCTGCGCTTCCATGATGGCATCTGCCCGACGCTGTTTCTCTTCCGCAGGAACGTCGTCCTCCAAGGCATGAGCGGTGGTGTTTTCTTCGTGGGAATACGGAAAAACACCCAATCGATCAAAACGCATTTCCTTCACCCACGCCAGAAGCTCGTTGAAATCGGATTCGGTTTCGCCCGGATACCCTACGATTAAGGTGGTTCGTATGGCCATGCCGGGAACGGCTGAGCGCATCTTGTCCAGCAATCGGGTAGTTTTCTCTTTGGTGGTGCCGCGCTTCATGCTCTTCAAAACACTGTCTACGGCGTGCTGCAAGGGAATGTCTACGTAGGTGCACACCTTGGGCTCCTCGCGGATGACGTCCAGCACATCTTCCGGGAATCCAGTTGGAAATAAATAGTGCAAACGAATCCACTCAATGCCTTCCACTTGGACCAGTTCGCGAAGCAGTGCCGCCAACTTGCGTTCCTTGTACAAATCCAGTCCGTAATAGGTAAGGTCTTGGGCAATCAGGATCAACTCCACCACCCCTTTAGCGGCCAACTTCCTAGCTTCCTCCACCAACTGCTCCATCGGCTTGGAGACGTGTCCGCCGCGCATGAGGGGAATGGCGCAAAACGAACACGGCCGGTCGCAGCCTTCGGAGATTTTTAAATAGGCGTAGTGCCGGGGAGTGGACAACAGGCGTTCCCCCACCAATTGCTGGCGGTAATCCGCTCCCAATGCCTTCAACAAAAGCGGTAAGTCACGGGTTCCAAAATACTGATTGACATCGGGAATCTCCCGCTCCAAATCCGGCTTGTACCGTTCGGACAAACAACCGGTCACAAAAACCTTCTCCACCTCACCGCGCTGCTTTTTCTCCACGTACGCCAGAATCGTGTCAATAGACTCTTGCTTGGCGTTGTCGATAAAACCACAGGTGTTGATCACCACTACCTCTCCTTCTTCCGCGCCGGAAGCCTCGTGAACCACGTCTTTTCCAGCCGCTTTCAATTGCCCCATCAACACTTCGGAATCGTAGGTATTTTTGGAACAACCCAGGGTAACTACGTTGATTCGGTTCTTTTTGTAACTCTTGGTACGCATGGTATCGTTAAAACTTTAGGTGACGGACGGACTGGCCGTGGTCTTTGATCTCGTTGAGCGTTTCTATTCCAATCTCAATGTGGGAATCTACAAACTGACTGGACACTTTGGCGTCGGAGGCCTCTGTTTTGACGCCTTCCGGCACCATGGGCTGGTCAGACACCAGAAGTAAAGCCCCCAAAGGAATTCGGTTCTTAAATCCTGCACTGAACAACGTTGCCGTCTCCATGTCTATGGCCATGGCACGAATTTCGTTCAAGTAACTTTTAAAGGCTTCGTCGTGCTCCCAAACGCGGCGGTTGGTGGTGTACACCGTGCCCGTCCAGTAATCCAAACTTCGCATGCGAATGACGTGGCTGGCCGCACGTTGAACACTGAATGCTGGCAATGCCGGAACCTCTTTAGGCAAGTACGCGTCTGACGTTCCCTCGCCCCGTATGGCACCAATGGGCAAAACAAAATCCCCAACTTCCGTGCGCTTTTTTAGCCCGCCGCACTTGCCCAAAAACAACACCGCCTTGGGTTGTACCGCGCTCAACAAATCAATCACAGTAGCCGCATTCGGGCTGCCCATTCCGAAATTGATGATGCCCAAATCACCCGCCAAGGCAGATCGAAACGGTCTACCTTCTCCCCGAACGGGAACCGAAAATTTCGCAGCAAATCGGTGAACGTAGTCGTCAAAATTGGTTAACAGCAAATACTCCGGAACCTCTTCCAGCTGCAAGCCGGTGTACCGAGGCAGCCAATTCTGGGTGATGTCTTCTTTTGTTACCATGAGGCTGGACCCTTGATTCAGTGTTCTTGAAGAGGTTCAAACAACGACCGAACAAAGGCACGTGGCTCAAATACGTGCAAATCTTCTGCACGTTCACCCGTTCCGGAAAAACGAACCGGCATCGCCATTTGGTGCGCCAGAGCCAAAACAACTCCACCCCGGGCGGTGCCGTCTAACTTGGTCAATACCAATCCTGTAACATTTGTGACCGCTGCAAATTGCTTTGCCTGTTCCAAAGCATTTTGACCGGTGGATGCATCCAAAACCAGCAACACCTCGTGCGGAGCGCCCGGCAAAGCTTTCTCCACCGCGCGCTTGATCTTGGCCAACTCGTTCATCAAGTTGACCTTGTTGTGCAACCGGCCGGCGGTATCCACGAGAACCACATCTGCTTGCTGCTCCACAGCCTTTTGGACCGTCGTAAAGGCAACAGCAGCCGGGTCTGCATTCATCCCCAGGTTCACGCATTCCACATCGGAACGTTCGCACCAGCGAACCAATTGATCCACCGCCGCCGCGCGAAACGTATCTGCTGCGCCCACCAATACCTTTTTACCGTCGGCCTTCCAACGCGCGGCCATTTTTCCGATGCTGGTGGTTTTGCCCACACCGTTTACGCCCACCACCAACACCACATGCGGGCGATTGGGAAGGTCGAACCCGGGATTGCCCATGCGTTTTTGGGACGCCTCCACCAACAACCCTTCGGTTTCCTCCTCCAAAAGCTGCAGGAGTTGGTCCGTGCCGACGTATTTATCGCGTGCAACACGCGTTTCAAGGCGTTTAACGATTTCCAACGTAGTCTCTATACCCACATCGGAGGTTACCAAGGCGGTCTCCACGGCATCCAGAACCTCGTCGTCCACGGTGGATTTCCCCGCGACGGCGTGCACTAGTTTGCCAAAAAAGCCGGCCTTTGTTTTGTCTAAACCAAAAAATCCCATGCGAAAAGGTACAAAAAAACCGCCCCTAGGAGCGGTTTTGGTTTTCATTCAACCGAACAAAGCTCAACCCTTGAAAAAGTCAGCCGATTGATCCTTGTTGATGATTTTTTCTTCAAAGGTGTATGCTCCAGACTTCTCACTGCGTGACATCTTGATGACGCGCGAGTACATCACGGATCCTTCTTTCTTCAGGGTAGCAACTACTTTCTTTGCCATGATTCACCTTATTTGATTTCCTTGTGCAGCGTCATGCGGCGAAGGATGGGGTTGAACTTCTTGATCTCCATGCGATCCGGAGTGTTCTTCTTATTTTTCGTTGTGATGTAACGAGAAGTTCCGGGCTTGCCCGATTCCTTGTGCTCGGTACACTCCAAGATTACTTGGACGCGATTGCCTCTCTTAGCCATGGCTCAATACGGTTATTTGGTCGTAAATCCGTTCGAACGAGCATCGGCCAATATGGCATCGATACCCTTCTTATTGACCGTTTTTAAAGCGGCCGCAGAGATACGCAGGGTTAACCACTTATCTTCTGCCGCAACATAAAAACGTTTGCGGAGCAAGTTCACGCTGAACTTGCGCTTATTCTTTTTATTAGAGAAAGACACGTGGTTGCCAGTCATGGCCTTCTTTCCCGTCAATTCACACACTCGTGACATTTTCGTGCTTTATTAGGGTCGCAAATTTACAATAAAATTCGAAAAAACCAACGCATTCTTATACTCCTTCACCAAATGACGTGTTTTTCATCCCCAATACTGGGAACTAAGTACTCATTGCGATGCTCCAACAACCCGTTGTCGGAGCATATTTAACGCAGCTTGAACGCTTTTTTGGATGTTCCTGCCGCGGTCTTTGCCCATTTGAAAGCGCTCCGCACGGCAACCGTCCGGCCCAGCCACGGCAATCCACACCGTTCCCACGGGCTTTTCTGTTGACCCACCGTCTGGACCTGCTATACCGGTAGTGGCAACAGCCCAATTCGTTCCCAAACGCTTGCGCGCACCGCTGGCCATTGCTTTCGCCACCACCTCGGAAACTGCGCCGTGCACCACCAAAGCAGCTTCATCCACCCCAAGTAATTGCGTTTTTATGCTGTTGGCATAGGCCTGAATGCCGCCTACAAAGTACCTGCTGGATCCCGGAACAGACGTCAATGCAGCACCGACGGCGCCTCCTGTGCAGCTTTCGGCGGTTGCCACGGTTTGGCCTTTTAGCACCAAGGCATCGCCCACGACTTCTTCCAATGCACGATCCCCTTCGCCAAAATAAGCGGCTCCAAGGAGTTGCACCAGTGCTTGCACTTGGGTCTCTACCACCTGCTTTACCGCTTCTGCGTCCTCTTTAGGCACGCGAACGGACAGTCGGAGCTTAACCAAACCGGGTGCTGGCAAATACGCCAATTTCACAAACGAAGGCAATGCATCTTCCCACGCGCTGATTCGATCGGCCAACTCGGATTCAGGCACTCCCTGCGTACGAACGGTGCGGTTTTGCACCCAAAATCGACTTCTTTGTTGGACCCAAGGAAGGATGAATGCAACGGCCATATGCTTCATTTCGTAAGGGACCCCGGGCAAACTTACGTACCGCTTTCCATCAAAATCCCAGGCCATCCCCATGGCCGTACCTACAGCATTGTGCAGCAGGGTGGCGTTGTTTGGGAGAAAGGCCTGTTCCCGATTGCCTTCGGATGGCACGCGTCCCAATGTTTTGAACAAGTCTTCTATGTGCGCAAAAACCGACGGTTGATACACCAGTTCCCCGCCAAAATAATCCGTCAAAACTTTTTTCGTTAAATCGTCCTTCGTGGGCCCCAGTCCGCCCGTCAACACCACCAAATCAGTGTCTTTCAAAACATTTTCAAGCGCAGAAACAATCGCTTCGGAGGAATCCGCTAGAACCGACGAACGAACCACCGAACCTCCAACCTTTGCCAATTCCAAACCCAACCAAGCAGCATTGGTGTTGATGGTTTGCCCCAACAAAAGCTCATCTCCAATGGCAATAACTTCAACGTTCATAGTTCCTTACATTTAGGTAATCGGTGACGCCACGGGATTGATGTACCTTTGCCAACACACCGCCAAAATTAAACCTCATTTAGGCATGCTACACGCCAAAAAACGGACTGTTTTGGTTCTGGCCGCGTTCGGCCTGCTCTTCGGAGCTTGCCAGCGCGAATACCTGAACACAGACGACTTGGACATTACGCTTCGTCCGGGATTTATTTTCCCATTGGGACAAGCAGATTTGACCATTGGAGACGTATTCAAGCCGGACTCCTCCATGATCAGCACCGATCCCAACGGATTGTACCGACTGGTCTACAGCCAGCCGGATTTATTTGACCTGCAGGTTGGCGACATTGTTGAAATCCCAAACCAAACTCCCACAAACACCGCGTTTGCCATGGGCGTGGTGAACATTCCCAACGTGAATTTTGGGTCGTCGGTTCGGTTTGGAAAATTGGTTCGGAACATCACGAATCCTTCGGGGACGGCTAATTTGATCAAATCGGCCCACGGCAGTACCAGCTACATACCCAATCTTCCGGCGCAGAATCCCGGCAATCTAGCGGGCGCCAACATTACTACTTTTTCGACGGCCTCTTTTTCGGGCGGGCAGTTGAGCATGAAATTGGTAAATAAATATCCGGTGGCCATTTCGTCCACAATGGCCATCACGGACGTTCAGGGCACCGAGTTGCTGACTTTTGTGTTCACCGGTCTTGCCAGTCAAGACTCTTCCGTTTCAACCGCCAACTTGGCGGGGGTAACGCTTCCCGGCAACATCCGCTTCAAACTGAAGAACTTCTCGTCACCCGGTGCCGGTACCTTTGGAATTCCTGCAACCTACGTCCCCATTGACACCAATGCCCTGTTGAAAATGAGTGTTGTGGGCACGGGATTGCAGATTTATAATGCCGTAGCACAAGTTCAATCGCAGCAAGTGGTGGACGAAACGTTGACGGTAGATTTTGGTGCCGCACAGGGCGTTAAACTCAAAGAACTCAAATTGAATGCCGGTTCTTTTGATTACAGCTTCAACTCCGGACTGCCCGAAACCCTCCAAATGCTGTTGGAATTCAGCAGTGCCACGGTCAACGGCCAAACGGTCTCGCAGACCATTACCATTCCGCCGGGCCAAACGACCACGGGCAGCATTCCCTTGAGCAACGCGGTATTCAACCTGGCGTCCAACCCGGCGAAGCCGTACAACCAACTGCCCATTGCGTACCGTGCTTCTATTGTCTCGTCCGGCAACTTGGTTCAACTGGACTCCTCCAGTTCCTTGGCCATGAGTTTCACCATGAACGGCATTCAGTTTGGGCACCTCAAAGGGTTCTTTGGCCAGGACACCATCGAAATTGCTTCGGACTCCATTCAATTGGCGGTGGATGCCATCAACAAACTGGGCGGTTCCATCTCCTTTGCTGAACCGTCGATTTCCTTGAACATAGACAACAGCATTGGCTTGCCCTTGACGATGGAGTTGGAAATGACCTCCTTTACCGCAAACAACCAAGCCTCGCCATTGAATGCTCCGGCCTTAACCTTGCCCTTCCCTACCGTTGCCCAAATGGGACAAACGGTGTCCGGAACGCTGACCATTGACAAGAACAATTCCAACATTGTGAACCTGTTGACCCTGCCAAAGGAAACGTTTTCGTACGGTGGTCGCGTAGTCATCAACGCGGACACGGTGGCGAACGGAACCTCCAATTTCGTCACCAGTACCAGCGGTATTTCCGGGGATTTGGTAATGGAACTTCCCTTTTATTTCCGCGCAAGCGGCATCGGGTTCACGGACTCCATCGATTTGGCCGACCTGAATTTGGGCGATTTGCCGGTGGTGGTGAACGGAGCGAAGTTGCATCTTGGATCGGTCAACAGCCTGCCCTTGGGCGTTACCTTGGTCATGAATTTCTTCGATTCAACCGGAGTATTGACCCACAACGAAACATTGATCTTGCTGCAAAGCGGCACGGTAGATCCTACGACGGGTCTGGTCACCGCTCCGGTTCAAAACACGGCTACCTTGGATTTAGACGCTGCGGCAGCAGCAAACGTTTTGGGCAGCTCCGTTTGCGAGATTCAAGCAGTGATGGCAACTTCCAACAACGGCACGGTACCGGTTAAGTTGTTGACTACTTCTGCACTGCGCATCTTGTTGGGCATCGAAGTGGATTTGGAATACACCGTAAACTGAGCAATCGACCATGAAAAAGTTCCTTTTTTTCGCCGTTGCTGTTGCTCTGACGGCCTCTGCTAACGCCCAAGAATCGTTGCTGTTTGGAATGCGTGGCAATCCAAACACCTTGAAAATGAATCCTGGGGCAGAAATCCGTACAGCCTTTTGGCTGGGGTTGCCTAACGTTACCACCAATTTGCAGTTTACCCGACCGTTGTCTCAATACTTGGGCGATGTGAACGGTAATTTCACCGGTTTCACCACCCCAACCGAACAAATAACCGCACAGTTGGATGCTGAAATCCTGAACGTAGGGACGAAATTGGGCAAGAATGTTTTGCTCTTTGTTGGCATTCGAAATCACTTGGATGCCCGATTTGCATTGGACAACGATTTGGCCCGATTTGCGCTGAACGGAATGCGCGACCTAAACGGCAACATCGACCCCAACTACCGGGGCAACTTCAGCGATTTAGCTTTTGAGGTCTCCGAACGCCTTTCAACAAATATTGGAGTCCAGGTTAAATTGAATCCAAAATGGCGCGTTGGGGCAGCCTACAACAGAACCTTTATTCTTGCCGAAGGAGGAGTGCGTTTTGATGATTTGCATTTCAATTCAACTGCATTGCCAAATGGCTTAAATGAGTTATCCCTAGCGGCACAAGGAAGCCTTGCCTACTTCGGGGTATTGGATCATTCGATGGGCCAAAATGCCGACGAACTGGAGAACTATTTATCCAATCTCAGTTCCGAAGAAATAAGAGAATTGGTGAATTTGATTCCGTCCTACTCCAGTTTTGACGTTGGCGCTACGTACCGCCCAATGAAACGGTTAAGATTAACCGGTTCTGCAGTGGGCTTGGGGGCGCGCGCAAGTATTTCGCGAGGATTTCAAATATCCGTAAACAATGCACTCACCACGTCTGGTTTCCAATGGAATGCTGCCGACACCGGTGTTGATCCTTTGGAATCGTTCTTCCAAGAGTTTCAGGACTCTCTGAAGGTCAACATGGACCTTTTGTCGCCATCGACCCAAACCGTCAAACCCTTTCAAGCGATTCATGCTGCCACCTACTGGGATTTAGCCAAATGGCACAGTGTTGGACTTCGTTATTCGCACGTTGCCCGTCCGTCGTTGTCTTATTCCGCAATTGCTGCCGAATACCATGCAAATTTGATGAAGGGTTTGCAGATTTCGGGCGCCTACACGCGCTTTTTGAGCGGAAGCCAACCCATGTCGGATCAGTACTCCGTAGCCCTTCAGATGCGGATACTCCCTCCCCTGCAGCTGTATTTTGCCAGCTCCGCGTTTGGGATGCTGCCGTCGTACGACGCAGCAACACAAACGCCACTCATTCCGACCACTTTGGATCGCGTAAATTTTAGTATCGGTTTGAATTTGGTGTTCTTTGAACGCAAGCCGAGAGCAGAAAAATCAGGCGAAACCTTGAAGATTATAAAAGACAAAGCAAAAAAGCACCCTTCCAACTAGGGTTTGTTTTTACACCATAGGACAAAACAATGTAATTCGTCTTTTTGATTGGATGAACGAACTATTACACTTTTTTTCTAATTTCTTCGTGATGGTTTAACTCTTCAATTAGTATTAACGTGTAGGAATCATAATTAATAACTAATTTATTATGAAATTAATTTGATTTTTAGAAAATCAACTTTATTAAGTAGAAATTCTTTGTTCATATTTTTTTTTAATTATTAAAATGTTTTCTTGAATTTTGAAGCATGAAACAATTAAAAAATCTGTTTGCTTTAGTTGCTTAACTCAATTTTAGCACAACCATTTTTGCAAGCCACCTTTTGGGCGGCGAAATTACCTGGACTTGTTTGACATCCGGAGCCAATGCAGGCAAAGTTGTTTTTCGCGTTACTCTTTACCGCGATTGCGGAGGAATAAGTACACCTGGTACATCGCTGAACTTATCATCAAACTCTCCAGTCAGTTTTATTGTTTGTGCCCGGGTGGCGCCCGGCCTTAACGTTTCGCCTTCCTGTTATCTTGGCCAACTACCGTGCTCAGGTCCTACGGGAAACGGTTCGATCGAACAACACGTATTTCAGTCCGATCCAATTACCTTGAATGGAACTCCCCCACCAACGGGATGGGTTTTTTACTACGAAGACTGTTGCAGACCCAATGGATTGTTAAATATGCAAAATTCGAGCAGTCAGTCACTTCGCCTTCGTGCCGTAATGAGGCCCTTTTCTCCAGGCGGACAATCTATGAACATGTACCCTTGTTACGATTCATCACCAAACTTTGCTGAGGCACCTGTTTCAGTAATCTGTTCCGGTTACACACACACTTACACCCAGAACGCAGTAGATGCTGATTTGGACGAAATGGAATATTCGTTAACCGCACCCTTAGGTTCAAATGGAATTCCCATTGCAAACACAGGTGGTTTCACTTGGACGCAGCCATTCCCCTCAAATCCCGGAATGCAATTCAACAACATTACGGGGAACATTAGCATTTCTCCCCAAATAGGAGGTAGTTATGTTTCCTCCGTTAAGATCGAAACTCGCCGCTGCGGGCAAATAATTGCAGAAGTTTATCGCGATATACCATTGATTATTAGAACGTCTTGTCCGCCAATCATAACAAATGGCACAGGAACGGTTAATTTACCTCCGAATGTTGTCTTCTACAATTATTCTGGATATGACTCCATAAAACCGGTGTATACAGCAAATGGCAACGTTGCCTATTGGAAAGTTAAAGTATTGGCTGGCGAAAAAGTGAAGTTTAGAATGGTTGCTTCAGAAGGCCAGCTCTTACCAAATTTAATGCCTCAATCGATTGATTGTAAGCCACTCGGTCCGCAATTCGGATCACCCCTCAGCAGCGCATCTACAGGTTGCTTGAATACTCCTTGTGCTACGTTAGTTCCAGCGACGGGTCAACCAAGTTTAACGGGAGTGCCGTTCCAAAATTCAGTAATTTTTGAATGGCAAACGGACTGCAATCATTTGGCTACAGCGTCCAATTCGTGCGGACAATCATCCAATTTGTACCCTTTCTTTTTTCGAATGACGGATAACTACTGTCCGGTACCAGCTTCGGAAATAACCAACGTGATTGTAGAAGTATTAGATTCAGTACCTGACGCAGCAGAGTTAACAAATACTTGCGTCAAAAACAAAAATGGAAAAAATCAATTTACTTGGGCGGCACCAATTGATACGGGTGGGGCATTTGTTTCTTATCAAGTTTATCATTCAAGTAGTTACCAAGGACCCTACACTTGTCTGGATACAATTACAAACTACGGTCAAACGAATTTTGAGCACACAAATCCAGACCCGGATTTAAATTTATATTATATCACAACTGAGGGTATGTGTGGCATAAACGCCGTCTCTTCAACAATTATTAATGACCTTCGCATTAATCAGCAACCATCTGATTTTACCGCCTATTCAGCAACCGGTTGGGCAAACTTCATTTGCAAGTCGGCAAGCCCACTTGTTACCTACCAATGGCAGCAAAACAATGGATTAGGATGGACGAATATTCAGAATTTCGGTATTTATGGGGGCGCAACTTCTGACTCCTTGATTATCAATGGTGTATCACCATCTATGAATAATTACGGCTATCGCTGCATCATTAGTAATTGCACAAAAGATACCAGTTCCATCGCCCTGTTGAGTGTAGTCAATGGCCTTGGTCAACAAGAAATAGGAGTAAGGGAACTCATTATTTCACCCAATCCTTCAGAGAGCATTTTTCGATTAAATTACATGCCTCTTGGTACTTACGAATTATATTCTATGAAAGGTGAAATTCTTGAAAAGGGATTTGATAAACAAATATTTGATTTAACAAACTTAGAACCAGGTTTGTACGTATTGCGCCTAGCCACTGAAGGAGGTATACATGTTTTTAGGTTGATTAAAACTTAGATAATTCGTAACAACAATTATATGCCTGTCAGTATTCAACGAACCTGAAATGGTATACTGAAAGTGGTCTTGACATAATTTAAATGAATTCTAACTTTAGTCTAGTGTCATTGACGCAGATAGCAAACTACTAATGCAAAAACCCGCTGCACTGCAGCGGGCTTCTGTCTCTTAGTGACCCTGTTAGGATTCAAACCTAAAACCTCTTGATCCGTAGTCAAGTGCTCTATTCAGTTGAGCTACAGGGCCATTCCCAATTGGGAGTGCAAATATACGAAGAGCTTAGAAATCTCCAAGCATTGATTCGAAAAAAACACCGAATCCATCCGCTCACCAGCCTTTCACAAGCCGGTGCCAATCATCGCTTAATTTCCGTCGCCCGAATCTGGAGGTACGGAACCTGACTGATCTGTGGCCTCGTCGGAATCATCGACGGTAACGGGCTGATTCTCCAAGAACAAACGCATTTTGCCGCGGGTGGAGGTGTTGTACACAAAAGGAGATTGGCCGTCTTTGGGCGGAATGCTTCGCTTATTGGGTTCCGTGGCCAAGATGGCATCCATATAGGGTTTGTGTGTGCTGTAGAACTGCAAAATGTTCCGTTTATAGAGGAAGAAATGCTCCACTTCCGCTGCGGTTTTCACGTACAACGTGAATTCATCGCCGCGGGACTTCTTGCGCAATTCCAAAATTCCTTCCACCTCTCGGTGCAATGTGGTGCCGTCCACACCGCCCAAAACCAGGGGACCGTCGGAGCGGAACGTGCGCAAACCGGCATCCCAAGTGAGGTGGGCATTGTCTAAGAAAAGAGCAGTACGCATGGGACGCGGAAGCTTGCCAACTATACCTTCCTGGTAATAATCCTGACGTGACTTGAGGTCCAAACTGAAGTTGCACAGTTCTGCTGCCGCGTCCGATAGAAAATCGCCGGGGGTCTCTGCAACCAATTCTGCCCCCAACCCCTTCAACACATCCGGCTGGAACAAAAACTGCAACGTCAGGGCAACGTCTGCCTCCATGGTGGATTTGCGCAAATCCGCAGCAATCCTTCCGTAGGTTTTCATTTCCAACAATCCGGTGTTCTCGCCCAAGCGCAACTGGCCCGTACCTTCCACCACACAGGTCTCCGTGTTTAGCGTCAGTACATTGTCCGATGCCTCAGGATCCTCCATACGGCGCCGTGTGGTCACAACGTAGTGTTTGAATTTTGGTTCGTAGTACAGGACACCGTACGCACCAATCAACTCCACAGATGCCCGTGCCCCCCCTCGTCCAATAAACGCAGCATAGGGCGCTGCAGAGTCCTGAGCCAAGTAGATTCCGTTAAACACACGATTGAGACCTTTTGCTGTATCCCGATTGGGCAATTCCAATACAATGTCTGCCGGATCCACAACACTTTTGGTTCGGAAGTACTGCGACGATACCGAGGGGCATTGGGCCGTAATGGTGGTAAAACCATCAAAGGTCAAATATTCCTGTGCAGAGAACATCTTCGCTTCCCCGTAAATCTGAAAATACGGACTGATCGGGAACGGTTTCACCTTACTCAAATCTCCTCGCCCGTACGTAGTACCCCCGCTGTCCGACTGTACCCGACTGAAAACGATGGGCAACACTTGATCGTTGACGTCCCGGTACAGGTAGGTGGCCGTTCCGCCAAAATTGTTTCGACCTTCCACCAATAAATTGGCTCGTTCCATTTGGTGGTACGCCTCCGTCCGCGGTGCGGTAATCTTGGCATTCTTCAGCGGACGCATGTACGCTTGTGCTTCAACAACAATGCGGTTGGAATCCGGAAAAACACGCGCGTCGGCCAGGTCCAAATGCGGTACGCCCTCCCCTTTTAAAACGCTTGGACGCAAGTAAAACACCGCCTTGGAAGCGTTGAACCGGAGGGAATCCTGCTGCGGATGTTCCGAAATCATCTCCGCCTGTGCCCCTACCGTTCCTTTGGACAGTGCCACCGTTTCCTGAACAATGTCCCAAACGGCACGATCCAAGGTGGATGCGTATTGATTGATGGGGAATTGCATGCGGGATGTTCCTGAATTACTGACGTAGGATCCCTTCCGCGCGATCAAATCCAGATTCGCGGTAGCATTGGGCAAGACAAAGCCCCATGGCCCACTGTCCGCAGCACGCACCCGAAAATCAACCTGATTGGACTTGATGCTCCCCGCAAACATAGCCATTTCCTGAGACTGGGTTTCGGAGCGGTGCATGCCCAAAACGCCGTCAGCATTTAATCGGTCCGGTCGGTACACCAATTGCCCGCGGAGCCATCCTTTTTCTTTTCCATAAATCGCAACCGAATCGCGTGTGGTGCGGGCTTTCCACGTTGCGGCGTAGGGATACCACTGAACTTGCAGTTTTTGACCCTGCATATCCGGATGTCCGGTGCTTGCGGAACCGGCCAAGGCGGTTAATTGGGACTGCAAGGCCAGGCCTTTGGTAGAATCTGGAAAAAGAACCCACGGTTCTGCTTGAGAGCGGGTGCGTACGTACACCAAGTCGCCCTTAGTCTCCAAACCTTTGAGACTCAAGGAGACTTCGCCTACTACGGTGCCCTTGCCACCGTAAGCTCCCCAGCCGGAGGCTGGGGTTTGCGCCGTAAACCCAAGTGAATAATCGCGCTGCACCCCGATTTTCTGGTTCATTACGGGGAAAATACCGGCGGAGGTAAATACGCCGTCAAATTTTAAACCTTTGGTAGACGTATTGTCCAGCGAATCAATTACAAAAGGGGCAATTTCTACATTGAATTTTTCCCGATGGTACACCCCGCCGTAGGTTGACGGTTTGTCGTAGTAAACATAGGAGCGCTTGCCGCTGGTGAAAATGGGGTATTCCGTATACCTCTTGGTGCTGGATTTGTTTTGAGGTTGATCTATTTGCAGCCGACCGTTGATGTTCTGCAGCGTATTCCGAACCTGTACCAACCGACGACGACCGTCGGTATCCGCGTCAAAGGACTCCACGGCAAATTTCATGGAGTCAATGGTTGCCATTGCCAGTTCAAAGGGCAAGTACGTGAAGCGAAACTGGCGGCCGTGAAACGTAAACCGCCCGGCCTTCACCACACCGTCGAAGTCAAAATCCAAGCCTTTCTTCAGGATTATTCGCTGCTTTTCCGGGTAAAAAGCCACTTTCTGAGAGTCGGAAACCGCTAATTCTCTAATTCCCACCAAATCCATGTCGCCCGTCAGTAAGCTTACCTGGGCATTCATGCCCGTGGCCACTTCGGAGACCAATTGGATGACGTCGTAGTCGCGCTTGGTTTGATCGTTCAATAGGTACTCCCGCACCTTGGGTTGAACGTCGATCCATTGGCGCTCCAAATCGTAGCGAACAAATCCCATGACGGCCAGCTCCATCATGAAGATTTCACAGGCCTGCTCGCCCATCCCGTAGGATCTGGCCATGTCTTTCAATCCCAAACTGTTGTTGTATGAGGTGGCAATCTTGTCGACCAAGTACAACGGATTTTTGGCCGCCAAACCTTGTAGCGAACTGAATCGATCTCCACGGAAGTACTGCCGGCTCTCCACCACCATGGGCGCGGGCGTTCCCAAGTTCAAGGTTCCTAAGAAATAGGCCGGCTGGTCTGTTTTCCAGTCAATTTTATCCAAATAAATATCTACCCCGTGGTAGGAATCCACAAAGGGAACCATGGCAAGCCCCACTTGGGGCCGACGAATGCGAACTTCTTTGGTTTCGGGGTCGAAGCGTACTTCGCATTTGGGGTGGTAAAGCGAATCGCCGCCGGCAAACAAAAAAGAGACGGCACTTTGCTCCGAAGAAAGTGCTTCGGGCGTGATCAAAAAACGCGGAGCGCGCAACCGAAGAGCCGGTTTTTGATCGTACTTGAAAACGAATTGAGCACGTCCTTGGCGCGCAGACGCAAAGAACTTCCGGCCCATGACGGAAAATCCACCGGTGTAGTCCACGCCGGGGAAAAAGTCCAACAAAACCAAACGATCATCAAATCCCTCAAAGCGCGGAAAAGTTGCCCGTTCTTCCTCACTGCGCACGCTCAATCGCTCTTCAAACTTGCCCGACGCGGGCTCCCGGAGGTACATTTTGCTGTACAAAGTGGCGGTGTCTGCCGTCCAACCGGGCTTGCTGGCGTCCAAAACAAAAGGGCCCAACTCTGCGTAGAGCGAATCCGGTGAAAAGCCCGCACGCGTCCAAGAAACCAAGGCACCGGCGCCAATCTCCAAGCGGTGCGCTGTGGGGTAGTATTTACCGTTGACGGCTTCCACCACGGTGGAATCCGTTTTGAACCGACCCCGAACTTGTTGGGCCTCCAACACGACATACGGAAGGGGGTCCGCCCCGAAAGCCATAGGTATAGGTGTTTCCGCCAAACGCCAAACCAAATTGCCGTCGTTGAACAGTTCGCCCCGGTACCAAATCAGTTTCCATTGCCGGAAATGATCCGTGTACTCCCGCAGGGGAGCTTTTTTCAGCAATTCCTCGGAGTGAAGAAGCCAAGCGTCGTCCACCCCTTCATCCTCCAAAGCGCACCACGCACGGAATACTTCGGTGTAATTCATCCACGGCTCCAAATTGGTTGCGCGCTTTTTGACCAGTCCATTGGCCAACAAGATCCACCTTTCTTGAAATTCCGGGGATTGATTTTCCCAAGCCGCCCAAAACGGGATTAACTCTTGATCGGCTGCCTTTTTGTTCCCGTACAGGGTTGCAAAAGTCTTGGCGAAAGCTTCCTCAAATGCTTTGGGTTCCGTTGGAAGCGCTTTTAGCGATTGCGCGCGAACCGACGTTGCCAAGACAACGGGCAATAAAAGGACTAAAAACCAACGGATTGCACGCGGTAGAGATGAATCGAACGTTGATTTCATATTTATTCCTTGAGTACCGGTTGAAACTACTTAGGGTTTGCGCAAATCCATGCGGCACCACCGATCTTTTACGGCCACTCCTTCAAAAACCAAGCCCAACGATTCAGCGTGTTCCCGCAGAACGGGCACGTCCTCCTCGTAAAACCCACTCAAAAGCACGAAGCCCCCCGGCCGAACGAACGGCTCGTAGGTGGCCAGGTCTTCCAACAACACATTGCGCTGAATGTTGGCTACAAAAACATCAAATCCCGCCGCCGTCCAATCCAATTGCGGCAAGACGCGGGCATCCCCAACGGCCAGAGGCATTTGTGGAAAGGAGTTGTTGGCCGCAATTTCGCGCGCGTTCCGAACGGCGTGTTCGTCGATGTCAATTCCAGCGGCAAAAGTGGCGCCACGCTGTGCTGCTAAAACAGCAAGAACCGCGGTGCCGCACCCCATGTCCAGCACACGCTTGCCCAACAAATCCATACCCAACAAGGCCTCGCACATCAGGTAGGTGGTAGCGTGGTGCCCAGTTCCAAAGGCCATCTTGGGCTCCAAAACGATTTCGTGCGCGTAGGCGCCAGCGGCGGGAGCTTCGTGGAAGGGTGCGCGAATGAGCAGTTTGTTCTCAATTGAAATGGGCGAAAACGAGGCCTCCCACACGGCGTTCCAATTTTGGTGTTCCATCCGGGTTTCGGTCCACCGAACTTCGCCAACGGAAGAAGCCATGGGGAAATCTTCAACCGTTACTCCCTGGAATTGATCCATTGGGATGTAGGCCAAAGCACGCCGACCCTTTTCTCCATCAGGAAAATCAACCGTCTCAACGGGCAAGACATCCAAATCCGCTTGAAGCAGGTCCAAGGCGATGGAATTGGCTACCTCCAGATCCAAACATACGTAATCCATGAGGGATTGTTTTAGGCGGAACGCAAAGCGTCCAGCAGCGCCAAAAAGTCGTCGGCTTGTAACGAGGCACCGCCAATCAGTCCGCCGTTGATGTCCTTTTGTCCAAAAAGTGCCGCAGCGTTATCTGGCTTCACGCTTCCGCCGTACAGCAGAGCCATGATGGATGCCGTTTCCGCATCAAACCGTTCCCGGAGCCAGGTGCGGATGCGGGCGTGCATTTCCTGGGCTTGTTCGGGGGAAGCAACTTCACCGGTTCCGATGGCCCAAACGGGTTCGTAGGCCACCACCACATTGTGTGCTTCATCAGCAGACACGTCCGCCAACGCCACCTGCAATTGGTGTTGCACCACTTCCCATTCCCGGCCGGATTTACGCTCGTCGAGGGTCTCCCCAACACAAAGTATCGGCGATAGTTCAATGTTCAGCGCAGCGCGAAGCTTGGCAGCTATTTGACGGTCTGTTTCTCCAAAGTACTGACGTCGTTCCGAATGGCCCAACAGTACCGCGTCCACGTCCAAATCTTTCAGCATGGGCAACGACACTTCGCCGGTGTACGCACCGCTGGCTAGCTCGTGGCAATTTTGAGCTGCTACACTGATTTCCGGAAAGTCCCACAACCGTTGCACGGAAGCCCACAAATGGGTAAACGGAGGGGCCACCACCAGGTGAACCTCCCCAATTCGTTCGGGCGTCAAACCGTTGACCAAAGCTTCCAACAACGCCAATCCCTCTTGGGGAGTGGTGTTCATTTTCCAGTTACCAGCTAGCATTTTCATGCGGTGAAGGTACGATTTGCTCGCGGGTCCAAGAAACCGTATGCCGCATCAACCAACGCCTGCAGCACCACAAAAACCACAGAGAGAAACAGTACGCATCCCATGATGACGGGCAGATCTCTTCCGTTCAACGCGTCCACCATGAGCTTGCCGGTGCCGTTCCAACCAAAAACGGCCTCTACAAAAACGGCACCGCTCAACAAACCGGCAAACCACCCGGACAGGGTGGTCACCAACGGGTTGAATGCATTGCGGAGCACGTGGCGCCAAACCAGTCCGGCGGTGGTGACCCCTTTGGCCCGGGCGGTGCGAATATAGTCTTGGGCCAAGACGTCCAATGCAGAGGAACGCATCATTTGGATCAAAACGCCCAACGGACGAATGCCCAGCGTAAGCGCGGGCAGCACCGCATGTTTCCAATGAACGTGCATGGACTCCCCGTAGTCGTCCAATTCCTGAAAATTACCCGTGAGCGGAAGACCGGTCCAATCGTGCCAAGCAAAACCAAGCCACCACGCAATTAAGATCGCAACCAGAAAACTGGGGGCAGCCATGCCCAAAGTGGACACGAATGCAATTCCGCGGTCCCACCAGGTACCGATGTACAGCGCGGATACAATTCCCAATGGAATGCTCAGAAGTAGCGCAAACAACATAGAAAGTACGGCCAACAACAGGGTATTGGGAAAGGTGGCGGCCAACAAGTCCACCACCGACGTTCCGGGACGCTGGTAGCTGGTTTGCAGGTCCGGCCAATCCAACGTCCATCCGTCGGCACCCGGACGCACCGGCGAAAGGTGCATTAAAAATCGACCGTACTGAACCGGTAGCGGTTGGTCAAAACCGTACTGTTGGCGCAGCAAGGCCAGTTGTTCGGGGTCCTCCCGCTGGTCCAACATCATCCGCGCCGGGTCCCCGGCTACCCCGTGAAAAAGGAAAAACACCAGGGTTGCAACGCCCCAAAGAACCAAAAGCGATTGACCGATGCGCCGCACTGCGGTTTATTTTGTCAATGCTTGCAAACCTTCCGCCAATGCGGAATCCGGATTCCAGGATGGGGTGATGTCGTTGCCGTGCAGGTGCACTGCAATTTTGCCCTTTTGGAGCAGCGTAATTCCCGGGTTTCCTCGGTTGATGGTCTTGACCGTGGTTCCGTCCATGGCCGCCCACGCAAAGGGTGCGTTGTATTGATGCGCCCATTCGTCAATTTCTTCCGGACTGGACGACGTCAACGCTACTACCGTCCAACCTTGCTTCTCCCAAGCCCAAGCTGCGTCCGCAATGCGCTTGAAATTATCCGCGTCGCTCCGATCCAACCGGTACAGGGTTACCCAAATTACTTTCTCTTCTGACAACAACGAAGCCGTGCGGTCTTCGCCGTCCACCACCAACGAAAAATCGTGAATCGGCGGCACGTATCCTTCTTGGATTTTTGCTTGCCTAATTTTGTCTGCCTGCAGCTCCCAATCGGTCTTTTCGTACCATTTTTCTTGCGTGTACCGCGTTCCGCTGACTTCCATTTCCTCGCCAGACTTCATGTTTTTCAACGTGTAGTACGTCTCGTACACCGGACCTTGCAAGCCCAATTCCTCCGCCGACTTCATGGACTCTTCCACCACCGTACCCGGTTTGTAGGCGCGAAAATCCCATACCGGAAGGTGGTGCAGGACCCAATACCCAAAAAACAAGGAAGAAATAAGGGATGCAGACAAAACAACTCCGCTAACCTTGGACGGCAATACGGGCTGAATAAAGGATTTACCCCAGTACAACAAGGCAATTAATACCGAGAGCACCACATCCTTGGTGAACGACTCCCACGGGGTCAACGGGATGGCGTCGCCAAAGCAACCGCAATCGGTTACTTTGTTGAAGTAGGCACTGTAAAAGGTGAGGAAGGTGAAGAAACCCATCATCAGCGCCAACAGAAGTAAGGTCCATTTACGGAACACCCCCAAGAGTAGCGCCACACCCAACAAAACCTCCAAAACCACCAAAAAAACGGCCAAAAACAAGGCAAATGGCTCCAAAAAAGGCAAATTCAGAACACTTTCGGAGAAATACTCCTCCAACTTATACCCAAATCCAACCGGGTCGTTGAGCTTGATGACTCCGGAAAATACAAACAGAGCGCCCACCAACAGGCGAGCCAATTGGGTTGCAACGGAGGCAAACGAAAACGTCTTCATGGTGTATTAGGATTTCATTTTGATCAACGCAAAAGCTGCGTAATTGATCATGTCCAGGTAGTTGGCTTCTATTCCTTCGCTGACTAGGGTTTGCCCCGCGTTGTCCTCTATTTGTTTGACGCGCAGAATTTTTTGAAGGATCATGTCGGCCAAGCTGGGAATGCGCATGTCGCGCCACGCCTCGCCGTAATCGTGGTTCTTTTTTTCCATCAAATGAAATGCCTTATCAGCCTGATTATCAAATTGATGAAGTGCCTCTTCAACACTCAAGTCTGGCTGATCCACCACCCCCAATTCCAACTGAATTAAAGCCGCAATGCTGTAGTTGAGCAAACCAATAAATTCGCCTTCAATGGGGTCGTCCACCCGTTGCGTACCCGCTAGCTGGATGCTGCGAATGCGGTTGGCCTTGATGTACAATTGATCCGTCAACGAGGGAAGACGGAGAATGCGCCACGCCGGGCCGTAATCGAGCAGTTTTTTCGCAAACAAGGCGCGGCATTCCGCCAAAACAGCCGCGTATTCGGTTTGGGTTCGGGTCATGAGTTACCTTTGAACAGCGAAGATACAATCCATGGTGCACTTTGTTCGACTCCGCCAAGGCCTTTGGTCCTTGGAAAATCCCGTGGTTCTGGGTATTTTAAACGCAACCCCGGATTCGTTCTACGCGGACGGTCGGGGACTGGCGGAAGAAGCCTGCTCCAAAGCGGATTCCTTGATTGAGGACGGAGCCGATTGGATCGATGTGGGCGGCTGTTCCACGCGGCCGGGCTCCACTCCGCCCTCGGAGGAAGAGGAATGGCAACGCATTGCTCCGGTGTTGGACTACCTGGCCAAAAAACACTCCAACGTACCCGTTTCCGTGGATACCTACCGTGCATCCGTTGCCCAGCGCGCACTGGACGCGGGTGCCTCCATGATCAACGATGTATCTGCCGGGCTGTGGGATCCAAAAATGGCACCTCTTGTTGCCGCTTCCCAAGTACCGTACATTGCCATGCACCACCAAGGACGCCCGGATACCATGCAATTGGCTCCGCAGTACACGAACTTGGTTCAGGAAGTGTTTGGCTTTTTTGCCCAGCGCTTGAGCGAACTTCGCAGCCTGGGCGTAATCGACGTCCTGCTCGATCCCGGATTTGGATTCGGCAAAACCGCGGAGCACAATTTTAACCTCTTGGACCAATTGGAGATCTTCCATGCCCTCGGTTGCCCACTGCTGGTGGGTGTTTCCCGCAAATCGATGATCTACAAATCCTTGGACACCACTCCCGAGCTCGCCTTAAACGGTACCACTGCAGCGCACGCTTGGGCCTTAGACCGCGGAGCACACGTGTTGCGGGTGCACGACCCCAAAGCCGCCAAAGAAACCGTTCGACTGCACCGGCTCCTCACCGCCTCGCGCCCGTCAAGCATCGGATAGAAATCCTACTTTTTTCCACTCCCCTTTTTCCCAAGTCCAGTGTTGGAAGTAGTGGGTTGAATCCCAGCCGGGAAGTTTGCGAATACACCTTTCAAGCGATTCGTTCCAAACCGAAACTTGCCCTCCAGCTTCCCCAGAACCCCGGAGGCGTTGCCGCACGGGAGCCGTTTCCACCGACCAAAAAAAGTCGTTCTTGTATTGGTTGGCCGTTGCGTACGACCATGCGGTATCCGGGGTGCAGACCTCCAGTACCCAGGAATAAGTCGTTTGGTACACCACGGCGTGTGCCGCGGGCCTTTCTTGCAACGAAC
>ENA-OUVC01000674-OUVC01000674.1-marine-metagenome-genome-assembly--contig:-NODE-674-length-21671-cov-5.230249_pt1 | contig 21671 bp, 20 predicted proteins | sample MGYA00248622_ERZ508571 | MGnify/ENA primary metagenome ERZ508571 (study PRJEB26236, sample SAMN06267175) | marine metagenome | isolation source: Columbia River Estuary | place: USA:Columbia River Estuary... | reverse complement strand
GGACTCGAATCACGCAGCGCAACTGGAAATGCGCTTGTTTCTTTGCATGCCGCCGGATCAACAGCGACGCTTTTACGTCACGTTCGTGGCCTCGCAGGTCTTGAAGTGCGCGATGCTGGTGACACTGACTATGCTCCGCTAAAGGCATCAAAGATTACTGCAACTAGTGACATTACTATTAACGAAGGAAGTCCAACTTTAATCTTACAGGACACCAATCATCGTAGCGGCATGATACACGTAAACTCTAATACGTTTTACGTATTGCGTGGTAGCAATGTAAACTCTACTACGTGGGAAACTATTAACGGTAGATGGCCGCTTGAAATTAATTTAGAAAATAATAACGCAGTTTTTGGCGGAGACGTAAATGCTGGATCCTTTACTTCACGTTCGTCAGTGCGTTATAAAAAAGATATTGTTCCATTACAAGACTCTTTAAGCAAAGTAAACTCTCTAAATGGAGTCTCCTATGTATGGAAAGACACTGAAAAGTCTGACGTCGGACTAATAGCTGAAGAGGTTCATGAGATTTATCCAGAATTGGTTCATAAAACTTCTTCAGACGAGGTTGAAGGCGTAGAATATGGAAAACTTACCGCGGTGCTTATCGAGGCAATAAAAGAATTGACCAAACGCGTCGTAGAACTTGAAAAGCAACTAGAAAAAAGATAAACGATGTCATCTGGTTATACAGTAAATGGTACTGACTTTGATGACCTTTTTTTGCCGCGCGTAATAGGCGCAGCTACGGGAAATTCTGGATATAAAGTTGGCACCCAAGATTTGTCTGACCGTTACGAAGCGTCTAGAAGTGTCGGTGATCGATCGACAACGACGACAAATTTTAAAATATCGTCTGGAGCGGACATCAATACGCTCTATATGGCAAAAAGAACTGCGGTTATACCTAGAAAAACTAGTATAGACGAAGGAACTTCCGTTACTTTTGACGTCGCGGTTGTTGGCGTTGCTGCAGGCACAACTCTATATTGGTCACTCTCGCGAAGTGACCTCTCCCCAAACAGCGGGAGTTTTGTAGTGCAGAGTTCTGGAGCTCATTCTTTTGTCGTGACGGCAAATAACGATGTTACGACTGAAGGCACCACGAGCTTTACTGCTAGCATAAGAAGAAACAGCATTAGTGGAACAATTATTGCAACAAGCGCAGACGTTACAATAAATGATACATCGGTTAAGCCAACATATCCTGACACTCTAGCGTTTGAACTAAGACAATATTCAGGTGACTGTTTTCAACTCTATGTTAGCGGCTCAAACTCTAAAACATATAGCGTATATTGTACAAACAGCGCAAATAATGGTGGCCTTCCAAAATATCGCGGTTTTACTTTTAACCCCACATCAAGTCCAGGCACTCCTAGAGTTAATATAATTAACCAAGGGTGGGGAGGTAATCGGTTTAATATACAAACTATAAGCCTCCTAAATGGGGCTGGAGGGACAGTTAAAACTTGGGACATACACAAAACATTCTATACAGGCAGTAATATTGATGGTATTACTTCAGGCGTATTCACTATCACCAATCTTGGACACGTTGATTTACATGAAAATGCTACATATAATTTAAGTTCGAACACATATTCATATAATTTAGCGATTGCTAAATTTACAATTGGTGTAAATTGATTGTTTATAAAATTTATAAATAGACTATATGGCGACGTATAGTAATATCTACATAGACCAGGGCAGCACCTACTCATCTGTCATAGACGTAAAAGACAGCAACGGGCTGCCATTCAACTTGACTGACTACCAATCTCGCGGTCAGATACGCAAGAGCTATTCATCGCCGAGTACAATTATATTTACTACAAATATAAATCTTCCACTTCAAGGCAAAGTTGAAGTATCATTGACAGCGGGCCAAACTCGCGCTATGAAAGCTGGACGCTATGTCTATGATGTTGAAATATTCAATGATGAAGGCTATGTCATGCGAATAGCTGAAGGACAGGTAGAAATAAATCCTGGAATAGCAAATGATGATGCTGTCGTACTGCCACCGATTCCAACACTAATTGAAATTATTGATGACCGAATTGATAGTAAAATTATAGATGCCCCTTCTTCACAAGCATTTAGACAGTCTTTAGGTGATTCTGGAGACGGCAACGGCTACAACACTCTTCAACTGCATCCTGATGCTTCTCGTTCATCTTCAGATCAATATCTCGTCGTTGATCCTACCTCCCCAAATCACATTCACATTCGTGCAGGCGGCACCCAAGATGCTTCTAGTGCAGAGTTATATCTCGGAGCTGAAAAGAACTATGTTCGAGTAATAGATGGACAGGGCATCAGAATACAAAACGAAAATGCAGACGTTATTTTTTATTCTTATGTTGACCCAGTTGGCTATACGTCTGCCACTTGGTATACTTCTGGTGGAAACCATTTCCTGCAATTAACATCTACAGACAACGTTTTCATTGGACGTTTAGAAGCCTTTACTGATGGTGCTCCTAATTACATACAACTTTGGAGTCCAGGTCAGTCTCCTGCAAATCTCACTTATGTTCCAGGCACATACAGCCAAGTTGGCGATGTGTTTACGTTTCAGGTCAACGATGGACACGGACTTGGCGAAACTCAAATAGCATCTGAAATTGTTTTTGGTCTGTACACATCAAGGGTAAACTCTTTACGATTAGAAAACAATGACTTTAGAGTTGATGTAACTGATGACATTCGTATGTTTGCCGATGATTATTTTCTCTTAGCAAATACTTCTGTCGATACTCCTATCGTAATCGCAACAAATTACAATAACAATGAGTATGCATGGAATTTTAATGCAGATGGCACAACAGAATTTCCTAACAATACTATTCAACCTACCGGCACTGCTGGTCTTAGGATTAAAAATCAAACCCAATCCTACACATTTAATGCTGAAACAGAAGATGGTGGTCCATTCGTGTATGTCACTATCTCTGGCAACGAAAGCATCCTAAATGTAGATACCACTTGGACAGCAGTGATAGGCAACTCAACGTATGGAATTATAGGCGTACAGACAGTTGGCAATACGATAGAGGTAAGATTAGAAGAAGGAAATGTTGCTTATAATACTGCTGTAAAATTTATTCCGCCAGCCAATACTTGGACATTTGATCAAAGTGGTGACATAACAGTTCCTGGCAACATAAGCACCACGAAGGGAGAAGACTTCGCTATTACATCAGTAGCTGGCGCATCTAGTGTTGTAATAAATGCTGCTGATACATTTGGGGACTTTTGGCGTTTGTTTGTACTAAAGAGCCAATATCCAACCTTAGGAACAGATGTCAAGGTAGGTTCAACTGTAACCATGAATTGGGGCCCACAAGCAACAGCCACTATAAGAAGTATAATAGAAGATGTTGGTGCCGGAACATGGAAGTTTTACTTTGATGAAGATGTTCTCACAGGATATTTTGATGGGCCGAAAACAGCTTCATTTGGAACAGGCCCTAAACAATGGAAGTTTACTACAGAGGGAAATACATTGTTCCCGACACTCTCTACACCTAGAGGTGATACTGCTCAAGGTTCACTCGTTTCAAATACATTAAAATTAGGAGACGGTACAAATCAAGCAGTCATAACTACGCCTGATGGAAAACAACCATATTATAATAGCCAGCGACTAGTGATTAATCCCGGTCAAGGAAATGGATTTGGAGAGGGAGGCGATATATATCTTTGGGCAGGAAGAGGCGGAGTTGACGGTGGCAGTGGTGGAGATATTAAAATACGCGGTGGATACGGACCAGAAACTGGTGGTGGAGGATACGTTCGCATAGAAGGAGGTGACACTACCAATGGCAATGCAGGGTTTGTAGAGATAAAGGGAGGCAACAGCTATACAACGGCTGGAGGCGATGTGGATATTTATGGTGGATACGGCGATGGAGGCACACAAAACGGTAATGTAACAGTAAGCACGTATGACACAACTGGTGTTTTAAAAACATGGACATTTGATACGACAGGCAGTACTGGCACCTTAACATTCCCAGACTCTACTGTACAGTCAACTGCATATCAAACTGGTCAAACGACAGTGCTGCTTAACGCTGACACAGAAATTGGAGAGACTGGATACACAGTAGCATCTTTAACTGGTACAAATGTTATTGTTTTTGCTCCTGAAGCAGAATACACTAACAGCACAGGTCATAATGTTAACATACCGACTCCTAGCTATGCAGGGCATAAGTTATCTCTATTGAATGTTTATACTGGAGGCACTGCCCATGTACATTGGTCAACTCAGTCTGGTAATTTAACCGCAGATGTACCGTCTGGTTGGAATATTGAATTAACTGCATTCGATACGCCACAATATGGATTAGCTTGGTGGGTAACTAGCGCATATAATTGGTAATGGTGTATGCCTGAAGACATACAATATCGGTTAGTATAAATATCATACAGCATGGATTTAAAACATACAGTTTTTTCACATCAGCGTCGCCGAAAACCTGGTCCAGCATTTGAAGTTGATTTTGTAAACTACAGCGAAGGTCAAGCTCAAGTTGGTCCTACTCCGGCTTTTACACGGGCAAGTTCTGGTACATTTGTTAACGAGAATGGACGCATTGTTGGAAAGACCAAAACTACAACCACGCTCGTTCCAAATAACCTGACCGCTAACGTTTCTGTTATTACAATTGATGTACCAGGCGGCAGCGTCGTTGGTTGGCTTAATGGCTCTACAGTAGTCGTTATGCAAGACCTCAACGGCGATGACATTGCTGGTGACGCTCAAAATATTACTGGAACTATACTGCACAAGTCAGACACAACACTAACGCTTAGAGTGACTAGCCGTACTACTGGCGCTGTTGCAATATCAGACTGGTGGGTATCATACAGGGGTCTAAGATTGGAACACGACCCAATCACGCTCAGGCGCCGCGGTTTTTTAAAGGAAGATAACAGAACAAACTTTGTAACTCGTAGCGGTGAAATGCATCTGTGGACTGGTAACGGCACTCGTGTAGTCTCAACTGAAACATGCCCAGACGGCACAAACAGCGCTACGCTATTAACTTCTGGTACTGCTAGTTATGCTGGCTTTCTTAGGTCACTAAACAATATACCACACACTAGCGGTAGAATATACACAGTTAGCGCATTTGTTAAAAAGGGCAACTGGAGTTATGTGTCTTTGGACTGGGGGCCGCTTCGTCCCTCTGGTGGTATGCTTCCCTTTTTTAATCTTGACACATTTGTTTTTAATGCAAATGGCTCTTCAGCGACTGGTAGAATAGAACATTTTCCAAACGGTTGGATGCGTCTAATCGTTACTGGTCCCGCAGGCTCAACAAATGCTACTGGAACGGTAGCAGACTTTACTCTTACTGGATCAAACGGCGCCTCTGAGGGCGGTGTTGGGGCAGATAAAACTGTCTATGTATGGGGCTATCAAGTAGAAACTGATAATAGCGCCGTCGGCAGCAACGTTTCAAGCTATATACCAACAACTATTCTTCCAGCATTAAGATCGGGAGACGTCTATACACAATCTAGTATTTCAAGCTATTATAACGCGCAAGGCGGCACTCTAGTCGGTCAATGCAGCCTAAATAGGAGAACTGATCAAGTAGCAACTGAACTTTTTCGGTTTGGATTTGAAGATGGCTTATCACGCGTTCAACTTGGTGTGACAAACGGAGGAGGTCAAGCAATCAGAGCGTATATTGGTATTGGTCCTAGTGGAAGTTTTACATTTATAGGTGCCGGCCAATGTGGAGGCTTGGGCACATTGCCTCCAGGCCCAACACTAAGAAAAGTAGCCTTTACTTTTGCTAGTAACGACGCGAGGGTGTGTCTTAACGGCACTCTCGGCACGCAAGACACTAGTGTCGAGCTGCCATCTACAACTGATCTTTTTAGATACAATCCACAAGCTACAATTGGACGACTATGGGACGGAATTATTACAAATATTCAATACTATCGTCAACGTCTGCCAAACTCAAAGCTTCAAACTCTTACTACAACCTCTACACAAGATCTCACATTGGGTGTAGACTCTATTACATATTTGAATGATCAAATTAGAATAACAATATAAATAACAGTATATTATGCCAATCGACTTAAATACAGCGACCCCTGCAGAAAAAACTGCCATACTCGGCGCATTAGGACTCAATCTAAACGAACTATCTACTCGAACAGCAGCTGAAAACCTAAGCAACAAGACACTCGTCAGTCCTGCATTTAGCGGTATCTGTAGCGGTCAACTTGAATTATCGCAACAGCTTCCAAATACTATACACAGCGCGGTAACTCGTTCTACAATTCGTCGTGAATTGATGATGCAAGAAAGCGCCGTACAGCGTTTTACTACACAACGCACGTGGAATGTTAGAGGGGGCACAAATGCTTCACAAATTGCAAATTCTGGTGACAACGTATGGCTGGATACTACTGATGGTAGAGCATTCTTAAATACTTCGAATGGACCTACTACTGGTCTAGGTTTAGATCATACTTCGTGGGCACGCAAAGACTTTGGCACGTGCCATCTTAACTTTTCTAGCGGCGGATCACTTGATTGGAATTTCCCATTTTCAATAAGTTTTAGATTTAATCACAGTGAACAGAATGCAGGTTCGACCTCAGAATATTGGCTTGGAATTAGCAACAACTGGTCTGGCGGTCTGCCTTGTGGGCGCGGTGTTGGCATAGTAAATGATATCAATGGTTATAGACTGTGGTTCCAAGACGGAACAGCAGCTGTGACTTCAACTGTAGGAAACTCGCTTTTGACGACTGTTGGCGCACACGGATTTACTGTTGGCGATCGCGTACGTTTTACTGCAATGCAGAGTGGAATTACCAACCTCGCCGCTCAAACAACATATTTTGTTGTTGAAGCCGCAGCGAGCAATACATTTAAAGTCTCAACCACTTCGGGAGGAGTAGCAATTGTTCCGTCTGCAGCTTTGGTTGGAGCATCAACACAGGTCGCAAAATCACCAACATATTCGCCGATACTGTCCGGGTTTAGTGTTGGTCTACAGAACAACCACACCGTATTGATAAGTTCAAACGGGCTTGGTACAGCGTCTCTATACTACGGCACCGCTGGAAATACAATTCCAAGCAATACTCCACTCGCTACGCTCCCGGTCGCTTCAACTGGCGGAGGCTCTGCTATGATGGCAATGTCATGCACATTCAAGGGATCAATGGCTAGTGTTACTGGCAATACTGCAATGGCAGTAATTAACGCATCATTCGCACCATTCGCAGCATAACGTTATGACTGATTATATCTTACGATTTCCTTCTAAAGAGATAGCCGAAGCGTTTGGCTTAGCACACGGATTCGCGCGTGCATCAGAAGACGGCACAGTTGTTTCTACATTAGCGAGTCACGAGCACGCTCTGCATGAAGTCGGAGAGCATAACGACGACGGTCAATACTGGGTACTTTTTCGTGACCTCGTTGATATCGAGATACCTGACGGCGGAGATCAGTTTATCGTCTGGTCGTCAAATCAGACTGCGTTAAACGAAGACGGCGTAGAGATAAATGTACCTAGACCATTTAACGACCCTCATGTACCAAATATTTGGTGGGCCTAAGCGCTGAGTCGTACCTCTTCAAACTCACCCTTGCTTAGGTGGAGGCGCGCACTGTTTGCTTTGAAAAATACCTTGTCACCTTCGACTTTATACACTACAATATAGTCGACAATGCCAACATTCATGCTGCGGAGAAGATCTTTAAATTCGCTGTTTACGTAAACTTTTTCATTTATTTTCATATAGATATATATTTATGTTTACAGGTGACAAAAACTGTGATAAAATACTATTTTATGAAAAAAAATGCTAAAGTAATTGGTTGTGGGCTGTCAGGAGTCACTGCAGCGGTGTTATTAAAAGAAAAAGGGTATGCCGTTGAGATTTATGAGACGCGGCCACACATTGGTGGAAACTGCGCCGATGCATACGTCACAAACACGCTCGTGCATCAATATGGCCCTCATATTTTTCATACAGACGACGAAGAAGTCTATAAGTTTCTAAGTCGTTATACTGAGTGGATCCCGTTTAAGCTGCAACCGCAGGGAGACACCCGACTTGGTCGAGTCAGTTTGCCATACAGCCGAAAGACGGTCTCTGAACTTGGTCGCGAGCTTTCACAAGAAGAGATTGTAGAATACGTCTTTAAAGACTACAGCGAAAAGCAGTGGGGCGTGCCATTCGACGAGATTCCAAAGACAATTACAAATCGTATTCCTAAAACTGCAGACGCGGCAGACCCTACCTGGTTTGAAGGTCAAAAGTATCAGTGCATCCCAAAAGAAGGCTACTCTGCAATGTTCGGGCGTATGTTAGACGACATTACAGTACATCTAAACTGCGCTGAAGATCGCTGGGCCTTTGAGAGGACTCCCAATGACCTTATCGTCTATACCGGAAAGATTGACAGCTACTTTGGAACTATCTACGGAGAGTTGCCCTATCGCTCGCTGCGCTTTGAGCATGACGTGCTTTGCGAAAAGATGGATACGTTTATAGTCAACCAAAACAATCCTGACACCCCATACACGCGAGTCTATGATCACAGCTACTTTACTCCAGGTCATGTTGGCCCTACAGTCGTTACGCGAGAATATCCTAAAGCTTGTGGTAAAAATGACGTGCCGTTTTATCCTATTCCTTGGGGCGAAGGACAAGAAACCTATCGCCTCTATGAGGCCCTCGCTAAAGCGGAAAAAGACGTAATTTTCGTCGGACGCCTTGCAACCTATAAATATCTAGACATGTGGATGGCAGTAAAGCATGTTATGTTAAAGCTTAAAGACTTATGAGACTTGCACTTTGTTTAAGAGGACACATACGAGACGGCCTCTTTAGTGACGCATTACGAGAATTTATAAACAACTGTGAAAAAGACGGGCATTTTATTGATGTCTATTGTCATACCTGGTCAGAGTCAGAAGCAAAAACAAGTTATAAAACACTCGATCGATTACATCTTTTTCAAGTTAAAGAAGGGTTGTTACGTAGTTATTTTAAAAACCGCAACGTGATAGACGTGTGCATAGAAAACGATTCTAAGATAAAAATATACGGCAAGAAAAGCGGTGTTGTTTGTAAAAGTACCTGTCCGCTAATTGCATGGAAACGTATGTGGGCAGGACAAGCCGCAGTGGTGGCAGAAGCGTACAAAAATCGTAAAAACTATGATGCGTTTATTAACACTCGCTATGATTTTTTTACGGCTCCAATATGTTATACTCCGCCAAATCATTTGCAACGTCTAATTTCTAAAGGCGAAAAATTTGCATTTAAATATCCGTCATATACTAAAAGTTTAATTGGTGTTGATAATTTTTATGTTGGAACCCCAGAAAATATGTATGCGTTTGTATATGACTTTTATCGTGATTTAGACAGCATAGTTATGCAATATCCTGACACCATTTATCAAGAAGAGTTGGTTTATCGTCACGCACACAACATTGGTTTATTATGAGAGTCGCATTTTGTATACGAGGACACATACGAGGCGGGTTGAATGACTCTCAACTAAAAGACTATTTAAATCTTTTAAAAAAACAAGGGCATACAATAGATTTATTTTTACATACATGGACAGAGTCAGAAGCAAAAAGTTCATATCGAAAACTTGATAAGATTAGCAGTTCTAGTGTCACGCCATTATTGCTTAAAGATTATTTTAGCGAGCATAACATAAAACAGATTATGATTGATGATGATGCTGAGTTGAAATTACATGGTAACTTAGAAGGAAAGATAAACACCTGTCCAAAAATTGCATGGAAACGTATGTGGGCAGGAAAATTTAAACTTGCATCACATCTCTATCACAATCATACCTATGAATATGACCTTGTCGTAAGCACTCGTTATGATAAATTTACTACACAAGTATGCTATACACCAGTTAAAAACCTACTAAAGATGACAACTTGCGAAAATGGATTAAGTCTAAAATATCCGCAATATTATCGATATATAAAGGGAATAGACAACTACTATTGTGGATCAATACAAACAATCTATGATATTACGTGCGCTTTTCACTATTCGCTTGATGAAATTGCCTCAAAATACATAATACGCAGTTTTCATGAAGAGCTTTTTTATAAATATGTGGTTGACCGCGGTTTTGTGAAGTAAAATTGTGTTTTTTATAAATACTCTTATATTGATAGTCATTACGTGATGTTTCACACTTTAAAAGTATAGTTATAAATGGAACCAGAAAGATCGATGCTAAAAGAGTTTCTAGAGGGTGGTTGGATAATACCCCTAGTTGGAGCAGCAGGCATGCTTGCCCGACTCATGACAGCGAAAAAAGAGTATACAATTCTCGAGCAGTTTAAAAATATAATATCAGCCGCACTCTCTGCAGCAATCGCATGGTTTATATTGGAGCAGACCGACATTCCTAGCCTCTACAAAGCGATTACCTATGGCATTATCGGGGTAGTCTCTCCAGAAATCATTACAGGCATCATCAAGCTCGCAAAGAATTTTGAACGCTCACCAGAAAAATATGTGAAAAAACCATGAAAACTGTAATATGGTTAGCACTAGCACTCGTCGCTATTATACAAATAATAGCATTTAATGCTGTTGTTAATCAAAATGAAGTCATTTCTCATTATATTGTGTTGATTGCGCTTGGTCTTTCGCTCTATACTGGAATCTCTATAAAAGAATAATATAAATACAAATTATGAGCAATAATCTAAACCTATACGAAAGATCTCTTATACGTGATACCTCTTCTGCTGTCGCCTATGCACCTTTAGCTTTTACTGCTGGCGAGTATGCACCAATCATTGACGGAGAAGCACGAGTGTTTAGTGGTCTCTATGTCGCGCCTGGCACATCAAATGGAGATATTACTCTTGTTGGAGTAGACAACGTGGCACATACACTGACACTGTCTCCTGGGGTATGGCCGCTCGGAGGAATAAAAATTCTAGAAAGTGGTACCACAATTTCAACAGCTGCAGTAACAGTTTTATTCTGATATGTTAGGTCTTGGATTAGATTTGGCATACAAGTATGTCTCCACAAACGCATCTGCGTTTGAAACGGGTTTGTTTGCTAATCTTATAGCTTACTGGAAGATGGAGGAATCGAGCGGCACTCGTTATGACTCGCATGGAAGTTATGATCTTATTGAATATGATGGCAACGAGGAATTGGTATTGGAAATTGAAAGCGGTGGCGGAGTAATAGGTAATAGTGCAATTCAAAATAACCTTGAAGAACAGGTAAGTTTATACATAGCACCGTCTCCGTATGACGCTGTAAATTCAAGTTGGAGTTTTTCATTTTGGATGTCTACAAACGATAATGGTGATGATACAAATCAAATGTTTCCAAATGCTTGGTCGAATTGTTGTTTGTGGCGCATTAGAACACTTGAGGGCGACGCGCATCAAACAGTCGAAGGAGGAATTTGGTATGATGAACTTGGTGCGGGAACATCTTTTAATGCAAACAAGGCGGGGATTTACGAGGGGGGATTTGTTCACGTTGCTGTGACGCATGACCTTTCAACAAAAACGGTACGTGTATATTATAACGGCATTGAAGAGCATGTTTTCGTTTATAATATCAAATTAAGTTCAGTAAGTCCTGGAAATAATTATGAAAATACTTTACTTTCTATGTTTGCTGGAGACGTTTCGGGTACACAATATCCGGGTCCAGGCAAGCTAGACGAGGTTGGTATCTGGGGACGGGTTCTTACAGCACCAGAAATAACAGCACTCTACAATTCAGGTGTCGGTTTAGAGTACGAAAATTTTTCATATCAAGCAGCAGATCCAAATTCATGGGATGTGAGCGGATTAAACTTACAGAATGGCTTGTACACTAAGCAATATTGGGGTTATTTTAATGATAGCAACGCGTTTTTTAATGATAGAAACATAGCTGAATTAGGACCAAGTGATATAGGCTATTATCAGATAACGCGTATTGGAGATCTCTTTAATGTCGAGGCTTGGGCAGAAAGTGGATTTTACCCAGAACCGCAATATGATAGACCAGAGTCATTGGGTGAACCTTTCCCTGCAGTTGGTAAAGGTGTATACTATTTTTATGCTGGAGGATCACCGATCGACCCAGGTCCAAATAATCGTGTAGGTCCAGCTTTAAAATCTGAAGAGGTCGCGAGTGTCGTCTATGGAAACTATTCTGCGGTTCCAAACAACGAGAGTCTTATTATAAGAGGTTATTTTAAACCGAATATAAGTGGACTACACACATTTAAACTTGCTTCTGACGACGCTAGCTATCTATGGCTTGGTACTAATGCATTTGATGTCAACCGATCTATCGGCAATAGCGTAGTAAGTTTGCCTGGTCTGCATGGCATTGACGAAAGTACAGGTACATTTTATATGGTTGCTAATCGGTATTATCCGTTAACGATAGAGTTTGGAAACGGACCAGAAGGTGCAGGACAATTATATTTTCAGTATATGACCCCAGGTTCGAGTGTATATTCTTCTGATTTGACTGGAAAGATTACATACAATTTCGCCACTAAAGGCCATTGAGTATAAATAGTATATTATGGCAAAACCAACATCACGCCAAGAATTAGCAGACTATTGCCTTCGTGCTCTTGGTGCTCCAGTACTCGAAATCAATATCGACGAAGATCAGATTGAAGATCGTATTGACGAGGCACTTCAGTTTTATCAAGAGTATCACAGCGACGCGGTCGTGCGTACATTCTTAAAGCATCAGGTCACTCAAGCAGACTATATCAACAACTACCTTACGTTGCCTGACCAACTTATTTCGGTGCTGCGAGTCTTAAACTTGAGCAGCGGCGACGCAGCTGACATGTTTAGTGTAAAGTATCAGATGTTTTTAAACGACCTCTATGGGCTTCGCAAGCCCGACTCGCTCATCAACTATGAAATGACCAAACAGTATATGAACTCAATCGAGCTTATACTTACAGGTTCAACCCAACAGATTATATTTACTCGTCATATGAATCGATTAAGCATTCAAGACGACTGGAAAACCTATGTACAGATTGGTCAATACATTATTATTGAAGGCTATCAGACCATCGATCCTGATGACTTTAAAGATGTTTACAACGATATGCTTCTCAAGAAATATCTTACTGCACTGTTGAAAAAACAGTGGGGAACAAACTTGTTGAAATTTGAAGGCATGACTCTTCCTGGTGGAGTGACACTAAACGGTCGCGCAATCTACGAAGATGCGATTGCAGACATTGAAAAAATTGAGACCGACTTTGATACCAAATATCAAATGCCGCCAGACTTTTATATGGGATAACACATTATGCCACGCAGTGTATATTTTAGTGAACGCTATAGACCCGAACAGAATCTTCTAGAAGATCTGCTTATCGAGTCTATGAAAATTATGGGGCATGATGTCTACTATATCCCGCGTAAAATTGTAAAGCAAGACTTTATACTCAACGAAGATGTAATATCAAGCTTTGACACTTCGTTTATGATCGAAATGTATATCGAGAGTGTTGATGGTTTCGAAGGAGACGGCGACCTTATGACAAAATTTGGTCTTGAAATTCGCGATCAAGTCACACTCGTATGCAGTCGTCGTCGATGGAACTCTCTTATCGGTCGTCATGGCTATACAAACGACAGCGTTCGACCACGTGAAGGTGATCTCATCTATTTACCACTCGCTGGAGGACTCTTTGAAATTAAGTTTGTTGAAGACAAGAGTCCATTTTTCCAACTTGGCGGCAGTGGCGACACAAAGGGAGTCATCCCGACATTCAAACTTATATGTGAACTCTTCGAATACAGTGGTCAAGAGATTGATACTGGAATCGAAGAGATTGACACAATACAAGCTGGTCATACTCAGGGCACTCGAGTAGAACTCGATTTCGACGGCGGGCCCGTTCACAATCTTGGTGAAACGCTAACAATTACTCTTCCGAATCTTCCTGGTGAGCCTGTCGTTACTGGAGAGGCAGAATTGTTGCAGTATGAACACACACCAACGGGAACGATTGCTACTCTAGGCATACTAACGTTCAATGATGGAGAGTTTCATACTCTATCACCAATTGAAAGACTAAATCAACCGACTCTATATGCTGCTCTACAGGGTCAAACATCTAACACTTCTTCAATCATAAATTCAGTAGTTGGTTTGACTGATGGTGATGCAGCACTTTTCATCAATGACGATCTCACGCAAAACAGTTCATTTGAAATTGCTGGTAATGACTATATCGATTTTAGCGAAAGCAACCCGTTCGGAGACCCATCATAAGCCATGTTAAATTCATCATACTACTATAATGGCAACCTTAAAAAGATTGTAGCTGTTTTTGGCACAATCTTTAACGACGTTTCTATAGCGAAAAAGGTAAATGGTAAGATGACTGGCATTCAACGCGTACCAATTTCCTATGGTCCTAAACAGAAGTTTTTAGCTCGTTTAGCAAGTATGCATATGGAAGAGTATGGAGACATTGCCATCAAACTGCCTCGTATGAGTTTTGAAATTACTTCAATAGCTTACGACTCAACAAGCAAACTAAATAAACTCAACAGCAAATTATATCTTGTTGAAGGTGACTCTGACACAAAGACAAAAATATATCAGGGCATACCGTATAAAGTTAGTATTCAACTAAGCATACTTGCACATCATCAGGATGACGCGCTTCAAATTTTTGAGCAGATTGTCCCGTACTTTACACCAGACTATGTTGTTGCTGTAAAGGATCTTGAAGGGCCTGGCTCAATTACTGATGTGCCTATACTGCTAACTAGCACAAATATACAAGATGACTATGAAGGTGACTTTGGAAACAGTCGTCGTACAATCATCTATACATTAGATTTTGATATCAAGTTTAAGTTTATGGGCATACAGTCTGGCCCATCAAAAATTATTAAAGTTGTTGACGTTGACTTGTATGACGTCCCAATAACTCCGGATTCTTTACCTATTGACGGCGTGCGCGTTGAACTTGGTGATCCAGAGAATGACACTCCAGAAAATTATACTGTAATCACTACATACGGCTTTGATGAGAATCCATAATTATGAAAAAGAACAAAGATACCATACTGGCATCTCTTGAAAAAAACGTCTTACCAGTAAAACATGAAATTGCAGTCGCCACTGGCACTCAAGTTGGGCCGTCTCATGACGAAATTGTGTTACACGCTGAAGAAGACTACAAGTTTGCGAGGGAACGCATAAAGAAACTTATTGATACGAGTGACGAGGCTATAAGCACGATGCATGCTCTTGCAGCTGATGCTGAACACCCACGTGCGTTTGAGGTACTTGCTGGTATGATAAAAACTGCAGCTGACATAAACGGACAGCTGCTAGGTCTACAAAAAGAGCGCAAGAAAATTGTACAGGTTGAAGATAAACGCGGACAAACTCCAGCACCGAGCACCACTAATAATGCTATATTTGTTGGTACCACTACAGAACTACAAAAGTTACTGAGAGGTAATGTTGATGATGAGGCTATTGACGTTGAATGACCGCTCCAGATTCATATAATGGCAATCCATACATCAAACGTGATGGAGTGCAGCAGCAGTTTACCGCTCACGAGATAAGCGAGTATAAAAAATGTATGGCAAGTGTGTCGTACTTTGCAGAACACTATGTAAAGGTTATAAACCTTGATCGCGGACTTGTAAACTTTAAGCTGCGCGGCTATCAAGAAAAGATGGTCGATCACTTTACACACAATCGCTTTAGTATTATTCTTGCGTGTCGCCAGAGCGGTAAGTCTGTGACGAGTGTTGCGTGGCTGCTTCACTACGCGATATTCAACCCTGATAAAAAGATAGGCATACTTGCAAACAAAGGAGCGACTGCACGCGAGATGTTGTCTCGTCTTACCCTTATGCTTGAAAACTTGCCATTTTTCTTGCAACCTGGTTGTAAAATACTAAACAAGGGAAACATAAAATTTAGCAACAACTCTGAGATTATTGCTGCTGCAACAAGCGGTTCAAGTATTCGCGGACTCTCAATGAATGTTATTTTCCTTGACGAGTTTGCATTCGTACATGGAGCAAACGAGTTTTATACAAGTACCTATCCCGTTATTTCGTCTGGAAAAGACACAAAGGTTATTATTACAAGTACTCCTAATGGCATTGGTAATATGTTTTATAAGCTTTGGGAGGGTGCGATACAAGCCACAAACGAGTTTCAACCATTTACTATTCGATGGAATGACGTGCCTGGACGAGACGACGAGTGGAAACGTCAGACGATTGCAAACAGCAGCGAACTTCAATTTGCCCAGGAGTTTGAAGTAAACTTTATTGGCAGCTCCCAGACGCTAATAGGTTCAGACACATTGCTAGGACTGCAGTCACGTGAACCTCTACAACTTCAACATGGCATACGTTACTATGTTGAACCAGTTGAAGGTCATGACTATATAATAACTGCTGACGTCAGTAAAGGTCGCGGCCAGGACTACAGTACATTTACTGTGTTTGATATATCTGGCGTAGACGGCACATTTAAGCAGGTGTGTACATATCGAGACAACCTTGTGTCTCCACTTATGTTTCCAGAGTTTATTGTTCGTGCCGCAAAGACATACAACGATGCACTTGTAATAGTTGAAAACAATGATGCTGGACAAGTGGTATGCAACTCGATCTATTACGACTATGAGTATGACAACACGTTTGTACAGAGTTCTGTAAAGTCAAGTGGTATTGGTGTGACAATGACAAAACGTGTAAAGCGTATTGGGTGCAGCAACCTAAAAGATCTATTAGAAAGTGGCAAACTTCAGGTTTGTGACGCAGATACAATAGTTGAACTTAGTAGCTTTGAACCAAAGGGTGACAGCTATGCTGCGCGAGGAAACACCCACGACGACATGGTTATGAATCTTGTGCTCTTTGCCTGGTTTGTAAGTACTGACGCGTTTGGAGGACTCAGTAATATCGAACTAAAATCCCTTCTCTATAGCGAAAAGATACGAGAAATGGAAGAAGACTTGCCGCCATTTGGCATATTTGACAGCCCAACTTCAGCGCCGACCCCAAGTATGGTTGACTACGAGCGACAGGTATCGACACTTCAGGAATGGAATATGCTGTAAAAGTGACTTTTTATAAATATCGATAGATTGAAGTTTTCTTATTATGATCTCTAAACTTATAATTAACAACAACTGAAGAAAGAAAGAAAAAATATATGGCAACCTTACAAAGCGTAGGTGTACAAGTTACAGAAACCGACTTGACACCCGTAACACAACCGGTATCGGCATCAACTGGAGCATATGTTGGACACTTTAATTGGGGTCCGGCGCTTGAACTAGTAAATGTCGTTTCTGAAACAGTGCTAGGAAAAATCTTTGGCACTCCAAGTAAAAAAGATGACATGACCAGTGGGTCATTCTTAACCGCAGAAAGCTTTTTGAAATATGGCAATTCATTAAAGGTACTTCGTACACTTGATACTGCTACAGCAAAAAATGCTAAGGGAGAAGTTTATCTTTATGGCACGTCAGAAGAGACACTCTGCATACCAAACAAAACAGCATTTGATATTGTGAGTTCTACTCTTTTAACATCACCGTTCTATGCTCGATATGCTGGTTCATTAGGCAATTCATTAAGCCTACAAGTATTTCATGCAAATAATGCGGGCACCACAGCATCTGAATCTAAAAAATTCTTTTCTACGCTTGCTGGCACGACTCTATGGGCGTCTGAAGTTTCAGAAACTCCTATCACTAACGACGAAGTTCATGTCGTAATTTATGACGAACTTGGTCTTATAACTGGAGCAAAGGGCACAGTGCTTGAAACTTGGGAAGGTCTATCATTAGCCCCTGACGCACGTGCAAGTTCTGGAATTAATAACTACTGGATGGACGTAATCAATACTGGTTCGTCGTATGTGTATGTTGGCAACGCGGCTGATGTCGCAACAGTATCAAACAATACATACGCACTCGTTGGAAACGGCGCTATTACGTTTAGTGCTGGCGCTAACGGCGACCAAGACTTTAATAATGTCACAAACACTTTGACAATATTAGAAGACACTGACAACATAGACGTAAATTTAATATTTGCAGAAGCATTTGAAGATGACACCGAAGCTGAAGTTAACGACGCACTTATTGCCGTAGCAGAACAACGTAAAGATTCTATGGTGTTTTTATCTGCTCCATTAGGTCTCTATAGATTGCCTTCAGATTTGGCTAAACTTAATGCATTACAAACTTGGCGCAACAATGGCGTTGCAAATAGTGCTAATACCGTATTAAGCTACACTGTATTTGATAGCACCCCAGTCTATGTGTATAATAAGTATGCGGATCGTTATGAATGGATTCCTGCTTGTGGTCACATGGCCGGACTCTGTGCATACACAGATGAAATTGCTGATCCATGGTTCTCACCAGCTGGATTTAACCGCGGTCAATTACGCGGCGTAACTAAGTTGGCATACAACCCTAAATCGGCTGACCGCGATGATTTGTACAACTCAAACATCAATCCAATCGTAAACGTTCCTGGCCAAGGCATTATTCTCTATGGAGACAAGACTGGGCAAAAGCGTCCTACCGCGTTTGATCGCATTAACGTCCGTCGTTTGTTTATTACAATACAGCGTGTTATTGCCAACGCGGCTAAGTATCAATTATTTGAATTGAACGATGAGTTTACACGAAATGCGTTTATCAACATAGTTGATCCATACTTACGAGATGTTCAAGGTCGTCGTGGTGTTACTGAATACAAAGTAGTGTGTGACGAAACTAATAACACACCACAAGTAATCGATAGCAATAGATTCGTAGCTGACATCTATATCAAACCAGCACGTTCAATTAACTTTATTTCTCTTAATTTTATTGCAACTCGTACTGGCGTATCATTTACCGAAATTGGTGCATAATTTTTATAAATAATAATACAGAAAAAATACAATGAGTAATTTATCACAATTTAAAAATCAATTTTTAGGTGGAGCTCGTCCTAATCTATTTGAAGCTGAAATTTATTTTCCAGCTGGTGTTACCAGTGCCTCGCTTGCATCCTTAAAATCAAAGTTTTTGATTAAAGGTGCATCGCTTCCAGGCAGCGTAATTGCGCCAATTGAAGTGCCATATCGCGGCCGTAAGTTAAAAGTTGCTGGCGATCGTACATTCGAACCTTGGACAATTACAGTAATTAATGATGTAAACATGGAAATTCGCAACGCATTTGAAAGTTGGATGAATTTGATTAATCGTCATACTTCAAATACTACAGGATTAACCCAGTTAAACTATTATAGCGACATGCACATCAAGCAATTAAGTCGCGAAAGTGCAACTGCAACTAAAAAATATACATTCGTTGGAGCATTTCCAACGAATATCAGCACAATTGAAGTTAACTATGATACTAATGATGCAGTAGAGGAATTTACTGTTGAATTAAATTATCAGTATTGGACTTCTAATAGTACTGTTGGATAAGTATATTTTTGAGTTATAAATATATATTATGAAGCTATTTGGCTATGAAATATCCAAGGTAATCAATAAAAAGGATACCTCTGACTTTAATAAGGTACCGTCATTTTCTGCTCCGGTGGAAAATGACGGTACTTCTGTCGTAACGTCATCAGCTACTGCTGGTTATTATGGACAGGTACTCGACGTTGATGGCGCCGCATTAACAAACGAAAAAGATTTGATTTTAAAATGTCGTGCTGCAGCAACCCAGCCCGAGTGCGACTCTGCAATATCCGACATTATAAATGCAACGATCGTTTCTGACTCTGATGGCAGCCCGGTTAATCTTGTGCTTGATAATCTAGAGCAACCAGAGAGCATTAAGAAAAAGATACACGAAGAGTTTGATACAATAACAAAGTTGTTGTCATTTAACTATAATGGTCAGGACATTTTTAGAAAGTGGTATATCGACGGCAAGTTGTATTATCACATAATGATTGACCCTAAAAAGCCAAAAGAAGGCATAAAGGAGTTGAGAGCAATTGACCCGTTAAAGATTAAAAAGGTCAAAGAAATAACAAATAAAGTAGACAAGATTACTGGAGTAAAAACTTCAGAAGTCACGTCTGAATATTTCTTATATTCAGATGACTTTGGCAACAACAGTGGCTTTAAGATTGATCCAAACAGCATAGTCTATGCTCCTTCTGGGATGCTTGACGAAAGCAACAAATTTGCAGTTTCTTATCTACATAAGAGCGTAAAGCTTGTAAACCAGTTGCGCATGATGGAAGATGCTCTCGTGATTTATCGTATATCTCGCGCACCAGAACGCCGTATATTCTATATTGATATTGGTAACTTGCCAAAGGGCAAGGCTGAAGAGTATGTTCAAGGTATTATGGCGAAATATCGCAACAAGCTTGTCTATGACGCAAATACTGGCGAGATACGTGATGACCGCAAGAGCATGAGTATGCTTGAAGATTTTTGGTTGCCTCGTCGTGAAGGCGGCCGCGGTACAGAAATTACAACACTTCCAGGCGGAGACAATCTCAGCCAAATTGAAGACGTACTCTTTTTCCAAAAGAAGCTCTATCGTTCGCTTAACGTGCCAGTCAACCGACTTGAAAGTGAGACAGGCTTTAATATTGGTCGTGCAAGTGAAATATCTCGTGAAGAGGTCAAGTTTCAAAAGTTCATCAACAGGTTACGTAAAAAGTTTTCGATGCTCTTCGTCGAGGCGTTGCGTGTGCAGCTGCTTCTAAAAGGAGTCTGTACACAGGATGACTGGGAAGTTATACGCGAAGGCATTTCAGTTGACTATATTGAAGACAACTATTTCTCTGAGCTCAAAGACTTTGAGATTATGCGCGAACGTATAAACATGCTTGATACAATAAGTTCACATATTGGCAAGTATTACAGCGACAAGTGGGTACGCAGCAACGTACTCAACCAGTCCGAAGCAGACATTGCGCGTATGAACACTGAAATTGCTGAAGAAAAACCAGCTGAAGAAGCGTCTCCAGAGTCAGAAGATGGCACTGTGAATGACATGCAGTTTACAAACAACGAAAGCGATTCGCATATAGATAATAATCATAGAGAAGAAATTCATGAAGCTCAATTAAAAATGATTGAGAGCATGACTAAAATTCTAGAAGAATAACGACATGTCAGATCTTAGTGATGTTAATGCTATATTACCAGTTGCTCTATATAAAAAACTCCAAAAACAACTAGAACCAATAGTAGAAAAGGTCGAGGCTCTTGAGTACGCAACTCAGACAATCGAGTCTACTCCTGGTCCACAAGGAGAAAGAGGACAGAATGGTGAACGTGGACCTCAGGGCTTAAGAGGCGAGATTGGACCTCAAGGTTTTCGCGGTGAAAAAGGCGATCGCGGTGAGACAGGACCTCAAGGCGAGGCAGGCATTCAAGGTGAAAGAGGAGAGCGTGGTGAGACGGGACTTCAAGGCGAGGTAGGACCACAAGGATTAAGAGGCGAAACGGGTCCACAGGGTTTAAGTGGTGAGACTGGGCCACAAGGAGAAAAGGGAGAGCGGGGCGAGGCAGGCATTCAAGGTGAAAGAGGAGAGCGTGGTGAGACGGGACTTCAAGGCGAGGTAGGACCAGAAGG
>ENA-OUVC01000673-OUVC01000673.1-marine-metagenome-genome-assembly--contig:-NODE-673-length-21675-cov-3.739791_pt1 | contig 21675 bp, 14 predicted proteins | sample MGYA00248622_ERZ508571 | MGnify/ENA primary metagenome ERZ508571 (study PRJEB26236, sample SAMN06267175) | marine metagenome | isolation source: Columbia River Estuary | place: USA:Columbia River Estuary... | reverse complement strand
ACCGAGTAAATGCTGGTTCGTGGTCGGGTTGGGTGTCAGCAGGCACTACAACGAGCCCACTCACCGTTGCCAATCTGGTGAATGGCACCGCGTACGACGTGCAGATTCGTGCAGTCAATATTGCTGGCGCGGGTAGTGGATCGTCGTCGAGATCGGTAACACCGTTCTCGTCGCCTGGGGCCCCAACGATTACCGGCGTCGCTGCGGGAAGAGGTCAAATCGCAGTTTCGTTTGCAGCTGGAGTAACTGGCGGCTCAGCGATTACGAACTACCAGTATTCAATTGACGGTGGAACAACGTGGGTTGCATTAAGCCCAGCATCGACGACGTCGCCGTTCACCATTACCGGCCTTGCAGACTCCACGACGTACAACATTCAATTGAAAGCAGTAAACGTTGCAGGAGCGGGTGCCGCAAGTTCTGCTGTTGCAGCAACAACATGGGGAGTACCTGCAGCACCAACCATTGTTTCCTCCACTGCGCGAGACGGTGCGTTAGATGTTGCGTTTGTGTCAGGGGCAAATGGCGGCGACTCAATTTCAAACTACGAGTATTCAATCGATGGTGGGGCAACGTGGATCACCCGTAACCCTGCGTCAATAGTTTCGCCATTGGTCATTTCAGGGCTCACGAACGGAACCTCTTACCCCGTGCAGCTTCGTGCGGTTAATTCGGTAGGAGCAAGTTCTGCATCGGCAACTGCAACATTGAAGCCCCATGCTGTTCCGTCGGCTCCAGTGATTACGAATCAAAGTGCTGCAAGTCAAACCATCACCATTGCGTTCACGGCCGGAGCGAATGGTGGTGAGGAAATTCTTGGCTACGAGTACTCAACTGATCGCGGTGCAACCTGGTATCCGCGCACAGACTCGGGTGGCACGACCTCTCCAATGACCATTACCAAGTTGTCAACGAATGGCACTACTGATTTAGCGAATGGCACCACGTACAACATTCAGGTGCGGGCTCTTAGTTTGGTAGGTAATGGTTCCGCATCTGCTGATGTTGCGGGAACGCCTGCAACCACACCATCGGCACCTACGAACTTGGAAGTTGTGAATGGAGACAGGTATCTCTTAGCGAATTTCATTCCGGGCTCTAACGGTGGTGCTGCAATTAGTTCGTACCAGTACTCAACGGACAACGGATCTACTTGGAGAACAGCTTCTGCCACAACTTCGCCGCTCACCATTACCACTGCATCTTCAGATGGTGTGACAGCGCTAAACAATGGAACCGCGTACACCGTATTGGTGAGAGCAGTCAATGCTCAGGGTGCAGGCACTGCTTCATCATCGGTTTCAGGTACTCCACGAACCAATCCAGATGCGCCAGGAAGTGTCGTCGTTTCTTCTGGTGACGCAACAATCTCAGTGGCCTTCGTTGCAAATGCCAACGACGGTGGCAGTGCGGTAACGGGCTACGAGTACTCAACCGATGGTGGTGCAACGTGGCGTCTGCGCGACCCCGGAACGTCGATGACCAGCAGCCCGATAACGATCACCAAGTTGTCAAGCGATGGTCTTACAGCATTGACAAATGGCACCGCCTACGACGTACTCATTCGTGCGGTGAATACTTCTGGCCCTGGCGAAGAATCTGCAACGCAGACTGCTATTCCGGCAAGTGCGCCAAGTGCTCCTGCGATTACATCAATTACGCCAGGGGATAGGAAACTCTCGATTGCATTTAGCGCAGGTAATAACGGTGGCAACGCCGTTGTTCGCAACGAGTATTCACTCGATGGTGGATCAACGTGGGTTACTGCACCAAGCCTGAATTCGCCAATCGTGATCACTGGTTTAACCAATGGAACTGCATATGCGTTGCAGGTGCGCCAAGTAAATGCATTGGGCAATGGAGCCTCTTCGGTAACGGTTGAAGGCATTCCGAGCACGATTCCTGCTGCCCCTACGGTGAATCAAGTAATTGCAGGTAACGCGACGTTGTCGGTCGACTTCACATCAGGTGCAACGGGTGGAAGCGACATCACCTCGTATCAGTATTCGACAGATGGCGGAGCAACGTGGAGCAACCGCACTTTCGGTTCGACTGAATCGCCATTGTCAATCACCACTCTGTCATCGGATGGCTCTTCTGCATTAGTGAATGGCACGTTTTATTCGGTGAAGATTCGCGCAGTGAACTCAGCTGGTTCAGGAGTAGCGAGTGAGGCAGTGCGAATTGCACCGCTCACTGTTCCAAGCGCACCGGTTATTTCGTCTGTAGCGATGCGTAACTCGTTTGCGCTTTTAACGTTCTCTGTTGCTTCGGACGGCGGCAGCCCAGTCACTGCTTATGAGTACTCGCTTAATGCAGGAATTACATGGACTAATGCATCTTCACTTGCGAACCCGATGCGGATTTCGGGGTTGCGAAACGGAAGCAACTATTCGATCATCATTCGTGCGCTGAATATTGCAGGAGCTGGAAATTCATCTGCTACTTCATCCATTGCACCAATTGGTCCACCAGATGCACCACGTATCAACACGCTTACGCCAGGTGACCAAACTCTTGAAGTTGCGTTCACCGATGGTGCAACTAGCGGTTCTCCAATTACTGGGTACGAGTACTCAATTGATGGTGGAAACACGTGGCCAGCGGCAGGTGGTGCAACATCGTCACCATTTACGATCACGGGCTTGACCAACGGAACTATCTATACGGTGCGCATTCGTGCGGTGAACGCAAACGGGTCAGGCACTTCATCAGATCCTGTGGTGTCTAAGCCGTACACCGTTCCGAGCGCACCAGTAATCACACAGATTGATGTTGACGGCAACAATGCAACGCTTGAGTACACCGCACCAGCGTCAAATGGCGGTCAGGCAATCACGTCTTACGAATACTCGATTGACAGCGGAACAAGCTGGGTGAGTACAAACTCGGCATCAGTTTTCTCGGTGCAAATCTCGAACTTGGTAGAGAATCAGGATTACCAAGTGGGAGTACGCGCCGTTAACTCCGCCGGTCCTGGTGCTGTGGCAACTGTCAGCACGCAGTCAATTGTGGCGGCTCCAACTTCACCGTCATCACCGCAGGTTCCGGCGCTGCCAGAAGCAACTCCTTCGACAACCATTCCAAAGGTTCCAACGACTACACCGACTACAACTCCTGTAACCAAACCACCGGTGCCGGTAACCGTTCCGGCTTCAGTGCCAGTTCCTGATGCAACGCTTGAAGTGTTGCCGGGAAGTGGTGGAGTTCCAGTTCCTCCGGGAAGCGGCGCTGTCGTTGTTGATGGCAAAGTTGCTGACCTTATTGTCACCGTTGCGCAAGACGGAGTGGCATCCATTGAATTCCCAGGTGAGTTTGTAGTGCGAATTACGCCACGAAACGCAGATGGAACGATCATCCCACCAGGTGAAGGAAATGCAATACGCGCATACCGAGGACGCACAGTGGAAGTTGGCGGCGAAGGTTTTGCACCAAACACAGTTATTGAAGTATGGGTTAACTCTAAACCAATTCTTCTTGGAACAGTTACTACAGATTCCGAAGGAAAGTTCTCGAAGACATTTGATTTGCCTGTTGGGTTGCTTCCAGGGCAGCACACGTTGACATTGGGTGGCACAACGAAGAAAGGTCAGGTTGTTAAAGCATCCGTTGGATTAATAGTTGAAGAAGATTCAATTGTCTCGCCACCAGCATCTGAAACAGTGAAGCCAATTGAGTCATACGATCCGCAAGGCGACGCCGCAGGAACCATGACATTGATTGTGAATGCGCTTGTGTTGCTGGCTATTGCAGGAGCTGCAAGTCGCAAGGAAGAGGAAGATGAAGATCGCGGTTCGGGTGATGTTTCTGATGTGTCAGTGAAACAGATGGGCGTGGATGGTGATGGCGCAGACAAATTGAGACTGCCACGCATTTCTCTTGCAGATCGCATCATGGCTAGATCGCCAGAGATAACTGCTCATCGCTCGCCAATGATTGGTCGTGTTCTGCAAGATGGCACGTACTTGCGTTCGCTACTCGGCGCGCTGTGGTTGTTGCTACCTGTTGCAGGAGTTGCGCTTGGCCTTGCTGCTGCATTTGATACAGATTTCGAAGTGGTAATGCCATCGCTGGCACTGCTCAGTGCACTTGTTGTAATTGGAACACTCGATGCTTTTGCCGGATTCCTCGGTGCAATGACATTTGCGACTGCAGTACTGATTGGTGGAGGAGTCACCAGTTCAGATTCAATTCGTGGACTTCTTGGAATTTGGGTATTGAGTTTTGCGGTTCCAATGTTGGCTAGTGCTTCGCGACCATTCCGTCGCAAAAATGCAAGTGGTCTGGCCGGCACGTGGGACCGAAGTGCAGACTTTGTTCTGATTCTGTTGTTTGGTGCACTTGCAGCGGGTTCGATGTTCTCATCGCTGCCTGGACTGACCGGCTTCCGTCCAGAGTTTGCGGGAAATGTCGCACATATTCAGATTGTTGCCATGATCGTGCTTGCTACGCGTTTTGTACTGGAAAATGCAACGGTGAAGCTGACACCTGCTCGCTACCACGAACTAACCGACCTGGCTCTTCGTGACGCATCAAATGCTCAGCAAATTGTGTCTTCGCTAATTCGCACAGCGGTGTATCTCTTTGTTGCCGAAGTGTTCATTGGTAACAATTGGGCGCTGTGGGTAGGGGGAGCGTTGTACCTTGCGCCGAAATTGGTTGGACTTGTGGTGGAGAAGTTCCCGAACGTTGAGCCGCTGCATCGTTGGATGCCACGAGGCATATTCAAGGTGACGGTGATGATGTTGATCGCCCGTATTTGGGGCTTAGTTCTTACAGATTTGGTTTCGGATCCTGCGCAAATGATTATGTTCAGCTTCGTCTTCATGGGCACGCCAGGTGTGGTGGCAACGGTTCTTGGATGGTTCGGAAGGTCGAGCACTCGTGCATGGCCACAAACATGGTTCACGCGAATCGCGGGACTCATCATCTTGATCATTGGATTCCTGATGGTGCGTGGAGTGTTGTTCGCATTCTAAAAATGTGTTAGGCGTACCTACATCTCGTTAGGTATCGCTAAGTATTAATTGAATATTCGTAGTGCGATTATCTGCTTTTTGTCACATCACAAAAATATTCCTTGCTTTGTTGATTTATTTAGCCAGATGCAAATACGGATAACTGTTTGCCGACAAGCCAAAGTGCGTACCGTTTTGGTGTACCAACGGAGGTAAACATGTCAACGGATTCCACTGTCAATAAGGCAAGCGATTCGGCATTTGCAAAATCCATGCTCGGAATGATGATGATTGCGGTAGCGGTCTCAGCACTCGTACTAGGGGTAGTCGCTGTCGTAGCGATGAACAGTGGATCATCTGCTGAGAGTTCTTCTAGCGCTTCAGAATCTTCTGTTGTTGAGGTGACACTGACCGAATTCAAGGTCACCTTTAGTCCAAGTGTGGTTCAGGCGGGCGATGTGACGTTCACCGTTACGAACGATGGGGCAGTGGATCACAACTTTGCTATTCCCTCGCTCAATGTTCGAACCGCAATGTTGAAGGCAGGCGAGAGTGCGACTCTCGAAGTAAAGGGTTTGGAAGTCGGTGAAGTTGAATACCTCTGTGAAGTTGCTGGCCACAGTGCAGCGGGGATGACCGGAAAATTGAGCGTTGTTGAAGCTGGTTCTGCGATGGATATGTCGTCTAGCAACTCAATGACTACCTCGATGTCTTGGCAACAGATGGACAAAATGATGGAAGACGTTGCTATGACGTTTCCAGCAAAAACTTCGGGTATCGGCAACGCAGAACTTCCGTTCACGATGTCAGATGATGGCTTCAAAGTGTTTAGTCTCACTGCCAAAGTTGTGCCCTGGGAGGTGGAACCGGGCAAATTTGTTGATGGTTGGTCATATAACGGAATGATTCCTGGCCCAATTATGCACGCCAATGTTGGCGACAAGATTCGGATTGTGTTGAAGAACGAATTACCGGAGTCGACCTCGCTGCACCTTCACGGTGTGCGAGTTCCTAACTCGATGGACGGCGTTGACCCGTACACGCAGAAACCAATTGAGCCTGGCGCAACATTTAGTTATGAGTGGACAGCAACGGAACCATCGGTCGGCATGTATCACTCTCACCACAATGCGCAAGTCCAGGTGCCAAATGGGCTTGCCGGCGCAATATTGATTGGGGATTGGAAGGCAATGGCCATGGCAGCCGCTGGTGGTCGCACAAAAGATGCCAACAATGTTGCTGAGCAAGAAGTAGTGATGGTGCTGAATGACAGCGGAACGATCGGTCTTTCGTTAAACGGTAAATCGTTCCCTGCGACTACTCCGTATTCGCTTGCCATTGGCGAATCCATGGTGGTGCACTATTACAACGAAGGCAACATGACCCACCCGATGCATTTGCATCAACCTTCGGGTTTGGTTGTTGCAAAGGACGGCATCATGCTTGAATCGCCGTTCTGGGCGGACACTCTCAACGTTGCCCCTGGTGAACGCTGGACTGTTGTGTACACGCCAAAGGATGCTGGTGTGTGGGCTTGGCACTGCCACATTCTCACCCACGCAGAAACCCCTGAAGGAATGCGCTACATGGTGACTGCGTTGATTGTGAAATAACTACGAACGCGGGTGGGCGAGAAGGAAATTTGTCAGTTCATTCCACCACGATTGCGAGTAGTGGCCGACACCATTTTCAATCTTCACCTGAATTTTGCTTCCATTGGGGCATGACCACGAGGTGGCATTTGACGAAGTGCAACCTGCGTAGCCTGCGTATTTTTCAGCAGACTTCAAGGGAGGAGGACCAACCACATAACCCTCGATAGGGAGAGTTTGATCGTCGGTTCCATGTATGGCAAAAACGCTAACGGGTTTCGCAGGCTTGCATGAATCGGCGGCAAAAACTGCTCCCCCAATTGCAATCGCGGTGACTTTCTCTGAAAGCTCACATGCAAGGCGGTAAGCCATCATGCCACCGTTTGACCAACCCAGTGCCCAGACACGAGTTTTGTCAATGTTGTACTTGGAGCTAATGCTGTCAATCATTCCCGAAATGAGCGTCACGTCGTCTGCTCCAATCAAGCTGCAACAGTTTCCCGCATTCCAGGAATTTTGTAACCCATCGGGATACGCAACGATGAAGTTGTTTGCATTCGACAACAGATTGATTTGACTTAAGTCACGAAATCCTGCGGCGGTCCAAGATCTTCCGTGTAGAGCGATCATTAATGGAACTGCCAAATTATTGCTATAGGAGTTGGGAACATTGATTAGGTAGTCTCGCTTTTGACCTCCATTCACCGATATGTGGTGCAGGGTTGAATCACTTGCATCAACTTCATCGGAAACCGTCAAGGTAATTGCAGCAGGTGCAGTAGCCACCGGAGTATTTGCTGGTTTCCATTTGAGTACTTTGCCAACTTTGGTGCAAACTAAATTCCTTTTTTGGCCATTGGCGAGGAAGAAGGATTTTGTGCCGGCCTTTGCACATTTTTGACCTGCCGATGCTGCGAGTACTTGGCTGGACAAGGTGGTAAGAAAGAAGGTTGCAAGTATGACAACTCTTGGAATGCGGTACATCTCTAGAGAATACCCTGAATGGAACTATGCCTTGCGCGGGTGAGCAAACAGGAACCGCAGAATCTCCTTTGTTGATAGCAACGTCCATTCGTGCTCACGTTCGTAATAATTTGCAAGCTCAACTTCGGCTCCTCTTTGGCAGGTATATTTCTTCCGAAAAGCATCATTAGGTTTCTGGAGTTCAGAAGAGCTGTCTGTGCACTGAAACTCCTTGTTCAATGTAAGTAGAGAATCTGCAATACTCGGGGTTTCAAATTTGCCTCCACCCTCATATGGAACTGTTGGGTCGAGATTCCCATGGAGATGGATAATTGACACGGGTTTCGTTGGGTTGCAGGTCTGATCCATCAGCGCTCCTCCAACTATTCCGATTGCAGTGATTTTTTCAGAGAGGTCGCATCCAAGCCTGTAGGCCATCATTCCACCATTTGAATGTCCGACTGCCCATATTTTTGTTTGGTCAATATTGTTGGTAGCAATTATTTGATCAATAATGGTTGAAACTAATCCAACGTCGTCAATGTTGTTTTGCGTTGATGTCAGGCAGCAATTTCCTGCATTCCAAGATGACCACTGATCTACAGAGCCGTCAACAAAAATGGCAATGAAGTTTTCTGTGGGAACGTAAGTGTCAATTAAAGATTGTCTGCGGAAGAACTGTCCATCTGCTGTTCTTCCGTGGAAACCAAGGAGGAGTGGTAATTTTGATTCCGCGCTTACTTCTGTCGGAGCATATAAATAGTAAGTGCGGGGTTGCATGCCTTCAATGGTGATGGTGTGCAGGGTTGGATCATTTGGGTCCACAACGTCGGTGTAATTGATCACCGGCTCGGGAACAGTTGTGGTGGTTGATGTTGTGGACGTTGATGTTGTGGACGTCGTAATGGTTTGGACAGCAGCGCGTATCCATTGTTTGCGACCTGCCTTTATGCGGCACACGACAATGACTGGTTTCTTGTTTATGCGAGTGGAGACCCGAGTTCCAAGGGTGGTCTTTGCGCAGGATTGCCCAACCGAGACCGCATTCGCCGATACCGCAGGAATGGCTGTCCACACCAAGATTGCGCTGAGGGCGATGAAAAGTTTTTTCACTACCCATAGGTTAGTGAGCAGTAACTAAGGTTGAGAAGTGAACCCCGAGCAACCGAAGCTGGCGACAACTCATACAAAACTGCATAATCACAACGCAGCAAATCGCGACTTTAATCCTGCAGATCTTGAACGTGTGCGCAAGGGGTTTATAGCCAAACGCGAGAACGGTTTAATCACCGACGAAAAGGGTCGCTTCGTTGGCAATAGCGACAATTATGAATTCCTTCGCGATGGACGGGAATGTCCAGAGACGGTTAACCCTCAGCTGTGGCGACATGCAACGTTAAATGCGCATCACGGATTATTCAAGGTTGCAGATGGCGTATGGCAAGTGCGTGGCTACGACATTTCGAATATCACGTTTATTCGCGGAACGAATGGTTGGGTAGTGATTGATCCGCTGACCAGTGAGCACACTGCGCGTGCGGCACTCGAACTGATGGAAGAGCATGTTGAAAAATTGCCAACCACGGTGGTGATCTTCACACATTCGCACGCTGACCACTTCGGTGGTGTGCTAGGTGTTACGACAAAGGAAGACGTTGATGCAGGGCGCTGTCAGATTGTTGCGCCAATCGGTTTCTTGTACGAAACAGTTGGAGAGAACGTCATTGCTGGCTCAGCAATGAGTAGGCGTGCGACCTACCAATTCGGTCCGATGCTTCCACCTGGACCGACCGGTCACGTCGACTGTGGGCTCGGCACAGGTGTGCCAATCGGGCCTCCGGGTTTACTCGCGCCAACAACAGATATCACCTATACCGGTGAAGAACTTGTACTTGATGGCGTGCGAGTGATTTTCCAACTCACACCGGAGACTGAAGCACCTGCTGAAATGAATTTCTTCTTTCCAGACCATGGCTGGTTGTGCATGGCGGAGAATTGTTCGCAAACCATGCACAACTTGGTTCCCATTCGTGGAGCCCTTGTGCGCAATGCGCTCAACTGGTCAAAGTACATCAACCAAAGCATCGAGATGTTTGCAGCAAAAACAAACGTTCTTTTCACATCGCACAACTGGCCTACCTGGGGAACGAGCGATGTTCGTGATTTCCTCATTTTGCAACGTGACTTGTACAAGTGGATGCACGATCAGACCATGCGACACGCAAACCATGGAATGACTGCTGTGGAAATTGCCAACATGCTTGAATTGCCGGAAGAGTTTCAAGCCCAGGAACACACTCGTGGGTTCTATGGCGACTTAGTGCACAATGTGAAGGCGGTGTACCAGCGATATCTCAGCTGGTATGACGGAAACCCCGCGAACCTCAACAAACTGCCACCTAGCGAAGCCGGTAGGCGATATGTCGAACTTGCCGGTGGAATGGAATCGCTGTTGGCATCGGCCCGCAAGTCATTTGAAGATGGCGATTACCGCTGGGTTGCCGAAGTGGTGAATCATGCGGTATTTGCTGACCCGTCGAACACCGAGGCACGAAACCTGCAAGCAGATGTATTGGAACAGTTGGGGTACCAGGCCGAGTCGTCAACGTTCAGAAACGCTTATTTAATGGGTGCTCAGGAACTGCGAAAAGGACCGCCAGCCCCAACAGCCTCTCACGTGCGAGCACGCAGTTTGATTCGCGCGATGACTATTGAACAGGTTTTTGACACGTTGTCGGTGCGGGTAATGTCGGAAAAGATCGGCGGACTTTCGCATTGTGTGAATTGGACTTTTACCGACATGGCGGGAACTTCCGATCATCAGTGGGTGCTCGGTTTGTCAAACCGAACGATGTATTCCACTCAGGGCCGCCACGAAGTTTCGGCTGAGGCAACCATCACTCTTTCGCGAACGTTGTTACTGGAAATCATTGCCCAAGCAACCACGTTTGTGGACGAACTCAGTGCGGGAACGGTGACTATTGAAGGCGATTCCGCCGCATTACTGAACATTTTTGGCAATCTCGACACGTTCGCAACCGGATTTGCAATAGTCGAACCCTAATTTTCAGTTGTCAAACCTGTTCGCGGTCATTGCTTTGCGATAAGCAAGAGCAACTGCATCAAATTTCAAGTGAAGTTCTTTGGTGATGTCAAAAGGAACTTTTTTTGGAAGTTGTGATTCGACAATGGTTTTGTCTTGATTGAAAATGACGTCTTCAAAATCCTGCAATACAGAAGCCGGTTGCTCGTAGTTGTAGTTGCGGCCAATGACTAGGAAGCCACGCGAGTGTTCATCGTCAATCGGTTGAGATACGAAGAAATACACCATGCCTTCTTTGCCACCCCAACCAAGATGCAACAGGAGTGTGAAGGGTGTGTGGATCTCGTAATGCGATGTCCGCATCGGTGCTTCGGTGGATGCGTTTGCAAACACGGGGAAGTCATCTGTGTTGGGTGCCTCGGGACGCATGATGTCGTACTTCACCACGTGTCCTTCAGTGCGCACCTCGTAGTCGGGCACGACAGGGCGGTTGGTATCGCCGAGAAGTCCGGGGTGCACCCAAGGGAAGTGTCCGAAGTCGGTGAAGTTCTCGAGTTGGCGGGAGGAATGTGCATTCCATTCATACGGCCCGCAATTCACCCACACCCAATCGCTCGCACCAAATTCTTCAATTGATGGAAGTGGACGACGTGGTTCGTCGAGCGAAACCCAAACAATGTTGTATTGCTCAACGCAAGTGTGAGCAGCAATCTTGGCTTTGGTCGGAACCTTTGTTGGGTCTTCTAGTTGGGGAATGTGCGTGCATTTGCCGCTTCTGTCAAACTGCCATCCGTGATATGGGCACATGATGGTGTCGCCTTTTACACATCCTCCGCTGAGTGCGGTTCCGCGGTGCACGCAAACTTCGCTGGTTGCGTGTGCGATTCCTTTGCTGTCCCGCCAAACAACCAGTGGTTCACCGAGCAGCCTGACCGAAAGCGGCGAAGTTCCTAAGTCTGTGGAATAGGCAACTGGATGCAGGGTCTGACGCATGTGGCAAGGGTACTTCTCCTTGGGTTCTGCTTCGGTCAAGGGTCTAGGGTTTTGTCGTGGGGGATGTTTCGTCGCATGTAGGCATAAGTGCCGAGTATCTTGCGCAACACCTCGGCGTATCGGGTCTGAAAGTTGAGTCAGTGACGCCAATAGGTACGGGTCAAATGGCCGAGAGCTACCGAGTGTCATTCGCCGCCGGATCGCATGGACAGTTACCACCATCCGTAGTAGTGAAAGTACCTTCGCAAAGTGAAAGTAGCCGTGCTGCTTCGCGGATCACGCGTTGCTATGAACTCGAAACAGGTTTTTACACCCATGTACGGTCTTTAGTGGGAGTGAGTGCACCGAATTGTTTGCATGTGTGGTTTGATGCACCGAGTGATGACTTCGTGTTGGTGCTTGAAGACATTGTCAGTGGCAAGCAAGGCGATCAACTTTCTGGTGCATCCGTTGAACAGGCTCGCGCAGCAGTTGACGAACTTGTACTTTTGCATGCACCATTGTGGAACTCTCCGCAGTTGAACACGCTTAGTTGGATGCCTCGGCACACGATGGAAAGTTCACAAGGCACGCGTGACTTGTTGCGATCTGTTTTTGCTGGATTTACCTCGCGGTTTGAGTCACGTGTAGGTGCTGAAGTGCTGGAACTCGGAGCACAACTTGTTGCAAACATTGATGGCTATGACCGCGCGTTTCCAAACAATGAAACCATTGTGCATCGCGACTTCCGACTAGACAATTTGTTGTTTACGGAAACGTCGCATGGAACACAAGTGAAAGTTGTCGACTGGCAAACGGCGAGTATTTCATCGGGTGCAACTGATCTTGCATATTTCATTGGTGCGAGTTTCGCTCCCGAGCAACGCCGCTTAGTTGAGAACGAACTCGTCCATCGATATCACGGCGGATTGACGCAATCCGGAATTTTCATGTCGTGGACAGAAGCGTGGGATCAGTATCGACTATTTGCAACTTCTGGTTACATTATGGCCATCGTTGCATCAATGTTGGTGAAACAGACCGAACGCGGAGACGCGATGTTTGCCGCGATGGCAAATCGTCACGGACAACAAATGATTGATTTAGAAACATTGTCACTCTTTAGATAGGAAAACTAATGGCACATTTTGACGCAGAAGACGAACGATTCGGTCATCAACTCCCGGAACCCTTCCGCAATGTTGTTCATCACAACGACAGTTGGCGGGAAAGTTTGTTCTTCATCATGCACAAGCGCAATGAACCTGGTGATGTCCTCATTTTGACGCTTGCTCATTTTCCAGCGCACAACGAAATGGACTCGTTACAACTCGGTCGTGTGGGTAACTCACCCGTGATGGCACGTCACGCACGAACCACGGCAGCAGACCCAAACAACTGGAACGTTGGTCCCGTATCAATTGACATTGTTGAACCCAAAAAGAAAATTCATTTGCTCGCACGTAAGTCTGACGCGACTCCAGTTGAACTCGACATCACGTTCACCGCACGAACTTCCCCGTATCAATTGCGACGGGGAACGATGAAGGCTGGCAACGAAGTGGTGTGGGATCAGACGCACATGTTTCAAAGCGGAACGTACAACGGCACGTATGTGCACAACGGAAAAACCTACGAAGTCGACAACTGGTGGGGGCAGCGTGACCATTCTTGGGGTGTGCGCGTGCATAACCGTTGCCCAATGTGGATGTGGACGCCAATTCAACTTGAGGAAGGATTTCTGCAGGTGTGGCACTGGGAATATCCAAATGGCGCGCGGGTGTACACCGATGGCTGTTTCGCCCCAGTTGGCGGAGGAGAGCCAATACCAGTAATTGCCTTTGAGCATGATCTTCAATGGCAAGACGCAAACGGGAACGACGTTTCCTACGGTCAATTTGGTGAAGAAGTTGTTGGTCTTGCTGGCGTCTTGTCGTTCACGCTTGAGGGTGGGCGCAAGATTGTCGTGGAGGGATCGGGCAGATGGGCACAGCGATACAGCGGCATCGCATTGAAGACGCCAAACGTGCTCGGTGGTGGGCTTTCCGAAATGCAGGTCACTACATCGGACGGCCAGCGCGGCAGCGCAATATATGAATTGACAGGGCAGTGGCACCATCGGTATTTCCCAATCGGTCGTGGGGAAAAACTGCCGCCTTTAGGGGTAACGCCTGGCGAATTACACTCGTGACATACAAAATGAAGGAGCACGTGGATGAATAACGAACAGTTCGCAAAGGTGAAGAGCGGCAAAGGTTTTATTGCGGCACTCGATCAAAGTGGCGGAAGCACACCAAAGGCATTGATGCTGTACGGCATTGAAGAGAGCGAATACTCAGGTGACGAGCAGATGTATGACCTCATTCATGCAATGCGTACTCGAATTATCAAGAGCTCCGCGTTTTCTGGCGAACGAGTATTGGGTGCCATTTTGTTTGAGATGACCATGGATCGCAAGATTGACGGCAAAGGTTCAGCAGAGTTCTTGTGGGAAAACAAGGGCGTAGTGCCGTTTTTGAAGATCGACAAAGGCTTGGCCGATGAAGCTGATGGCGTGCAAGTAATGAAGCCGATGCCAGAACTGAACGCGTTGCTAGAGCGCGCGAAACAACACGGTGTGTTTGGAACAAAGATGCGTTCGGTCATCAAGTTGGCAAACGAAAAAGGAATCAAGGCAGTTGTCAGTCAGCAATTTGAAGTTGGCAAGCAAATCATCGCTGCTGGTCTAGTGCCGATCATTGAGCCAGAAGTTGACATTAAGAGTCCACAAAAAGCAGAAGCAGAGGCTTTGATGAAGGCCGCAATCTTGTCGGAGTTGAATGCGCTGTCAGCAGATCAAAACGTGATGTTGAAGCTCACGCTTCCAAACACAGCAGGATTCTTTGACGAACTTGTTGCACACCCACGTGTTGTTCGTGTCGTTGCGCTTTCTGGCGGCTACAGCCGTGCAGATGCAAACGTTGCGCTTGCAAAGAACAAGGGAGTGATTGCCAGTTTCTCGCGCGCACTCACAGAAGGCTTGTCGGCAAAACAGTCCGATACAGAATTTGATGCGTTGCTGAATTCAGCAATTCAAGGAATTTACGACGCCTCAAACACCTGATGCACAGGTAACGCCAGTGCCGCGAATACCGCAGTAACCATCAGGGTTCTTTGCTAAGTATTTCTGGTGGTATTCCTCTGCCATGTAAAACGTGTCGAGTGGCGCAATTTCGGTTGTGATTGCTCCGTATCCGGCAGCGGTTAGGCCAGATTGAAAACTGTTGCATGACGACTTGGCGACTGCAGCCTGCTCGTCATTCGTTGTGTAAATAGTGCTGCGGTATTGCGTTCCGAAATCGTTGCCCTGACGCATGCCTTGGGTTGGGTCGTGGTTTTCCCAAAACACACTGAGCAAATCTGAATAAGGGATAATCGCTGGATCAAACTTCACGAGCACCACTTCGGCATGATGTGTGGTGCCACTGCATACCTCCTTGTACGAAGGATGAGTGGTTACGCCTCCCGCGTACCCAACGGCAGTCTCTGAAACGCCATTCAATGACCAAAACAAGCGCTCGGCTCCCCAGAAGCAACCCATGCCGAACACTGCAGTTTGTATGTTGTCCATTCGCACAATGTAGCCCCGATTGGTAGCGTCACTCCAGTGAAAACACGCCGCACTGATATCGAGGGCATGCGTGCACTTGCCGTTGGGCTGGTGGTCTTGAATCATGCCGGGGTGCCGTGGTTGTCTGGCGGGTACATCGGTGTAGACGTATTTTTTGTCATTTCTGGATTTCTGATCACCCAGTTACTCATCGACGAAGCGGGTGAGAGCAACTCGATTGATCTGCGAAATTTTTGGGCGCGGCGTGCGCGGCGAATTTTGCCAATGTCCATTCTGGTGACGCTTGCGACGGTCGTCGCTGGCCTGTTCATGCTTGAGCCGGGAAAAATTCGAGAACTTAGTGCGGTCGGCTTAGGTGCACTTGGCTTCTGCGCCAACATTGTGCTTTTCCTTCGCACATCGGACTATCTATCTGGCGTTACTGCGCCATCTTCGCTGCGACATTTTTGGTCGCTTGCAGTTGAGGAACAGTTTTATCTGTTGTGGCCAGTGGTGGTGTTTGGTGCGGTGAAGTACGGAAAAGCCAATTGGAAGAAGTGGCTCGTTGGGGTAGGAGTTGTTGCAGGGGCTGCTTCATTAATTACGTCAATTCTGATCACCAAAGGTCACCCAGGGGCTGGCTATTACCTTCCGTATTCGCGGTTTTGGGAAATCAGTGCCGGTGCATTGCTAGCGCTTGCAGGAACTCGTTTCGACAAGCTCCCAAACCTGGTGCGAGCAATAGGTGGGTGGATCGGACTCGTTGCAATCGTTGTTGCTGCAGTGATTTTTTCAGAGAAGACGGTTTTCCCTGGTTATGCGGCGTTGCTTCCAATTGTTGCCACAGTGTTGATGCTTGTGGCGGGAAGTGCAAAGTTCGGTCCGATATCTCTACTCTCAATTGATCCGCTTCAACTTCTTGGCGCGCGAAGTTATTCGTTATACCTGTGGCATTGGCCGTTACTCGTATTAATTGAAGCACGATTTGGAACTCCGTCTGCGTGGGGGAAAGCGTGGATCGTGGTTGCAGCGCTGGTGCTGTCGGCAATTTCATTTCGCGCAATTGAACAACCCGTGCGTCACAACACCTGGCTTTCGGCGGCATCAATTCGCAGTTTGTTTGCTGCGGGTGTTGCGATGTCACTCAGCCTTTCTGCGGTTGTGGTGTTGTTTGCAATTGCGCCAAAAATTGATGCAGGGGCAATGCAGCTCGCTGAAATCGAGGCTGCACAAGAGGCGGCCATTTCAACTGACTCCACTGGAGGGTCACAAAGTTTGATTCCGCCAGTTAAACCAGTCAACGCCTTGCTGCTCGGTGATTCAACAATGGCAGGGCTTCGATGGTTTGAAGATGGAACAAAGTCGTTAAAAGGCTTCACATTCAAGTTGGATGCGGAGTCATGTCGTCGCATTTCAGAGTGGTCGTGTTTTGGGCGAGAAAAGCGAACTCCCAAAAATGTTGTCACCGTGTTGAATAACACCACAGAAAAGTTTGATGTGGTGGTGCTGATGGCTGGGTATGACAGCAGCGTGAGGAAAATTAGCGACGAGTACAAAGACCTTATTGAAGTCGTGAGAGCTAAAAATCTAAAAGTGATCGTCTTGACTTACAAGGAGTCGCTCTATTTCCCGGCGTCAGGATCTCGTGGGAAGCGTTCGGTGTATGCCGAGTTCAATGCTGTCCTACGTGACATGGTTGCTCGCGATACACAACACTTTGTTCTCGCTGACTGGAATGCTTACAGCGCCGGCCAGAAATCGTGGTTTAGACCAGATGGAATTCATCTCAATATTGATGGAACCTTGGCGCTCGGAGCGTTTATCAGTACTGCCGTTGCGGAAAGTGCAGGTAATCCATGCCCGTACTCTTCTGTCTATCCATGCTCATACGCGAATAACTTGCCACAGGCAACAGATTTCCTCGCAAAATTCAATGTTGCCGATACAGAAATGCATTGTTATGAGGATGGTGAGGCACGCAGAGAATCGTGCACTACTGATCGGCGAATTTAGAAGAATTCGTTAGTTACTGAAACAACGGCTTGCGCGTTTCGTTGTGCGTCTTCTTCGCTCAGTGTCGGTCCAAATTCAACCGTCATGCTGACGCCCTTCGGACCCTGGAACGACTTTGTCCAGTTAGCTCCGGTGCCGCCAAATACGGCTTCGAGCAATGGTTTGTCGCCTTTGTAACCACAGAGGCAGTCCAACTCAAGAAGAGGCAACCCAACCAATGATGCATATTTCGCACGAACATCTCCATCGTGCCCGGTGCCTGGACCAATGCGGAAGTAATCCTGGTGATACCAAATAACGAATTGCGGCTTGACGAGTTCGCCAAGTTTCACGACACCTTGCACTTCTGGTTCGCTTGCGCTGTCGGTACCCGAATACTGCCACGACCCGGGGCTTCCAATTTTTTGCCAGTTACCAGGAAAGTTTCGATTGAGATCTACGCCGTTGGCGTTTTGTCGTGTTCGCAGTTGTTGACCATCTGGATTCATTGAGCGCACCATCCAGAGGTCAATGTTTCCTTCAAGGGGCATGTCGCGAAGAATGTCTACAACTCGGTTTCCAACAAACTCATCGCCGTGGATGCAACCGATCACCAGTACGCGCGCACCGTCGCTTCCACTTTGACGTCGATAGAACGTAAGCGGAACTCCTTGTACCGAGCGACCAAATTCAATATCGGTGTTCAACGGAACTTCACCAAATTTGTTAAACCATCCTGGTTCGGCTGGAGCATCTGGGTTTCCGGTGTCGACGTTTACATCGCCACTTGAGTCCGAGCTATCTGAACCTCCAGTGAAAAGTTTCGCGCCCTGGTAGAGCACACCAGCAGAAAGCACGCCAAGAGCAATTGATTTTGCGGAAAGGTCACTGAGAAAATTCCGCCTTGAAATAAGTTCAATCTCCTCTTCAATTTCTGGAGTCTCGGTGATTTCAGATGGAGCAGATTCGACTACTGGAATTGGTTGCGTATTCTGAATGGCTTCAGGTTGAGCAACTGCTGGCGAAGACGTAAACGAAGCACGGTTTCCAGAATTATCGGTGTCCACCCGCCATGTCTGCCCAGATTCATCGGTGTATGAAATGGCAAGAATCCTTGTGCGCGCCTGCGTTGCTGAAATCAAGCCACTATCAAACTGGGCACATGTTTCCTGATACATCCGATTCATTCGCGCGAACTCGTCATCGAGGCTCGGGGCAGTCTCAACCTGCTTGAAGGAGGCTCGTTTTCCTGACTTCTTTGGGTCAATTACCCACGTGCGGCCTTGGCCATCTGTTGCACGTAATCCCAAAATGGTGGTGCGAGCGGTTTCGGAAGAAATCTCGTTGTTGTCAAACGCCTCGCATGTTTCTATGTAGATGCGGTTCAGGCGTTCTAGCTCTGGGGGGAGTGGGGGCGTAGACGGCATGTTCTCCACGACTTTAGTGCAGTAATCAATCAGTCTCTGCTTGTACTGGATTACGAAACTGGTCTAATGTACGCAGTACGGGAGAGTGTCCGTCAAGCGGACAATCTGTCGGGGCCCCAAACAATTATTGATACCAACCACTTGCTAAGGAGACTGCACATGTCTGCAACTGACTCACCAACTCGACTTCATCACACCGCATATTTGTCAAAAGATCTTGAAGCCACCCGTGCGTTTTACGAAGACCTTGTCGGTCTTCCGCTAGTAGCAACTTGGTCAGAGACCGACGAGTTGTTTGGCGCAGAGCGCGTGTACTGCCATTGCTTCTTTGGCATGCCAGATGGAAGTGCGCTTGCCTTCTTCCAGTTTGCAAACAAGTCAGATCAAGACTTGTTTGATCCAGAGCTCACACCGTCGCCATTCCGTCACATTGCATTGAATGTTTCTGCACAGACCCAGGATGAAATCTTTGGTCGTCTTCAGAAGGCAGAGTGGAAGCCAGAAGGAACTTACGTTCTTGAGCACGGCTATTGCCGTTCGCTGTACACCGAAGATCCAAATGGAATGTTGTTGGAGTTCACCGCAGATGCTCCTGGTGCTGAAAAAATCAATGCTGCTCGCAAGGGTGACGCGCACGAAACGCTCAAGCGTTGGCTTGCCGGAGACCACACCAGCAACAACACCTACCGCTAGAACGGAAGCACCCCCGACAACATGGCCGAGTCGTCGATCGTTCTTGTCCATGGTTCGTTCTTCTCTTCATGGACGTGGATGCCGGTACTTGAGCGATTGAACGCTCATGATGTAGATGTAACGGCAATCGAACTTCCGCTTACATCATTGGCGGACGACGCTGATGTGCTTCGCTCCGCAATTGCCGAAGCATCCAAGACTGGCCCTGTGACGGTGGTGTGCCATAGCTATACAGGCATTACCGCTTCGGTGGGCGGCCATGGCGCTCAACACATCGTGCACATTGCTTCACGGATGCCGGCAATTGGCGAATCGCAATCGGAACTGAATAAAGACTGGGGCAACCCAGAGTTTCGTTCATGCTTCGAATTTTCTGAAGACGGAACGATGTCGTTAACCGATGGCGCGGATGCATTTCTATTTAACAGAAGCCCCCGTGGTTTGTCTCAATATGCAATGGCAAATCGCCGTTCAATGAAGAGTGAAATTCCTGCCATTCCAATTGAAAATCCAGCTTGGAAGAGCATGAAGAGCAGTTATCTCGTATGCACCGATGATCGTGCCGTGAAGATAGAGCAACAGCGAATGCGTGCAGCATGGGCTGATTTTTCAATTGAAATGGATTGTGATCACTCACCGTTTTTCTCAGCACCAAAGCAAACAGCAGATTTCATTCTTGAAACCCATCTTGCAGTGATCGGTGGCTAGTGGTGAATCAGGGTGCTAGTGGGCGAGTGGTTGGTAAGAGTGCCATGTTTGCAAAGTCCGAACTAATTGACGCTGCTGTGCTGAGCAACAATGGCAAATGGTCCTTCTTCAATACGGCGATAGACGTCTCCGCCGCATTAACCGTGACATTGACGGCAGCAATGGTGCGGCCCGATGCATCGCGAACTGGCGCAGCGATGGAACGAATGCCAAATGACAACTGTTCATCGGACATTGCCCATCCGCGTTTGCGAATTTCTACTAGTGATTCGTCCAACTCTTTGCGCACAAACTTTAGCCGAGGTACAACGTCAGATTCTGAAGGAATCTTGAGTACAGCATCAAGTTCTTTGGCAGACAAATCTGAAAGCAGTACGCGACCCATGCTTGTTGCATACGCGGGGAATCGCGTTCCAATGTGCACCGACATACCAATGATCTTTGGAACAGGAACGCGTGCCGTGTACACAATGTCGCTGCCTACCAGTTGCGACATGGAACTTGATTCCTTGGTTTGCTCAACAAGTGACTCTAAGCGTGGACGCGCGATGTCCCACATGCCTTGTGCGCTGATGTATGCGGTTCCAAGTTCTAAAACTTTTGGCGTAAGCATGTACAAGCCGTTCACCGCACGCACATACCCGAGTGATTCGAGGGTTAGGAGTAATCGGCGAGTAGTAGGGCGTGCAAGCTTGGTTGCAGCAGCGACATCGCTTACCGACAGGGCTAGGTGTGAAAGTGAAAAGGCGCTGATGACTTTTAGGCCACGCGCAAGTGCTTCAACAAAATCTGGTTCGTTTGGCTTTGGTCTCATACAAGGTTCTCCGCCTCAACTGTGGCACAAACAATTGGTCCAACAAGAAAGGCCCTTTTTTCATGGCAACAACTAATGGAATGGCAAGACCACTAGAGGGACTTTTGGTCGCCGACCTTTCCCGCGTGCTAGCTGGACCGTATTGCACGATGTTGCTGGCTGACATGGGCGCCACGGTGATCAAAGTGGAAAGCCCAGCAGGCGATGACACACGAACATGGGTGCCACCAACAAAGGGCGACGTCGCGACGTATTACATGTCGATTAATCGCAACAAGAAGTCCATTGTTCTCGATTTCGGGAAAGAAGACGACCTCGTTTTAGCCCGCGAGTTGGTTCAGCGCGCCGACATTTGCGTTGAGAACTTCAAAGTGGGCGGTCTGAAAAAGTTTGGTTTGGACTATGAATCGACGTCAAAATCAAATCCAGGTCTCGTGTACCTGTCAATCTCGGGGTTTGGCACCGACAAGGGAGCAAAGCTTCCGGGTTACGACCTGATCGTGCAGGCGGTTTCTGGACTGATGAGCCTGACGGGTGAACCCGATGGTCCTCCGTATCGTGCGGGTATTTCAGTGTTTGACGTGATGGCCGGTTTGCATGGAACCATTGGTGTGCTCGCCGCCTTGAACGAAAAGAACAGAACCGGCAAGGGTCAACATGTTGAAGTGAACTTGTTGTCGTCGGCCATGTCGGGCTTAGTGAATCAAACCGCTGCGTACACACTTGCCGACGTGGTTCCATTCCGCATGGGTAATGCGCACCCAAGTTTGTTCCCATATGAAGCGCTACCAACTAAAGATCGCGACCTCATTATTGCTGCCGGTAACGACAAACAATTCCGCGCGTTGGCCAAAGTGCTGGGCATCGAACATGTTGCCGATGATCCACGATTCAAAATCAATGCTGACCGAACAAAGAATCGTG
>ENA-OUVC01000669-OUVC01000669.1-marine-metagenome-genome-assembly--contig:-NODE-669-length-21704-cov-4.846766_pt1 | contig 21704 bp, 23 predicted proteins | sample MGYA00248622_ERZ508571 | MGnify/ENA primary metagenome ERZ508571 (study PRJEB26236, sample SAMN06267175) | marine metagenome | isolation source: Columbia River Estuary | place: USA:Columbia River Estuary... | reverse complement strand
CAAAAGTTTGTAGAAGAGTTTACAGAAATGAATAATGGTAAAGCCTATTTTGCGTCACTTGACAATTTGGGTAGTTTTATTTTTAATGATTTTGAAAGTGGCAAAAGAAAAACATTGTATTAATTATGAGTAAGAAAATCGACATAAAAAAAATTGTAACACTTGGTGATTTAAAAAAATCGGGCTACAAGTCAAAGTCTATTAAAGACGAAGTGCGTGATAATTTAATTGCCAGTATTCAAAATAAAGAAAATGCTTTTGAGGGTATTTTAGGTTACGAAGACACGGTCATACCAGATGTAGAACGTGCACTTTTAAGCCGCCACAATATTTTGTTTTTAGGACTCCGTGGTCAGGCAAAAACCAGGATGGCACGTCAAATGGTGGATTTATTAGATGAATACATCCCTACGATTGCCGGATCTGAAGTAAATGACGACCCCTTGCAGCCCCTGAGCCGCTTTGCGGTAGACCTAATAGCTGAGCATGGCGACGAAACCCCTATTCACTGGGTACACAAAAGCGCCCGTTACGGCGAAAAACTAGCCACACCCGATGTTAGCGTATCCGATTTAATTGGTGATATTGACCCTATTAAGGCTGCTAATTTAAAACTCAGTTTTGCCGACGAAAAAGTAATTCACTACGGGATTATTCCAAGAAGTAACCGCTGCATTTTTGTAATCAATGAACTTCCCGATTTACAGGCAAGAATTCAGGTTTCTTTATTTAATATTTTACAAGAAGGTGATATACAAATTAGAGGATTTAAGCTTCGTATGCCACTTGATATTTTATTTGTGTTTACAGCAAATCCCGAAGACTATACCAACAGAGGAAGTATTGTAACACCATTAAAAGATAGAATAGAAAGTCAGATATTAACGCACTATCCAAAAACGATTGAAACATCACTTGCCATTACCGAGCAAGAAGCCAATATTTTACCTGCTCAAAAAGATAAGGTAGAAGTAAGTGATTTAATTAAAAGACTTATCGAACAAGTTTCTTTTGAAGCAAGAACCAACGAGTTTGTAGATAAAAAAAGTGGTGTGAGTGCGCGTTTAACAATCGCTGCATATGAAGCTGCAGTAAGCAGTGCAGAGCGCAGGGCCATTATTCACGGTCAATCAAATACACAGGTTTGGATCAGTGATTTATCAGGAATTATTCCGGCCATCACCGGAAAAATTGAACTTGTTTATGAGGGAGAGCAAGAAGGTCCTTACGAAGTAGCGCTTAACTTATTAAACAAATCGATACGCACCATATTTGTAACCTATTTTCCAAACCCGGATGATGTAAAAAAACGCAAGGCACCAAAAAAATCAGCTAACGCGCCAGAACAAAAGCAACCTGAAAATCCGTATGCTGCCATTGCAAAATGGTTTGATGCAGGCAATCATCTCGATTTGTTTTTAGACATGAAAGACGAAGATAAAATAATCGAACTCTATAAAGTGGATGGTTTATTTGGAATTGTAAAAAAACATTTTCCGCAAGCCGGCGAAAAGCAATCTGCATTATTAATGGAATTTGTTTTACACGGCCTTTCATCTTATTCTATCATCAGTAAAAAAATGATTGATGGTAAAATTGAATTCAATGACATGATGGGAAGCATGATTAACCTAGGAGATATGGGTATGGATGATGACGCTTTCAATGATTATGCGTAAATTGAATCAACAAGCCGTTTTCAAATCATAACTTTTAAATATGTATATCCGCAATAAATTTAATAAAACGTATCTATTAAGTTTTTTGGTGGGTTGTTTATTTTGCATACAACCTATTGCAGCTCAAACCGATTCATTGTTACAACAACTAATCAGTGATAACAAAGTAGACTCGAGTTTAATTCAACCCCCTGCAAAAATGCTATTTACCCAGCGTGTTTTGTGGGGTACGGGTGGCTTATTAAAAAATAGGTATAGCGGCAATGACCTAGTTGTAAATCGACAAAAAGACCTCAAAATTAGAAGGACCATGTTGAAGCTCCACCAAATTGGCGGATTTGTAACAATTGGTGGTATGCTTGCACAGGGCATTATTGGAAGTCAATTGTATAAAGGTGATTACAAAGTAAAAGAGCTCCATGAAAACATGGGTATGGCCGTAAACCTAACTTATGGATTTACTGCTTTAAACGGCCTTTTTGCACCACCTTCGGCGTTTAGCAGGGATAAAAAAATCACCTCTATTCGTTTGCATAAATGGCTTGCTGTATTACACCTTTCGGGTATGATTGCAACCAATATACTCGGCTCACAAATCGAAGACAATGTTTCCTTAAAACCTTATCACCGCGCAGCTGCGTATGTAAGTTTTGCTAGTTTGGCAACAGCGCTTGTTGTTATTAAATTCTAAATGATGCTACACTACATTATTTTAAACCTATTAATGTCTGTATTTTTTCAGGCACCTACGTACGATGTAACGAGCTCTAGTATTACATACACCATGAAACATAAATTGCATGCTTGGGACGGAACCAGCAAGCAGGTAAACGTAGCAAGTAAATGGAACGGCGATAAATTAGAACAAATTTCTGTGCTCGCAAAAGTGAGTAGTTTTAATAGTGGCTTATCAAGTAGAGATAGTCATATGATTGAAGTATTAGATGCGCTAACGATTCCTAATATTACGTTTAGTAGCACGAGCATTAAATACAATGGCGCCGACATACTTGCCACAGGAAAATTACAATTTCACGGTGTTACCAAAGAAGTTCAATTTGTAGTTAGGGCTAGAAAAGATAACAACCAATGGTTGTATGAAGGTGAATTCCCTGTGCTTCTCGAATCCTATAATGTTAAAAGACCTAGTTTACTCTTTGTAAAAGCAGACGATCTCGTGAAAATTAGATTTGTGCTGGTTTTTAAAGACAAATAGTTAGCCCACCTTTCAACATTATCTCTACTGGCTTGTTAAACAGGTATGTCTATGCAAGCCGCCATCATTTTTCCGCATCAGCTATTTAATAATGCTGCACTGCTAGATAAAAACAAGATGCACTATTTAGTAGAGGAGCATCTGTTTTTTACACAATATCTTTTTCATAAAGAAAAGCTTGTGCTTCATAGGGCGTCCATGAAATCCTATGAACAGTATCTGTTACAAGAAGGCTATCAGGTACAATATGTTGATAGTACGCATTTACTCCACGATTGCAGACTACTCATTGCTCATTTAGCCAAACAAAAATGCGCAGATATTTCAATGATAGATCCTGTCGATTATTTATTGATGAGGCGAATAAAAAGGGCCTGTGCTTCTAATCATATAAAGCTGCAAGTAATGGAAAGCCCCAGTTTTTTAAATACGCTTTCTGGCACACAAAATTATTTTGATACCAAAAAAAAATATTTCCAAACCGATTTTTATACGGCCCAAAGAAAGCAGCGTAACCTACTACTAACGCCGGATGGTAAACCAGTAGGCGGCAAATGGACTTTTGATGCAGAAAACCGGTCTAAGTTTCCAAAAAAAGAAATCGTACCAAAGCTTCCTGCTAGTGCCTCAAATGCTTATGTGGAGGAAGCAGAGGCGTATGTTCAAAAAAATTTCCCAAACAATTATGGTGCCATTTATAAAGATCATTTGTTTGCTATCAATTTTGAGGATGCCCAAAAATGGCTTGACAATTTTTTAGCAGAGCGTTTTGAAAAATTTGGTGTTTACGAAGATGCTATTGTTCAAAAGGAATCTGTTTTATACCATTCGGTGCTGTCCCCTATGTTAAACATTGGCCTTCTAACACCACAGCAAATTATTGATGAAACATTACGGGTGAGTGCTGCAAAAAACATTCCACTTAATTCATTAGAAGGATTTATTCGACAAATTGTTGGTTGGCGTGAATTTATTAGACTTGTGTATGAGCGCGAAGGAACAAAACAGCGCACGACAAACTACTGGAAATTTAAAAGAAAAATTCCTACATCATTTTGGACTGGCGATACCGGTATCGCGCCCATTGATAGCACTATAAAAAAGGTTTTAAAAACTGGCTATGCACACCATATAGAAAGGCTGATGGTACTGGGTAATTTCATGCTCCTCTGCGAATTTGATCCGGACGAAGTGCACAAGTGGTTTATGGAAATGTTTATTGATGCTTACGACTGGGTGATGGTCCCCAATGTATATGGTATGACACAGTTTGCAGATGGCGGACTCATGACCACCAAACCTTACATTAGTGGCAGTAATTACCTCATGAAAATGAGTGATTATGAAAAGGGAAGCTGGCAACCTATCTGGGATGGTTTGTTTTGGCGTTTCATGCACGTACACCGACGTTTCTTTTTACAAAATCCACGTATAGGCATGCTCGTAAAAACATTTGATAAAATGCCCGAAGAAAAAATAAATGCGCACTTGCAAATAGCCAACAATTATTTAGAATCTTTAGATAAGTAAAAAATATGAATACCACTTTAAATTTTGTTCAGTTAATGGACATGGAGCAGCGAAAAAGAGCGCAGTTCATCAACAGCATTAGTGGATTTAGAAGCGTTGCACTCATTGGTACTACTGATACAAAGGAGCAAACCAATTTAGCCATATTTAGTTCTATTGTTCATATTGGATCCAATCCACCCCTATTAAGTTTTATCATGCGCCCCGATTCTGTGGAGCGGCATACGCTAACAAATATTATGGATACCGGTTTTTATACCATTAATCATATAAATGCCGATATGTATGAAAAGGCACATCAAACATCGGCACGCTATCCTAAAAGCGTATCAGAATTTGATGCCGCACAACTAACGCCGGTGTTTAAAAATGATTTTGTAGCACCTTTTGTTGCTGAAAGCCAAATCCAAATAGGGATGGAATTTAGAGAGCGTATTGAGATTAATATTAATCAAACGAGTATGATTATTGGTGAAATAAAATTTGTACACTATCCTACCAGCTGCTTATTAGAAGATGGATTTATTGATATTGAAAAAGCGGGCACCATTACAAGCACTGGTTTAGACAGCTATCATACTACCCAAGTTCTTAAACGACTAGAATATGCAAAGCCTTAATAATAATGAGCTAACACTATTTCCTACCAGTTATCAATTAATATTAGAGCGTATTAATCGAATTAATCCTGTTAAGTATGCTAAAACAAGAAATTTTTTAAATGGAGATGTTACTTACTTATCTGCATATATAGCAAGGGGCGTAATTAGTGTAAGGCAAATTAAAGATACTGTTTTGCAAAAAGGGTACAAGCCGTATGAAATTGAAAAGTTTTTACAGGAACTTGCTTGGCGCGAATATTATCAGCGGGTTTGGCAAGTAAAAAAAGAGGAACTGTTTACTGATTTAAAACAACCGCAGCCCGATTTTTTACATCATCAAATGCCTACTACTATTGTAAATGCTTCAACTGGTATAAAAGTAATTGATGATCAAATTAATGATTTTTATGGGTCTGGTTATTTGCACAATCATATCAGGATGTATTTGGCAGCTATGGTTTGTAATAACGCAAAATCACACTGGCTAACACCTGCACGTTGGATGTACTATCATTTATTAGATGGCGACCTTGCAAGTAATAGTTGCAGTTGGCAGTGGGTGGCTGGTAGTTTTTCATCAAAAAAATATTACTGTAACCAGGAAAATATTAATAAATACACGCTTACGAGTCAGGCACACACATTTTTAGATGCTAGTTATGAGCATATTGCTACAATGCCCGTCCCTAATGCATTAGAAGCCACAACCACACTGGATTTAAAAACGATTTTGCCTCAAACAGAAGTCCCTACACTAGACACTTCAAAGCCAACCCTACTTTACAATAGCTATAATTTAGATCCACTTTGGCGCGCCTCTGAAAATGTTAATAGGGTACTATTATTAGAACCGTCTCATTTTAATCAATATCCGGTGAGTGAAAAAGTGATAGATTTTATTATTTCACTTTCAAAAAATATTGATGGGATTATAATGTATACAGGTGAAGTAGATGTGCTAACAAAACAATATGAAAATGCGGATCTAAAAATTTCAAATACATTTTTTTCAAAAGAACATCCAGCTTTTGAATATTACCCAGGCATAAAAGATAGTAGAGACTGGATGTTTCCCAACACCGAGGGTTATTACCCGTCTTTTTTTAGTTTTTGGAAAAAAGGAATCAGCACAAAAAACAAAAACTAATTTATTTTTTTACTAGGCCGCCAAGCACCCAAAATTTTATCATTACTGTAAGCAAGTGCTTGCTCGCTCGTTAATTGTTTAGACCAAGAAACTCTTTTTTGTGTATTACCACCAGGTCCTGTGCTATTATACTCGGCGTATCTAGCTGTTAATTCGTTGGCTGAATTTTTCCAATTGTTCCAACCCTCTTCAATAATATGTTGACCCATCCAACAGTCTAAGTAAGTAACACTAGCTGTAGGTGACCACGGCCTTCCAAGAGACACTTTATTGATGGCGCTGTCTGCAGTTAGCTTGCAGCGTTTAAATACAAATCCATAAGGGATAATTGAATTCGTAGATGCGGCTGTTACGTGTGAGTTTTTCTTGCTGTGAATATGACAGTCTTCAAAAACGGCTGTAGCAGCTCCAAAAATAAAATCAGTTGTGCCTTCTATATAACAGTCTTTAAAATACTGCTTGACGCCATTGCCACTTAAAAACAACACATCCTGAAAGCCCAACATTTTGCAATTAAAAAAACTAGCCCTGTTCCCTTCTACCCTTAGTGCCACGGCTTGTCCAGCTGTAAAACCGGCCTGATTGCTAAAACTGATGTTTTGTGCTTGAAAATCATTTCCATAAATAAAAACAGTAGCACAGGTCCATGTGTTTAAGGTGTCACCATCTGGCGTTTTAACACCAGCATGGTTATTAAAATTGATAACGGTCGTATTTACATCTTCGCCAATCAGTGTAATATTTGATTTACTGGCATCTACTACAACCACCTCATTATACACACCAGCCTTCACAAAAATTTTAACTGGCTTGGTATTACCGGATGGAATGGCATTTAATACCTCTTGTACGCTATGGTATTTCGACGAATTGTCTTTTGAAACTGTGTATTCAAAAGATTGTGCAGATGAACAAAATGAAAAGCATGAAGCCAATAAACACAGTAAAATTCTCATAAACATTTTTGTATCTCACTCAAAGTACAAAAAAGTTTACAATCACTTTAATTCAAATAGAAAATTGTTTATTCGATTTTAATTGATTCAGAACCCCTAAATAAACTTCTTCTATTGATAATTCACGTTCAGAAAGATGAGAAATGTCTTCCTCTTCTAAGTTTTCTAATCCAAACTTTGGCATTAGTAGTTCAGTGTTATCTCCAATTTTTTGTGGCTCAATAACGGCTACAAGCTTACTTTGATTTTTTAGATACGGTTTTCGCATATCGTTTAATTTGGAATAAAATTATGTAGGTATTGTTAACTTATTGTAAACTTATTATTTCGTAATTGTTAATTTACAATTCTATCTGCACAGCAACTGCTGGCAAAAGCCTCAGGTTTTACTTTAATATTGAATCCCATTCCAAGTATATATCCCATACTGTCTTTTAGGGCTTCATTACTCTTAAACTGTGGATTTGTATTGATATCGGCATGAATTTCCATTTCTACATGGTGTTCAATAAAAAGATCGCAAAGCTCGTAAGCAATTTCTACGCTTTTGGAAACTTCTAAAAGCATTCGTTCTTTGATATGATACTTTTTAACTGTTTTATCATTATGAATGTACATGAAACCTCCATTGTGTTCTCTCAAAAAAACAATCACGGTAGCAAACTCAGTGAAGTCACCTTTCACTTGACTATCCGTACCAATACACACTTTTAATTTTTTGTTATTTGCGGTTTCAATTTCAAGCACTTTTTTTACAGCTTCTTTAATGTGAAGCTCTATTTTTTCTCCATTTAGTTTACGCCAGCTCATGATTGAATTTTGTATAAAAGTTACTACATTTTCATTTTTTTTGAAAAAAAGGCTATTAAGATTTTGTTAACAAACTCATATATTAAATCAGTTAATATAATTGCCCGCTTTTTGTTACCTTGAAAATAAATTCAACATTTTGTGAATATTAAATTACTTAAAAATAGGTCTGATATTGGTGCAGGAACAAGGGGTTCGGATTTGGGTATCGATGCACTTGAAATAGCTGCTATCAATCAAAACAACGATTTTTTTCATAGACATTTGTTTCAAGACATAGTTACACACAACGAAACGATTTATCAAAAAAATACAAACAGTTTTGCAAAACGAATTGAACATGTAGCAGAGCAGTGTAACCGGGTTTGTGATGCGGTATCAACAGCGCTTTTACAAAATTATTTTCCCATCGTTTTATCTGGCGATCACTCATCTGCATTAGGTACTATTAGTGGCATCAAAAAAGCGCATCCAAATAAAAAATTAGGTGTTATATGGATAGATGCACACGCCGATATGCATTCACCTTACACTTCGCCTTCAGGTAATATTCATGGCATGCCACTCGCGGCAGCACTGGGTTTAGACCATGCGCACATTCAAGTGAATAAAATTTCTGATGATACAATTAGTCATTGGAAGGATTTAAAAAGCATTGGTACCAATGGACCTAAATTAACACCCGATAACCTAGTGTATTTTGGTTTAAGAGATTTTGAACTCGCGGAAAAGCAAGTTATTGAAGAAGCATCTATCTCAAATTATACAGTGGAGCAGCTTCGCGAAAATGGTTTACAAAAAACGCTTGCTGCCATTATTAAAAAGTTCGAAGACGTTGATGAATTATACATTTCATTTGATGTAGATTCTATGGATTGTGATCAAATATCTTATGGTACAGGCACGCCCGTAAAATCTGGTTTTTTACCAGACGAAATCAATCAAATTCTTGCACAATTACTTTCTACCCAAAAAGTTGTTTGTTTAGAAATTGCAGAAATAAATCCTTTGTTAGATAATAAAGGAAATAAAATGGCTGAAACCGCTTTTCAAATTCTTTCTAATTTTGAACAACAATTAATTGTTTTATAATGACTACACAGGATCTAAATAACACCTCCTATTATATCGCATTAGAAGAAAAGTATGGTGCTCATAACTACCATCCTTTACCCGTTGTTATCGAAAGAGGACAAGGTATATACTTATACGATGTAGAAGGCAAACAGTACTTCGACTTTTTGAGTGGTTATTCGGCAGTTAATCAAGGGCATTGTCATCCGGTAATTATTGCCGCAATGACGGAACAAGCTTCAAGGCTTACGCTGACGTCTAGGGCGTTTTATAATAATCAACTAGGTGAATACGAACAGTTTATAACACAGTATTTTGGTTACCAAAAAGTGTTACCCATGAATACCGGTGTAGAGGCTGGAGAAACAGCTGTGAAGCTTGCTAGGCGTTGGGCTTATGAGAAAAAAGGGGTTGCGCCAAACGAAGCAGTTATTTTATTTCCAGCAGGTAATTTTTGGGGTAGAACCATTGCGGCGATTTCTAGTTCATCAGACCCAAGTAGTTATAAAAACTTTGGTCCATTTGTTCCTGGATTTCAGCAAATACCATACAACAATATAAATGCATTAGCGGAAGCACTTCAAAATAAAAATGTTGCGGCATTTATGGTAGAGCCTATTCAGGGAGAAGCAGGGGTTATTGTTCCAGATGAAGGTTATTTAAAAGCTGCTTATGATTTGTGCAAAGAGCACAACGTACTTTTCATAGCGGATGAAATTCAAACTGGCCTTTGTAGAACCGGAAAATTATTAGCTTCTGAATATGATAATGTCCGTCCAGATATTTTAATGTTAGGAAAAGCCCTGAGTGGTGGTGTTATGCCAATCAGTGCTGTTTTATGTGATGACAATATTATGGATACGATAAAGCCCGGAGAACATGGTAGCACTTTTGGTGGCAATCCACTAGCTTGTGTCGTAGCAGTGGCAGCGCTTAAAGTGTTACGTGATCAAAATTTAGCGGCTAATGCACAAGAAATGGGCGTTTTATTTAGATCAGAATTAGAAAAAATAAATTCACCATTTATAAGCATTGTAAGGGGCAAGGGTCTTTTAAATGCGATAGAAGTTATACATCAAAACCCAAATGCAGCCTGGGACTTTTGTTTGGTATTAAAAGAAAATGGTCTACTTGCTAAACCTACCCACGGAAATAAAATAAGATTTGCACCACCACTAATTATCACACGCGATCAAATTTTAGAAAGCATTGCCATCATTAAAAAATCGCTCAATCAGTTTTTGGCAGTCTAGGATTAGCGCATCATTTCATAAACAAAAAATGCTTAGTTGCAACTAGTTCCGTCGGTAAAGTGTACTTTATTAATGACTATAATTAATTTCGATGCATTTTTAATTCTTGGCGCACGAACTAAAGATTTTTTAAAACCAGATTGAATAGGATCAATTTGATTGGAGGCATTAAATGAATCGGATTCAGTTTTGATATAATCTCCGTTATTGTTTATGTAATAGGTTGTCCAATAAATTCCGTCCACTGTTTTGTTTGAGTTATTTTTAAACTCAGCAGTATAGCCAACTAAGTATCCAAAACTTATGAGTTTTGAAATGTCGGTAACTTCTATTTTACAAACTCCTTTACTTTGTTGTCCATATGCGCAATTGAACATGAGACCAAAGATTAAAACGTAGAAAAATGGCTTCATTATATATGATTTTTAAGCAATCTATAAAATTATTTGTAAAAAATAATAACTGAATCATGTTAAAGAAAAGTTTAATTTCATATTCATTATATTTGAAGATGAAATATTATATCCCGTTTCTATTCATGTTTTTTACCAATCTCGCAATTGGTCAAACCAATTTAAATTTAACCGGTAAAACTTTTGAATATATCGATAAGGCGACTGGCGGCAAAGAGGCCTATACCTTCCTTTCTAATACTAAAGTAAAACTCGTAATGCTTTCTGAGTTTAACGGAAAGATAATGCAGGATGTATGTTTTGGTTCCGTTGTATTTGAATTAAATAAAATTAAGGTGAGCTGTATTTGTGATGATAAAGAAATTTATCCTGACCCGCTTAAAGAAGCATTTGTGTTTGATGCAGCTTCGAATTCACTTACAACTACGATCCATTTTGATCAGAACAGAAAGCCTAGAATATTTAAACAAGTTCGTTAAATAGTAGTAAAATATTTTACCGTATCATTTCATACACAAAATTAAGCCGGTCTGGCTCGTTGTAATACGCAATCATTTCTTCGCCTACTTTTTTTGCACCTAATTTTTCAATCGAAATTTGCGATCTAATATTTTGAGCACCAATATGAAAAATCACTTTTTCAATATAGATGAAAGCGTAGTTTAACATAAGTGTTTTCACTTGCTTATTAATGCCTCTTCCCCAGCAGTCTCTAGTAAAAAAAGTATAACCAATTTTTATTTCACTGTCAAGTGGCTTATGATCGTAAAACCTACTGGATCCAAGGGTTTTACCGGTGTCTACGTCTCTAATGATAAATGCGCCCCCCGATTCCAAAGCACCTTCAAAAAAAGATTCAAAAACATCTTTTTGATATCTATTTGGATTAGGATGCTGTTCCCAAATAAGCGGATCCGATGCAGCCGCATAGAGTTCATCGAAATGAAAGGATTGAAGCGGCTCCAACCGAATTAAATGATTGCTTAAATGATTAGGTTGCAAATTCATGTATCTAAAAATACCAATTAATTGAGTATAAATTGTGTACCAAGGGTTGCAAAGTGAAATCCTTGTTTTTCTACAGAAATTCTTTGTGGGCTTGTTCTGTTATGCGCTGGATTGGTGTGGTTTAAATGAATAAAGTAAATTTTTTGTTTGACAGAAAGCGGCTCATCTTTAAAGAGGGATATACTTTCACTTACAAACGGGTGTGGCACTTCATGCATAGGTCTATTAATTTCTCCATCGTTAAAAAATGTACCATCAATAAATGCAAAGTCAACAGCTTTTACTTCTGAGACGATATTTTTTTGCCAAAGTTTCCATTTGTCAATGTCAGGGATATAAAGGGCTGACTTTTTCGCGCCAATAATTTTAAATCCTACTGTTTCGGAAAATTCATCTCTATGCGGAACAATAATGGGTATCACAGTGAGCGAGCTGTCTAACGTTATAGGAGCCTCGGATTGTATGGGCTTTAAGTCAATATTACCAAGCGTTACAAGTTGGCTCCAGGGCCCGTTATTGGTTAAATAGCTGATAAATCTTGGCATACCGTAAACCGGTATTTTACGCGCATTCATTCCCTCCTTACCAACATACATCAGGCCTGTATAATGTCCACTGTGCGCATGTGTCAGAAAAATACCATCAATACTTGTAACACCATTTGTTTTTGATAGGCGATCAAATTGAGCCGTTATATCTGGTGTGGCATCAAACAAATAATTTTTTTTATTTTTTGTATCTGTAACACCAAGACTCGAAACAAAAAATCTATCTTTTAAATTCTTACAACAATTTTTTTGACACCCTATTTGAGGCTTCCCTGCATCTTGTGTAGTACCAAGTATGACAAGGGTTTGAGCATTTGCAAGTGATATAAAAAAGAACAAAAAAATAAAAGAAATGCATGTTTTCATTTGGAAAATTATTGCATAGACAATCAACACTTGTTAAATATAACTATATTTTTTCTTACATTGTAAAACTTTAAAATAAGACTATGGAAGTACACCATTCGCATCACCACGGGGGTCATCAAACAAAAAAATGGAAAGAGTATATAACTGAGTTTCTAATGTTGTTTACTGCCGTTACTTTGGGATTTTTTGCCGAAAATCAGCGCGAACATTATATCGAACATTTAAGAGAGAAGCAGTATATGCAAAGCTTATATGAAGATCTCAAAAAAGACACCATCGAATTAAGCACTTTAAAACGTTTGTATACTGGCCAAATGAATCGTATTGATACCACGATAGAGCTGTTTAGAGTTGCTGATTGGAACGATTCTACCCTCACCAAATTGTATTTGCTCAACTTAACTGTACTTGGTAACAGGGGACTCAATTTAATGGAGCGTACCAGTGTTCAATTACAAAATGCCGGCGGCATGCGACTCATCCAAAATGCCAAGATTAGTGATGAAATAGCCAATTATTGGCATTGGCAGGAGTATGCAAGAGCCTATTTTGCTACTACGGAGGAGCTTAAATTAAAGGCACGTGAGCGTTCTTATTTTATTTTCAATCAATTTTTCTATAATGATATAAGCAGAGATAAAGTTAAAACGGCTAAAATGGGGGCTCAATTAATGACCTACGATAAAATAGTATTAATGGAATATGTAAATAGGCTGTCGCACATCAAAAATTCTATTAAAAATCAGCAGTTATACCAGTTAGATCAAATATTATCTTCAGCTACTATTTTGCTAAATGATTTAAAAAAGGAGTACGAGGTTAAGTAATTTTAATACTTAAATATTTAATTCGCGCATATTAATAAAAACTTGCTCTGCTTTACCATTCCGGTGTTTTGAAATAATATTTTAAGTATATTGTTTATCAAATTACTGCGTTAAAAAGTAGTATAATAAACAACTATGGCATTACCGGCAACACCATCAAATAACAACTTCATTAGTAACCAAACCAATAATTGGCTCTATCCATTTATTCTTGTAACAAGCTTATTTTTCTTTTGGGGCTTTGTGCATAATCTAGACCCTATTTTAATTCCACATTTACGCAAATCTTTTAGGTTAAATGATTTACAATCATCGCTGATTGATTCGTCGGTATTCATTGCTTATTTTGCCATGGCCCTTCCGGCAGGTTACGTTATGCGTAAGTATGGCTATAAATCCGGCATTGTAGGTGGCCTTTTGTTGTTTGCACTAGGTTGCTTTTTATTTTTACCCGCAGCAGACACACATCAGTATATTTATTTTTTGGGTGCACTTTTTATCATTGCTAGTGGGTTAACTTTTTTAGAAACGGCGGCTAATCCATACGCTACTATTATTGGTCCTCCCGAAACGGCAACCCGTCGTTTAAATTTTGCACAATCATTTAATGGTCTTGCTGCCATGGTAGCGCCCATTATTGGAGGTCAATTTATTTTGTCTGGTACAGAAATGTCTGATGAAGCTTATGCTAAATTATCTCCAGAAGCGCTTAATAATTATTTGACAACCGAAGCGCAAAGTGTAAAAATGCCTTACCTTATTTTAGGTATTCTTGTTTTACTCGTTGCTGTTTTATTTATGGTCTCTAAACTACCAGATGTAAAAGAAGGCGATGATAACGCAGCCGGTAACAATCCTTTAAAAGCCTTTAGACATAGGCATTTGACATGGGCTGTAGTGGCACAATTTTTTTATGTTGGTGCTCAAGTTTGTGTAGGTAGCTTTTTTATTAAGATGGCAAGAACAGGCGCCGGTATGGATGAAAAAACGGCAGCTCAATATTTAGGTTGGGGTTATGGCGCCGCCTTTATGCTTGGAAGATTTGTGGGTACTTTTTTAATGGGAAGGTTTGCTTCTGAAAAATTATTGAGTGCTTACGCACTTATCAATATTGTTTTATCTGCAGTTGCTATTTTTGGATCAGGCATCGTTGTGGTGTATGCATTAATTGCAATTGCATTTTTTATGTCCATTATGTTTCCAACTATATTTTCACTCGGTATTAAAGACGTTGGCGCCGATACAAAAATGGCATCTAGTTTAATTGTGATGTCAATAGTTGGTGGTGCATTATTACCACCAGTACTTGGTGTTATTTCTGATGCAACAGGCAGTATTCAAAATGGGTATATTGTACCACTACTTTGTTTTGTTGTGGTATTTTTATTTGCAACCAAAGGACATAAAGTTAAATCTGTATAGTACTCATGACTACTGTGCCCCCAAAAAGATTAGTGATAGAGATGCACCCCAAAGACAATGTGTTGGTGGCGCTAACCCATTTGGCTGCAGGACAAATAGTGGATTATAGAGACGAGCAGTTTACTATTTTGGAACCGATTCAAAGCAAGCATAAATTTTATACAGCAAATTTTTCAGCGGGCGCCCCTATTTATATGTATGGCGTTTTAGTTGGGACCACGCAATGTGATGTGGCCAGAGGAAGCCTTGTTACTACGGCTAATTTAAAGCATGCGGCTGAGCCTTATGCTTACCGTGAAACAAATTTTTCATGGGAAAAGCCGGATGTTTCACAATTTGCGAATAAGACTTTCAATGGTTTTGTAAGATCTAATGGCCAGGTGGGTACGGCCAATTATTGGTTATTTATTCCTACGGTATTTTGTGAGAATAGAAATTTAGATGTCATTAAAGAAGCCCTGCATCACAAACTTGGTTACGCAGTGAGTGACAAATACAGCAAGTATACCCAATCACTTTTAGAAGCATACCAAAATGGAGAATCTGTTAATAACATCAATTTTTCTCCAAGTAATACGCCACAAAAAAACCGAGTATTTAAAAACGTAGACGGTATAAAATTTTTAAATCATAATGGTGGTTGTGGTGGTACGAGAGCCGATGCAGCAACATTAAGTGCCTTACTCGCTTCTTATGCAAATCATCCAAACGTAGGTGGGATAACGGTTTTAAGCCTCGGATGTCAACACTTGCAAGTAGAAGATTTTAAAAATGATATTAAAAAAATAGCGCCTGATTTTGATAAACCGCTTTATGTTTTTGAACAACAACAATCAGAAAGCGAAGAAGAACTCATTGCATCTGCCATCAAAAAAACATTTGAAGGGCTGATTCAAATCAATCAATTTGAAAGACAGCCAGCACCTCTAAGTGCACTTACACTTGGTGTAAAATGTGGGGGTAGTGATGGCTTTAGCGGCGTATCTGCAAACCCTGCGGTAGGGTATGCTGCTGATTTATTAGTGGCGCTTGGCGGCAAAGTTTTATTAGCAGAGTTTCCAGAATTATGTGGCGCAGAACAAGATTTAATTGATCGTTGTGAAACCAAGAATGCTGCAAATAAGTTTATAGACCTCATGCGCAGTTATGATGCACTGGCGCATACAGTGGGTTCTGGATTTCATATGAACCCTTCTCCAGGAAATATTAAAGATGGACTTATAACCGATGCCATCAAAAGTGCAGGGGCAGCAAAAAAAGGAGGGACATCTCCCATTGTAGACGTGCTCGATTACACAGAACAGGCTACTAAACCTGGCCTTAGCCTTGTTTGTACCCCCGGAAATGACGTAGAAGCCACCACCGGTAAGGCTGCAGCGGGCGCCACCCTTATATTATTTACCACCGGGCTTGGAACGCCAACGGGTAACCCGGTATGTCCAGTGATTAAAGTGGCTACCAATTCATCTCTTGCCAAAAGAATGAAAGACATTATCGATATTGATTGCGGACCTATTATTAGTGGTGAAAAAACCATTGAACAAATGGGCGTAGAAATTTTAGAATATTGCATTAAGGCGGCAAGTGGTGAAGTGACTCCCAAAGCAGTGCTATTAAACCAAGACGATTTTATACCGTGGAAGCGCGGCGTTTCTTTATAATTATTTTTTATGTTTTCATTAGTTAACAAAAAAGCAGTTATCACCGGCGGTGGTAGTGGCATTGGAAAAGCAATAGCCGTAACATTTGCAGCACAAGGGGCGGCAGTGCATGTGTTAGAACTAACTACGGAGGCTGGTGCAGATACAGCTGCTACTATTAAATTAGCGGGTGGACAAGTGAGCGTGCACGCTTGTAATGTTGCTAATAAAGAAGAGGTGACTGCTGTTTTTGCAAGCATTGGTCAACTAGATATTTTAGTCAATAATGCGGGTGTTGCACATATTGGTAAAGCAGATACAACACCTGAAGCAGATTTTGACAGGGTAATGTCTATCAATGTAAAAGGCGTGTATCACTGCATAGCTGCTGCTATACCAGGCTTTCGGGCCAATGGTAGCGGCGTTATCATTAACATGGCTTCGATAGCTGCATGGGTAGGACTTGCCGATCGTTTTGTGTATTCTACGGCTAAAGGCGCTGTTATGGCTATGACACTTTCTGTTGCCAAAGATTATATGCATGAAAACATAAGGTGTAATTCTATTTCACCGGCGCGCGTGCACACACCTTTTGTGGATGGATTTATTGCAAAAAATTATCCGGGTAAAGAAGCGGAAATGTTTGAAAAATTATCTGCTTCACAACCCATTGGTAGAATGGCACAGCCCGAAGAAGTAGCTGCACTCGCACTTTATTTAGCAAGCGATGAAGCTTCATTTATTACAGGATGTGATTATCCAATAGATGGTGGATTTATAAAACTCAATAATTAATTTTTAGATTTAAATAGAGCAAGCAATGAAACTTATAAGATTTGGACAGGAAGGACATGAAAAACCGGGCATCATTGTAAATGATATTTGGTATGATGTATCGGGCATTGTAACAGATTACAACGAAGCATTTTTTGCAAATAATGACATCAAAAAATTACAAGATGCGTTAGCAGCAGGGACTTTGTTTCCTGTTGTAGATCCTACTACCAGACTGGGTTCTGTAGTAGCGCGCCCTTCAAAAATTATTTGTATTGGCCTTAATTACGTAGACCATTGTCTCGAAACCAACGCGCCCATTCCAACTGAACCCGTTTTGTTTTTTAAATCTACAACTGCATTATGTGGTCCTAACGATAATGTAGTTATTCCAAAAAATAGCGTAAAAACAGATTGGGAGGTAGAACTAGCTTTTGTGATAGGCAAAAAAGCTTCTTATGTAGAGGAGACAGACGCACTTGACTATGTTGCAGGTTACTGCCTTCACAATGATTATAGTGAAAGAGAATTTCAATTAGAAAGAGGTGGTCAATGGGCTAAAGGTAAAGGTTGTGACACATTTGCACCACTCGGACCTTTTTTAGCAACCCACGATGAAATCGCAGACGTTAATAATTTAAAAATGTGGTTAACTGTAAATGGTAAAACCTATCAAAATAGTAACACGTTAAACCTCGTTTTTAAAATACCTTTTTTGGTGCATTACTTAAGCCAGTTTATGACCCTACTACCGGGTGACGTTATTAGCACAGGAACCCCTCCTGGCGTAGGTTTGGGCATTAAACCAGAACCGGTTTATGTAAAGCCAGGTGATGTTATTGAATTAGGCATCGAAGGATTAGGCACTAGTAAACAAACAGCGGTTGCGTATACAAAAAAATAAAAACATGGCAGCACAACAATATTTTTTAGCACTCGATTTAAAAGATGATCCTGCATTAATTGCGGAGTACAAAGCATACCATCAAAATGTGTGGCCAGAAATTATTGAAAGCATTAAAACTGCTGGCATTACCTGTTTAGATATTTACTGTGTAGCCAACCGTTTATTTATGGTGTTAGAAGCGAATGAAAATTTTTCTTTTGAAGCAAAGTCTGCGGCAGATGCTGCAAACGAAGTGGTTCAAAAATGGGAAACATTGATGTGGACATACCAGCAGGCGATGCCAGGATCAAAGCCTGGAGAAAAATGGGTACTGCTAGAAAAAATATTTACACTTCCTCAATAAAACAATATGGAATTAGGACTTTCAAATAAAGTGATTGTTGTGTCGGGTGGCGCTAAAGGCATCGGTTATGGCATTGCTAAAGTATTAGCAAAAGAAGGTGCTACCGTTTGTATTATTGGGCGCAGTGCTGCTGATAATAAAGTAGCAGTAGATGCCCTAATCGCTAATGGCGGTAAAGCATTTGCTGTTGAAGCTGAATTAACAGATCCAAATGCATGTAAACAGGCGGTTGATACCGTGCTTGCAACTTATGGTACTATTGATGGGCTTGTTAATAATGCCGGTGTTAACGATGGCGTGGGTTTAGAAAATGGAAGCTATGAAGGATTTATAGCATCACTACATAAAAATTTAGTGCACTATTATTTATTAGCACATCATGCATTACCTGCATTAAAAAAATCCAAAGGAGCGATTGTAAATATTGGTTCTAAAACCGCCGAAACAGGTCAGGGCAACACGTCTGCATATGCAGCGTCTAATGGTGGCAGAAACGCATTAACCAGAGAATGGGCGGTAGAATTATTAAAATACGGCATTCGTGTAAATGCTGTTATTGTTGCCGAATGTTTTACGCCACTCTATGAAACTTGGATAAAAACTTTTGACAATCCTTCCGAAAAGTTAGCAAGCATCACATCAAAAATTCCACTAGAAAACCGAATGACCACCGATATTGAAATTGCAAATATGGTTGCGGTATTACTTTCTGAAGTATCAAGCCATACCACTGGACAACTGATACATGTAGATGGTGGATATACGCATTTAGACAGAGCACTTTTATAGACACTTTATTTTGGATACCTAAATTTCTCCGAATGAATTTTAAAAAAATCGTTTTTGTTAGTTGCCTTGTTACATTGCAGCTAACTGTAGTTGTGCGCGCACAAGATTGGTTAATTGATGCTTCACCCTACAAAGCAACTATCACGCAAAAGGGCACTGCCATTGAACTTAACAATGGTTTGGTGCGACGAAAATTTACCATTGGTGCTAATTTTGCCTGCACTGATTATACCAACCTAACCAATCAACAACAACTATTACGTGCCATCAAACCAGAAGCACGTGTTGTATTAGATGGTGTGTTGTATAATGTGGGTGGACTCGTGGGTCAAAAAGAAAATGGCTACATTTTACCAGGCCTCGCCGATACTTTAAAAGCCGGCGCCAACGATTTCAAATATGTTACGCACAAAATAGGGTCACTTCAACCATTTTTAAAATGGAAAAATAAAAGTTGGGCCCACCATACGGCTGCACCAACTGGTCAAGAACTAATTGTTACTTACGCGCATCCATCTCAAAAACTAAATGGCATTACGGTAGAAGTGCATTATGAACTCTATGATCATTTGCCGCTCATTGTAAAATGGGTTTCTATTCTAAATTCATCCAATACGCCACACGCACTTGACAGGGTGGTTAATGAAGTGCTTGGGCTTGTCGAAGAAGAAAGTGCAGTAGTTGGATCACCAGAAGAAATGAAAAAACAGCATGGTATTTATGTAGAAACCAATTATGCATTTAACAATGCGATGCGTTACGATATCAGTGATCAAACCACGCATTGGAAAACAGATTCGGTATATACTTCTCAAGTAAATTATAATTACCAAACCCCATGCCTTTTAGAAATATATCCTGAAAAGGCTCCTGGTATTGACTTACAGCCTAATGAACTATTTAAATCGGTGCGTACCCATGAGTTACTTATGGATAGTTATGATAGACAGCGCAGAGGTCTTATGATACGAAAAATGTATACAGCTGTTGCACCATGGACTGCGCAAAATCCAATATTCATGCACCTCGTTAGTAAAAATGACGAGGAAGTAAAAACAGCCATTGATCAGTGCGTAGCTACTGGTTACGAAGCTGTGATTTTAAGTTTTGGTAGTCACTTAAATATGGAAGACACCACACAAAAAAATATTGTGCGCTGGAAAGAACTAACTAATTATGCGCACACGCGTGGCATACTATTAGGTGGTTATTCTCTATTTAGTAGTAGAAGAATTTCTGACGAAGACGATGTTATAGATATAAAAACCGGAAAGCCAGGTGGCGCTTTTTTTGGAAACGCACCATGCTTTGGAAGCAAGTGGGGCCTCGCTTACAGAGAAAAAATAAAAAACTTTTTTACTAAAACCGGGTTTGATATTTGGGAAAATGATGGTCCTTATCCTGGCGATGTATGTGCTTCAACATCACACCCAGGTCATAAAGGATACAATGATTCGCAGTGGCGTCAAATGGAAATTCAAAAAGAATTGTACCACTGGTTAAATGAAAGAGGGGTGTATATCAACGCCCCCGATTGGTATTTTTTAGACGGCACCCATAAAATTGCGATTGGCTATCGTGAAGTGAATTTTTCATTACCACGCGAGCAACAACGCATTTTAAATAGACAAAATATTCATGATGGCACCATCGAAAAAACGGCTTCTATGAGTTGGGGTTTTGTACCATTAACCAATTACCAGGGTACCGATCCAAGAGCAGTGCTAGAGCCACTTTCGGAGCATTTAACAGATTACGAACAACTCATGATTCAGTATTATGGCGCGGGTGTACAGGCTTGTTATAGAGGTCCAAGATTATACGACACAGAAACGACCAGACAAATGGTTGCGCGTACCATTAACTGGTATAAAAAGTACCGCTCTATTTTAAATGCGGATATGATTCAGCTCCGAAGAGCAGATGGAAGAGATTGGGATGGACTCATCCACGTAGACCCAAGTTCAAAACAAAAAGCGCTGGGTATGCTCTACAATCCTACCAAAGAAAAAATTACCAGAACCATACCGGTGCCCCTTTATTATACCGGTTTAACCACAACTGCAACACTTGCACTTAAAGATGATAAATCAACAGCAAAAAAATACACATTAAACAGAAATCATGAGCTACTGCTTACTGTAACCATCGAGCCAGAAAGTTATACTTGGTTTACAGTAGAATAGTTTAGCCAGTTAAAGTAGCCATTCAACGAAGTTTTTTGGAAATTGATTAATTATTTAGGAAATTACCCGTCACAAAATCACCATTTATGAAAAAAATCCTTTCTGCATTTACATTTTTAGTAATTGCCTTTTGTACAAGCGCGCAAAATATTGACATTGCGAAGCATTTTAAAAGTTTAAAACCTAGAAGTATTGGCCCTGCTGGTATGAG
>ENA-OUVC01000668-OUVC01000668.1-marine-metagenome-genome-assembly--contig:-NODE-668-length-21706-cov-3.097277_pt1 | contig 21706 bp, 18 predicted proteins | sample MGYA00248622_ERZ508571 | MGnify/ENA primary metagenome ERZ508571 (study PRJEB26236, sample SAMN06267175) | marine metagenome | isolation source: Columbia River Estuary | place: USA:Columbia River Estuary... | reverse complement strand
TAAATAAAGAAGGGGCTTAGGCACCTTTTTTATTTACATTTCAATGGCTTCATGCTTTTGCTTAACATTTGATTTATTTAAATAAAATTTGAAGTCGTGACCAAATGACAATAAAAGTAAATTTACTTTTTCATCTTTAAACCTAGTATTATTGTCATTAAGGAAATTAACCGGATAATACTGCAATTTTAAGGAGAAAGTTTTTCTTACAAAACCTATAAATACATTCGGTAAAAATTGAGGTGTTGCAGTACTAAACCACTCCGAACTTTTGCGTTTATCCGATCTATTTACAAATTGTTTTTCCTTATAGTGAAAGGGTAGATCTAAACCCGCCCCTATAAATACGAATCTATTTGATGGCAAATCTCCAAATTTCAAAGAAGCATTAACTCCAAAAGCATAAACACGCTTCTTAAAAGTAGTGTCACCTCGCTTTTCTATAAAACCTATGTTTTTAATCCCTATCCCAATGATAGCTCCGGTATGCTTATTGAAATCATTATGTAGTGTATGACCAATATTAAAGAAAGGTGCATAGCGAAAAACAGGATTACCAACATTTGCACCACTGTTTAGGGCCGTTGACAAAATAGACCCATCAAAATGCGATGCATAATGCCATTTGCCATTTGGCTTGTCATTATTTTTTGTTTGAGCATTGACCAATGCACCTAGCATAAGTATACTTACCAATAGGACTATTTTCATAGGATAACTTTTAAAATGAACATCAAATTTTCACAAAAATAGAACAAGAATTATACTTATAAACTGTAAACTTGTATAATTATCTGCTAATTTTTCAGTTTTATACCTTTGGCATAATAATTGACCTTTATACAAGTGCGAATTTTATATGAAAATAATCTTAAACAAAGACAGTTTGTCTGAAAAAATATATCCTATGCTAATGCAACAAAATGATCAAGACATGGAATTTTTACCCGTTTTACCAATGGGCGAAGACGAAATGAACGAAGAAGAACGAAAAGGACTCCCTGATAACCTACCCATTATTGCGCTTCGCAATACGGTATTATTCCCAAATGTAGTATTACCGATAACCGTATCTAGAGAAAAATCAATTACGGCAATAACACAGGCCAATAAAAAGGATAAGTGGATTGGAGTTGTAGCCCAGAAAGATGGAAATTTTGAAGACCCGGGTACAGACGACATGTTTCATGTTGGCACCTTGGCCAAAATTGTAAAAATGATAAAAATGCCAGATGGCAATATTACCCTTTTTATCATGGGTAAAATAAGGTTTGAAATCAACACGTTTACAGAAACTGAGCCTTATTTTAAAGCAAATATTACCTATAAAGAAGACCACTTTCCTAAAGAAGATCCTAATTTTGATGCCCTTGTAGGTTCTATTAAAGATTATGCGGAGAAGATTATTCAACAAACGAATACCTTACCTCCAGAAGCTGCTATTATGCTGCGCAATATCGAAAACTACTCTTTTTTAGTTCACTATATTGCTACAAACATTAATGCTAAATTACTAGACAAGCAAAGTTTATTAGAAGAAGATGATATTCGATTACGTGCAGAGAAATTATTGAATTTATTGCAAAGTGAATTGCAATTAGCTGAACTAAAAAATGAAATCACTAATAAAACAAGAGGTGAGATTGATAAACAGCAAAGAGAATACTTTCTGCAGCAACAACTTAAATCTATCAAAGATGAATTAGGAGATGCTAATGAACGAGAAATAAAAGATCTTCAAAAAAGAGCAGAACAAGTCCAATGGACCGAAGCAGCTAAAGACCTGTTTAAAAAAGGCATTGAGAAATTAGAACGTATGCACCCAACAACACCCGATTATTCGGTGGTGTATAATCATTTGGATTTAATGTTGGATTTGCCTTGGGGAGTATACACAAAAGATTCTTATGATTTAAAGAAAGCTCAAAAAGTATTAGACCATGATCATTATGGAATGGACGAAATTAAAGAGCGTATCATTGAGTATTTAGCGGTGCTCAAATTGAAAGGTGATCTAAAATCACCTATCCTTTGTTTCGTTGGACCTCCCGGTATTGGTAAAACATCTTTAGGCAAAAGCATTGCCAATGCAATTGATCGAAAATACGTTCGTTTGAGTTTGGGTGGTTTGCATGACGAGAGCGAATTACGCGGACATCGCAAAACATATATAGGTGCTATGCCTGGTCGTATTATACAACAATTACGAAAAGTGAAAAGTGCCAATCCGGTATTTATTTTAGATGAAATAGATAAAATCGGTAAAGACTTTAGAGGCGATCCTAGCTCTGCTTTATTAGAGATTTTAGACCCTGAACAAAACAGTACTTTTTATGATAATTATTTAGAATTAGAATTTGATTTATCTAAAGTGCTATTTATTGCCACAGCAAATAGCTTAAGTGACATCCAACCTGCTTTACGAGATCGTTTAGAAATTATTCAACTATCTGGTTATTCGGTAGAAGAAAAAGTAGAGATTGCTAAACGCCATCTCATACCTAAGCAAAAAGAAATGCATGGCTTGTTAAAAACACCTTTAAAATTCAACGATAAGTTACTTCAAAAAATAGTGCAAGATTACACTAGAGAAAGTGGAGTGAGAGAACTCGATCGATTAATGGCAAGTGTAATGCGTAATATTGCGAAACAAGTAGCTTTGGAAGAAACTGTTGTCAATACAATCGACGAAACCAAAGTAGAAGAAGTATTAGGCAAACCAAGATTTTTAAATGACATTTATAGCAAAGGCCATCCTGCTGGCGTGGTTGTAGGCTTAGCATGGACTTATGTAGGAGGAGATATTTTATTTATCGAATCTAGCCTATCAAAAGGCAAAGGCACCTTAACACTCACAGGTAACTTAGGTAACGTTATGAAGGAAAGTGCTACTACTGCACTTTCTTATCTTAAAGCACATGCACACACGTTTGGCATTGCAAACAATGCCTTTACAGAAAATGATATTCATATTCACGTACCTGAAGGTGCTGTTCCTAAAGATGGTCCAAGTGCTGGTATTACCATGTTATCGGCATTAGCTTCTTCATTCACGGGCAGAAAAATAAAACCATACTTAGCCATGACGGGGGAAATAACTTTACGTGGACAAGTGCTACCAGTAGGTGGTATTAAAGAAAAAGTATTAGCTGCAAAACGCGCGGGTATTAAAGAAATCATCTTGTGTACACAAAATGAAAAAGACATCAATGAAATTTCTAAAAACTATATTAAAGGATTAAAGTTTCATTATGTAAGCGAAATGAATGAAGTCATTCAAATTGCGCTTATGAAAAAATAAAAAGAGGCAGCTAAAGCTGCCTCTTTTTTATTAAAAACATTAAGCGATTATTTTTTATGATCTCCTTTTAATTTAAAAGTATAACCCAAAGAATAAACAGAATAGCCATCAAATTTTTGAGATCTAACTGATTGACTAAAGCCATCAAGATAATCAGTTATACATGATCTATAACAAGCTTCTAAAAATAAATAAGCATTTGTATTAATTTTATATCTAAATCCTACACTAACAGGTATGGTAATGATTAATTTTGGCTGAGTAATTGACTTTTCTTTTATTAAACCTAATTGTTCTGGTGTTGATGGAGCATAATAATTTGTATCAATTTTACTTGCATCTTTAATTGGATTTATCTTAGCAAAACCAAAACCAAAGCTAAAAAAAGGTTGAAACTTTTTATCATCTTTATTTAAGTTATACTCTATCATAGCGGCAACATCGATTAAAGAACTTGTAAAGCTATAATTTCTATTCTTACTCCATTCTGGATCAGTAAATTGAGCATCATCACCTTTTAAACTAGCAACATTCAACAAGCCTCTTAAATAAACCCTGTCATCTTTTACGTGATATCTTAACATGCCAGAAAAACCTGGTTTAAGATCTTTTGTACTTCCTAAAATCGATGGTGTCAAATCTCCTTGATAAATATTACCTGTTAAGGAGAGAGTAAGATCAATTTTCTTTGTTTCGTTTTGGGCCTCAACAAATAATGGCATTAGCGCTAATAAAAAGACAGCTACTTGTTTTTTCATGTGTTTATAATTTTAATGCAAAGGTATTTAATTAATTTATAATCGGTAAATAACTATACTTCTTTTTATAATCCATCATTTGCTGGAAGAAAGATGTTGGATAAGTAACTTTCACATCAATGATTTTATCGCCTTCCATTACTGGCTCCAGCACCGGCTGAATAAAGCCTCTATAGGGTTTAATGCCTAAGGTAGCATAGCGACCAATAATTTCTTTATGCAAAACAGGATCTACTTGTACGCCATAGGTTTCTACTAAAGCCTTAGCCGCTTTGTAATCGCCTTCCGATTTTATGCGTTGGATTTCTCTTAGTAGTTGTCCAAATAAAACACGAAGCTTATTATAATCATTAATACGCACATAGGTTTTATTATTAACCTTAACCAACTCTACAACTTTATCTTGTTTACCCTTTTCAAATACCCAACGAGCATTCAATTGGCGATTGCGCATATGCGCTTCTTCTAATTTTTCTCCTGGTTTCAATCTCGTCAATTGAGTCATGAGTCCATTCATCATATATTGATCATAACCCGCTTTGCCTACTTCTTCACTTTCTGCTACGCCAATCTCAACTAATTTTTTATCCATGATATAATACAAACCTACAAGATCTGCACGTGCTTCCTCTAAACAAGATGCATAATTCTTAAGCGTTTTATCTGGCGTTTCTATACCTGGATTAATTTGCCCACTAGCATGACCAATACACTCATGCATATCGGTATGTAAATCACTTGCTAAAGCACCATATTTTTTTAATCTGTTTTTTACCGTTTCATCTATCACAAATTCATCTAGCATACCACTTTTACTACTATTCACATTGTAAGAGTGAATAATATTGCTTAAAGAAACGGATTTAGAACCGTATTCTTTTCTTATCCAATCTGCATTTGGTAGATTTACACCAATGGGTGTTGAAGGTGCATTATCACCGCTTTCTACAATTGTAGTAATAGCTTTTGCCGTTATACCTTTCACTTGTTTTTTCTTATGCTCAGGCATTAATGGAGAATTATCTTCAAACCACTGTGCTTTTGCAGCTATTGCTGCAATGCGTTTTGTAGCTTCTTTATCTTTCATAGATACCATACTTTGGAAACTTCCTTTTTTACCAATAGCATCTAAATACACTTCAATAAAACCATTGACTACATCGATACTACTTGCTGTATCATGCACCCACTCAATACTATAATCATCAAATATTTTTAAATCGCCTGTCTTGTAAAAATCTACTAATAGTTGTAATGATTTTTTTTGCTGATCATTTTCTGCAACACCCGTTGCTTTTTCTAACCAATAAACAATCTGAGCAATGGATTTATCATACATACCACCTACTTTCCAAATGCGTTCTACAAGCTGACCATTTTCTTTAACGACTTTGCTGTTCAACCCCCAACTTGGTGCATTCCCTTTTGTATCTTTTAAAGCGTAAAAGGCTTCTACTTCTTTCTGTGTTACGCCTTCATAATAATTATTTGCTGAGTTAGCGATATTGTCAACTTCCGCTCTAAGGTCTACACATTTAGGCATAAAACTAGCATCGAATAAAATCGGTTGAATTCTATTAATAAAGGCATCGACCGTTTCTCCTTGATTCAATGGCAGTGCATCATTAGGCGTTGTACGGACTAAGTTTTGAAAATAATCAAAGCTGCATGCAGGAATAAACTTTTCATTGCTATAATGATGATAATTACCATTGCTAAACCAAACGCGTCCACAATACTCTTCAAATTGTTTCCAAGAAGCATCGTTTTTGTCGCCTTTATAATGTTCATAAATAGCTTCAATAGTTTTTCTTACCAACAAACCATATTTACTTTTTTGATCGTAAATAATATCTCTTCCACTCAAAGCAGCTTCATATAAATAATAAGCTAATTGCTTTTGTTGTAAGGATAATTGATTAAAACCTGGCACTTCGTATCGAAGCATTTGTAAATCTGCAAATGCTTCTGCTTCCACTACAAAAGTAGCATCGTAACCAGTAGTTTCCGCAGCTTTTTCAGTTGAAGAAGGAGAACAAGCAACCCACATTGTAGCTGCTAGACTCATGGTAAATAAGGTAATCTTTTTCATGAATATCTATTTAGAATGTAAATATAGTATTTATTAAGGCATATTTAATTTACTCGAATTTATATATATTTATACCAAATCTAATTTTATGAATACGATTCCAGTTGTAGATTTAAGTCAATACACTCAGGGTAGCGAAGCAGATAAAAATAAATTTGTACATGCGCTCGGTACGGCCTATGAAGAAGTGGGTTTTGTTGCGGTGGTCAATCATGGCATACCTCAAACACTGATCAAAAAATTATATGAGCAAGTTGAGGCTTTCTTTAGCCTAACCGAAAATCAAAAAAAACAATATGAAAAAATAGAGCTTGCCGGACAAAGAGGTTATACTTCTTTTGGCAGAGAACATGCAAAGGGATTTGATGCGCCTGACTTGAAAGAGTTCTTTCAGTTTGGTCAAAAAATTGAAGATGGTGAAAAAGTAGAGGAGTTTTATCCTGATAATGTTTTTGTAAATGAATTACCAGAATTTACCGCTACTTTAGAACAAGCCTATCGCTCTTTTGAAAAAAGCGGGAAAGCACTTCTAGAAGCCATTGCACTTTTTTTAAATTTAGATCAAGATTTCTTTGCTCCAGAAATACACAATGGCAATTCTATTCTTAGAGCCATTCATTATCCTCCTATTACACAAGAGCCCAAATCATCTATACGAGCTGAGCAACATGAAGACATTAACTTAATTACCCTATTAGTAGGTGCATCGGCAGAAGGCTTGCAAGTTTTAAACAAACAAGAAGAATGGGTAAACGTACAATCCAGTGATGATCAAATTGTAGTTAATGTAGGTGATATGCTTCAACGGTTGACTAATAATCGTTTAAAATCTACAACCCATAGAGTTGTCAATCCACCTAAAGAAAAGTGGCATACCCACCGCTATTCCATTCCATTTTTCTTACATCCCAAAGGCACTATGTCATTAGCGTGCTTACCTAGTTGTATCAGTGATGCTCATCCGAAACAATATGAAGATTATAATGCTGCGCAATATTTAGACGAGCGTCTCAGAGAAATTGGACTAAAGAAATAAAAAAAAGGGCTACTGTTGTAGCCCTTTATATTTTGATTGCAATGCTTAGTTTTTAAACTGAGGAATTAAAGAATCAGCTAAAGCTTTCATTTTTGCTAATCCATCTTCAGGTAAATTACCTTTCTTGAATTCAAGCAATAGTTCAGGCATTTTAGTTTCTAATTCATTAATAAATGTTTCTTCAAATGCACGTACATTTTTTACCGGCACTTCACGAATCATGTTATTTGTTCCTAAATAAATAATCGCAACTTGTTTTTCTACGCTATATGGAGTAAACTGAGGTTGTTTTAAAATCTCAACGTTTCTAGCACCTTTATCAATTACGTTTTTAGTAGCCGCATCTAGATCACCACCAAATTTAGCAAACGCTTCTAACTCACGGAAAAGAGCTTGGTCTAATTTTAAAGTACCTGCTACTTTTTTCATTGATTTAATTTGCGCACTACCACCCACACGACTTACAGAGATACCTACGTTAATAGCAGGACGGATACCCGCATTAAACAAGTTAGATTCCAAGAAAATTTGTCCGTCAGTAATAGAGATTACGTTAGTAGGGATATAAGCAGATACGTCACCAGCTTGTGTTTCGATAATTGGTAATGCTGTTAATGAACCACCACCTTTTACTAAATGCTTGATTGATTCTGGTAAATCATTCATTGTTTTAGCTAATGCATCGTTATTAATAACTTTTGCAGCACGCTCCAATAAACGACTGTGTAAATAGAATACGTCACCAGGATATGCTTCACGTCCAGGAGGGCGACGTAATAAAAGTGATACCTCACGATAAGCTACCGCTTGTTTAGATAAATCATCATATACTACTAATGCAGGACGACCAGTATCACGGAAGAACTCACCAATAGCAGCACCAGCAAATGGAGCAAAGAACTGCAATGGAGCTGGATCAGCTGCAGCTGCAGATACGATAATAGTGTATGGTAATGCACCATTATCTTCTAATGTTTTCATTACTTGAGCAACGGTAGATGCTTTCTGACCAATTGCTACATAGATACAATAAACAGGTTTTCCTGCTTCGTAAAATTCTTTTTGATTGATGATTGCATCAATACAGATTGCAGATTTACCTGTTTGACGGTCACCGATAACCAACTCACGTTGACCACGACCAATAGGAATCATCGCATCAATAGCTTTGATACCAGTTTGTAATGGTTCTTTTACTGGCTCACGGAATACAACACCTGGTGCTTTACGCTCTAAAGGCATTTCATATAATTCACCAGCAATTGGACCTTTACCATCAATTGGCTCTCCTAATGTATTTACTACACGGCCAACCATTCCTTCACCTACTTTAATAGATGCGATTTGACCTGTTCTACGAACTGTTGCGCCTTCTTTAATACCAGCACTATCACCCATTAATACAACCCCAACATTATCTTCTTCAAGGTTTAATGCGATTGCTTTTACGCCGTTTTCAAAAGAAACTAACTCCCCTTGACGAACGCCAGTAAGACCATAAACACGAGCAATACCGTCACCAACTTGTAATACGGTACCTACTTCTTCTAAACTTGCTTCTGTGTTAGCGTTGCTTAATTGTTGTCTGAGTATCGCTGATATCTCATCCGGTTTAATCTCAACCATAATTGTATGTTTATTAAATTAAGAAATTTTTAAAATTTATGTTTATTATATTTTACTGATATAGCTGTTGTTAGTAAATTGATTTTTGATATCATTAAGTTCTTTGCGAATACTTGCATCGTACAATTTATCATCCATTTCAATTACAAAACCACCAATTAAATCAGCATTCATTGCTGTTTCTAATTCTACTGTTTTACCTTCAAAACCAGCAGCTATTTTAGTTGCTAATTGTTGTTTTATTGAATCGTTGATAGCTGAAGCAGTAGTAATTTTAACGGTTTTAATTTGTTTTAATTCCTTAACTAAAGCTATAAATGCAGCGCTAATTTCATATAATTTAGCTTCTCTACCCTTTTTTACAATTAAGGCTATAAAAGATTGGGTGATCGGCTGAATAGTAGCATTAAAAATAGCTGATAAAATAGCTATTTTCTTATCGGCATGAATAATTGGGCTGTTCAATACTTGAAGCAATTCAACATTATTTTTACACGTATTAAATACGCATTGCATGTCGGCAAACAAAGCGTCTACACTTTTTTGTTCAGTAGCTAAATCTAATAATGATTTGGCATATCGTACGGCTAATCTTGATTGTTGCATGCTTTATATTTTTCTAAACGAACAATTAGTTCATTTTAATTTCTTCTGTTAATTTTTTTACATAGGCATCTTGTGCGCTATCTTGACTCAATTGATTGCGAAGAATTTTCTCAGCAACAGCAACAGAAAGTAAACCGATTTCGTTTTTCACTTCTGTGATAGCCGCCATCTTAGAACGATTAATTTGATCTTGAGCATCTAAGATTATTTTATTAGCTTCTGTTTTTGCTAATTCTTTAGCATCTGTAATCATTTTCTCTTTAATCTCTTTAGCTTCTTTAAGCATTGCAGAACGCTCTTCATGAGCTTGCTTCATTAATTGCTCATTTTCAGCTTTCATAGCGCTCATTTCGCCTTTCACTTTTTCAGCCGTTTGCAAAGCATTTGCAATACCGGTTTCACGCTCATTCAACATGTTTAGAATTGGTTTCCAAGCAAATTTTTTCAAGATCAAAAACACGATCATAAAGGCCAATAATGCCCAAAAAAACAATCCTAATGCGGGTTTTAATAATTCCATTTTATATAATTTTGAATCTAAATAATTAGATACGATACATTTAAAATTAACAAGCAGCCTCAGCCCTTTGCATTAGCTGCTTGTAATGTGGTTGATTACGCAACTACTGCTAATAATCCAGCAATAACACCGAAAAGAGCAACACCCTCTACAAAGGCTGCAGTCAAAATCATGTTTGCACGGATATCTCCAGCAGCTTCTGGTTGACGAGCGATAGATTCTACCGCACCTTTACCAATTTGACCGATACCGATACCAGCTGTTAATGCAGCAATACCAGCGCCGATTGCGCCAAGACCAGCACCCATAGATGCTTCCAATAAAATTGTGTTTAACATTGACATGTTGTTATGGTTTTAAAATTAAAAAATACTACGCTGTTGCTTCTTCATGATGATGATCATGCTCTTCGTGACCATGACCATCTTCAATTGCCTGTCCGATAAATACGGCTGTTAAATTAGTAAAAATGAATGCTTGGATAGCAGCAACCATCAATTCTAAAAAGAACATAAATATAGAAAAGGCTAAAGAAACGATTGAAAATCCATATCCTGCAGCTGGGTTTTGGCCCATTTTACTGAAGATAAAGATGAGAGAGATAATACTCAATATAATAATATGCCCTGCTAAGATATTAGCAAACAAACGAATTGCTAATGCAATAGGTTTGATAAATAAAGACATGATTTCTATTGGTACTAATAAAAATTTAATTGGCAATGGAACTCCAGGAGGATTTAATAAGTGACCCCAGAAGTGTTTATTAGCGTTGATTAATAAAACAATAAATGAGATTAAAGCTAAGCAAGCAGTAACGGTAATATTACCCGTAAAATTAGCACCACCAGGTAATAAACCTAACATATTATTAATCCATATAAAGAAGAATAAGGTTAATAATAACGGCATATATTTTTGATACTTTGCACCTAATGTTGGTTTAGCAACATCATCTCTTACAAACATAATCACCGGCTCTAATGCATTTTGAAATCCAGAAGGTGCTACATGTGCGCCGTTTTGTTTGTATTTCTTTGCAACATTTAACATGATGATCAATAATAAAACCACACCAATCAACATTGATAAAACATTCTTGGTGATAGAAAGATCATAAAACGATTCGCTTTTATCTTCTGATTCAATTTTATTGTGCTCGTCTAGGGTATAACCATTGTATACTTCTCTATGCTCTTCATGTCCAAATTTCGCTGAGCTAAATATCGACAGACCTTTTGTTTTGCTATAAATGATAATAGGTAATGGTAAACTTACGTGATGTTCTCCAACACTAAAGAAATGCCAATCATGCGCATCACTAACGTGACCAAAGATGATTTCAGAAGCATTAAACTTAGAAGCCTCTTCCTTTGTTTCAACTTTTGCCTCAGCTACATGCTCTTGTGCAAAAGACTTTGCAAATGGAAGAACCATTAAAAGTGTACATGCTAAACCTACTAAATATAAATATTTTTTACCCGTCATTGCTATTCAAATATGCTATAAAAATGTAATCGAAAGGATACGTTAAGCCCTCAAATTTTGCGCAAAGATATAGTGTATTATTTGATTTTCAAAAATAGATGCTAGAAAATATTCCCCTTAAAATCCTTAATTTTATTAAAAATCTTTAAAATATGATATTAATCATTTTAAGGCCTAAAGTAATTGCTAAAGAAAACTAAGTTTGTACTTTAGCGCTTTATTTCAACATCTAACGAAATCGATTTTTATGCAAGAAAACGGAATTAAAAACCCAAACGCTTCTTTGGTAGATTTGGGCATTAACGCAGCTATTGCAAATTGGAACCTAAGTTCAGCAGCATTAACAGCTAAAACACTTGAACTCAATCAAGGTGTATTAAACGACTTAGATGCTTTGTGCGTAAACACTGGCAAATTCACTGGTCGTTCTCCTAAAGATAAATTTACCGTAAAAGACGCGATAACAGAAAATACTGTTGATTGGGGTGATGTCAATATCCCTTTTGATGCTCAAGCATTTGATGCTCTTTATACAAAAGTTTGTAATTACTTGTCAGGCAAAGAGTTATGGGTTAGAGATGCATATGCATGTGCAGATCCTGCTTTTCGTTTAAATATCCGAGTAATTAACGAAACTCCGTGGGCAAACTTATTCTGTAACGACTTGTTTTTGAGACCTACGGCAGAAGAAATTCAATCTCAAAATCCTGATTGGATAATCGTTCAAGCGCCATCTTTCCAAGCAGATCCAGCTGTAGATGGTACTCGCCAAGCAAATTTCACCATTGTCAACTTTACCAGAAAAATCATTTTAATTGGTGGAAGTGGCTATACCGGAGAAATGAAAAAAGGAATTTTTGGGGTATTAAACTTTGTTTTACCGCACGAACACAGTGTATTATCTATGCATTGCTCTGCCAATGAAGGTAAAGATGGAGATGTAGCCTTATTTTTCGGCCTTTCTGGCACGGGTAAAACAACCTTAAGTGCTGATCCTAATCGCGCCTTAATTGGTGATGATGAGCATGGATGGGCTAAAGGTTCAGTATTCAATTTTGAAGGTGGTTGTTATGCAAAATGTATCGATTTAAGCGCTGAAAAAGAGCCTCAAATCTACAAGGCTATCAAACCAGGCGCTTTATTAGAAAATATTGTGTTTAACGAAGGTACCAACAGTGTTAATTTTGCTGATGGATCTATTACTGAAAATACTCGCGTTGCATACCCTATCGATCATATTGACAACGCAAAAACGCCTTCTTATGGAGGCAATCCAAAGAATATCTTCTTTTTAACCTGTGATGCATTTGGCATTTTACCTCCTATCTCTAAATTAACTACAGAACAAGCTATGTATCACTTCATCAGTGGATACACCGCAAAAGTTGCTGGTACAGAAGTAGGTATTACAGAACCTCAAACTACCTTCTCTGCTTGTTTTGGTCGCGTGTTCTTACCTTTACATCCAACGAAATATGCAGATTTGTTAGGTAAAAAATTAGCTGAGCATCCAGAAGTTAATGTATGGTTGATCAATACCGGCTGGAGTGGTGGTGCTTATGGCACTGGTCATCGTATGAGTTTAAAACATACACGTTCTATGATTACTGCAGCGTTAAATGGCGAATTGAATAATGTAGCCTATACTGCACATGATACGTTTGGCGTTTTAATACCACAATCTTGCCCTAATGTACCTAGCGAATTATTAAATCCTCGCGATACTTGGGCCGATAAAGCTGCTTACGATGAAAAGGCAAAACATCTTGCAGAATTATTCGTTAAGAACTTTGAGAAATATGCTGCACAAGCAAGTCCAGCTATTTTAAGTGCTGCACCAAAAATCTAAAAAAGCAAAACGCACGATATAAAAATCTACCTTCGGGTAGATTTTTTTTATTGTATCTTAGTATCGTTTTGAAAAACTTTATCATCCTATTAGGTATTACTATTTCGATGTTGGCAATCGCCGGCATCATGCCTAGTTATTGGTTGTTAAAATGGCAAGCAAAAAATAAAGCACTTAAGCAAATTGCTGTTATACATGAAGATGCATTAACACCTATTCACGCTAATCAAATAGACAAAGCAGACTGGGAGAACGAACATGAATTGTCTTACCATCAAGTACAATATGATGTAGTAAGTATAGCTATCACTGGCACTGATACCGTTTATTATTGCTATGCAGACCAAGAAGAATCTAGATTAAATCATACACTTAAAAGCGCTTTAGCAGAGCAAATACAACATAATGTACCGTTCAAAAATCAAACCAAACAACTGATTTGTCAATTACAGGAATTGTTCTTTTCAGATATTACACCTTTGCATCTGCAGTCAAAATTTAGCACTACAACTTATCAATACTTACACATAAGTAATCCAATAAGAGATCGCTTTTTGAATACGATAGATCGCCCTCCCATTGTTTAGCAAATCACTTCTAAAAATCAACTAAACAATTCAATACTTATAATATTTCTAACTATGAAATTTACTAGTTCATTACTAGTAGTTTTACTTTTGTGTGCAGATTTATGTGCGCAAGATGCAACTATTAAAGAAAGCATTTCGCTAATACCTATAACTGTAAAAAGCAGAAAAAAAACACAAAAAGAAAGAGTAGCCTTCCAATTACAAGGTCAAAGTACAGAGGCCCTAACAGAGGCGGAATTAAATCGCTATAATAGTGCATTTATTGAGCATTCTTTAAATACTATTGCTGGAGTGCAATTAGATAAACGTACGCTATTAGGAGGACAACGAATTGTCATCAGAGGCTATGGCAACGACCAAAAATTTAATAATTGGGGCATTAAAGCTTACTATAACGATATCCCCATTACAAGTGCAGACGGCATTACCCTATTAGATGATATTGATTTTTCATTAGTAAATAATATTGAAGTAATTAAAGGTCCGGCTACCACTTTATACGGTGGTGGCGTAGGCGGTGTAGCACGCTTTAATTTAAAGGCAAATGAGCTTAAAGGAACGCATGTTGCACAAAAAATAAATACTGGCAGCTTTGGTCTTTTCCAAACACAAACAAGAATTGATTTAGTTAGTGACAAAGGAGCTGTAGTGTTTAACTATGGTCATATTCAGGCAGATGGATATAGACCAAGAGGCGCGAGTAATAAGAATACATTTTCTCTTTTGGGCAATTTTACACTTAATGAAAAAGAAAAAATAAAATTTTATGCAAGCCATAGTTATAGTCATGAGGAATTAACTGGACAAATACCCTATGCAGATTATTATGCCGGTATAGACCCAGGCAATCTAGCCTATGCAAAACAAAATGCTAGAAACGAATTGTTAACTACGCGATTTTCTATAACTCACGATTACGTCTTCAATAAGTATATTCATAATTCAAGCAGTTTTTTTTACTCAAATACGAGTCAACTCTATATTGCAGCTGGCGCATTACATAATAATAATGCTCCAAACATGGGCTTTCGTAGCGAATTTACATATGAACAACAAAGCACTACTAAGTTTATTAACCAACTAAGTTTTGGGACTGAACTACAAGGAACAAAAACATTAGGGTCTAGATATGCTTACCCCAGCATAGATACTACCCCATTTGTTGTACAATCCATAAATAAAGCAAGCTATGCAAAGACAAGCACTAATCAATTTTCAATTTTTTTACAAGACAGAATAAAGATAATGCCTTTGCAAACAACCGTTATTGTAGGGATGAGCGTTAATCCGTTGAAATACAAAAGAGAAGACTTATTAGCAATTCCAGGTTTGCTTAGTAGCTACAATAAGGATCTGTCTTTCAAAAAGAATTTTGAGCTGAGTTATAACCCTCATATTGCAATCCAAAAAACTATTAAAAACCAAATTATTAATTTAAGCTACAGCGAAGGTTTTAATGCGCCTACAGCTAGTACCTCTTTTATTAATGTACTTAATATCACCAACGATAAATTGCTTCCTGAAAAAGCTAAGATGCTTGACTTAAGCGTACAGGGTTTGTTATTTGATACCCGATTCGACTATCAGTTTTCAATATTCACTATGAACATTGAAAATAAACTCACTCAATTAGCAGGTAGCATTGGCAACTCACCCTATACCTATTGGGCCAACACGGGTATACAGCAAAATAAAGGTGTAGAAATGAGTATGGGATATAATTGGCAACCAAAATTGAAAGCGCTTGGATGGATAAAAAAGATAGAACCGTTTATTTCGATGAGCTACAATCAATTTAAATACGCTCAATTTAAAACAAGTATCGATGGATCTACTGTAGACTTTAGCGGCAAACAAGTAGTAGGTGTTCCAAAATTAAAATATACCCTTGGACTTGATATTCAATCTAACATTGGCGTTTATACCAATGCAACATACTATTACATGGGCGATGTATATGCCGATTTTGCCAACACCAATTTAGTAAAGGGTTTTACGCAACTCAATGCAAAAATTGGATATCAATGTAAGTATAAAAATGCAGACCTAGATCTCTATGTAGGCGCTAATAATATGACTAATCAAATAAATTATACCTTTTTATTTTTAGGTAATAATGTAAATGACAATGATCCCGGGAATGGCTATGCAAATACCGTAAGCACAGATTTAACTCCAGGTGCTTATCAATTGAATTGGTGGGGCGGAATCACGTTCAAATACTATTTGAAAAATTAGAAATACACAATTTTAGAGTGCCTATCCAATATGTTTAAGTGCTTCTCGCTTACTTAAATTCGATAAGTTGGTATGCAAAACCAGTTCTTTTACTTCAGAAGGATTGGTTTTTGCATATTGGCGTAAAGCCCAACCAATAGCTTTATTAATAAAAAACTCTTTTGAGTTTAAATTATTATGTATACAGCGCTGCAATAGTTCCCAATCTGTTTTAGCACCATATTTTAATTGAAAAATAATGCTCGTTCTTCTTACCCATAAATGTTCATCTTTACTCCAAGAGATAATATACTTATCTATTTTTTGTGGATAGACCGTAAAATAATGCCCAACCAAAATGGAGGCAATGGCATCTACCGAATCCCACCAAGATTTATCTTTTATAAGTTCAATAAAAAAATCAATTGTTCGCTCGTTCCACATTTTTCTGCAGGCCCAACACAATTCTATAGCCGTATACTGGAACTCGCGCTCTGATAGCGACCATAAATACCTAACTTCTTCTTCCCAAGCTATAGCGGTAGGTAAATTATTTTGTATGAAGGCCTTGTAAATAGTCTTACGCAAAGGTGCTTTTACTCCCAAGTAAGGAAACAAGTTCTTCATGTATTTTTCCATAGGCTTTGCCATATCTCTAGATGCAGCTGCATACATTTGATCTTGCAAAGGCATTAAATAAGTCGATTGCTTTCCCATAATTAATTGACAAAATTAAGTGTTTAATTAGTTTAGAATGTTATTTTTGCAAGCAGTCTTTAAAAAACTAATCATTCTATTTTTATGAAAAATACTCCCTTTACAAATCTACACATTGCATTAGGCGCTAAAATGGCGGAATTTGCAGGTTATAATATGCCCATTTCTTATACTAGTATTAATGAAGAACATGCAACCGTAAGAAACAATGCCGGTGTATTTGATGTAAGTCACATGGGTGAGTTTATTTTAAAAGGTGCAGATGCATTAGATCTTATTCAACGTGTAACAAGTAATGATGCGTCAAAATTAACTGCAGGAAAAGCACAATATTCTTGCTTTCCAAATGCAGAAGGTGGTATCGTAGACGACTTGATTGTATACTGCCTAGAAGAAAATAGCGCTTATATGTTAGTAGTAAATGCCTCTAACATTGAGAAAGATTGGAATTGGTTGGTAAAACACAATACCAAACAAGTAGAAATGCATAACATTTCAGATAAAACTGCTTTGCTTGCCATACAAGGTCCTAATGCTATTAAGTATGTTCAGCAATTAACCGATACCGACATTACTAATTTAAATTATTATACGTTTACAAGAGCAACCCTTGCAGGAGTTGAGAATGTATTAATCAGTGCAACCGGTTATACGGGTAGTGGTGGTGTAGAAATTTATTTTGAAGATAAAAATAACGATGCTCAAACTGTTTGGGATGCTTTATTTAAAGTAGGAGCGCCACATGGTATGCAAGCCATTGGTCTTGCTGCAAGAGATACGCTTCGCTTAGAAAAAGGTTATTGCCTGTATGGAAATGACATTGACGATACCACTTCTCCATTAGAAGCTGGATTGGGATGGATAACCAAATTCACTAAAGAATTTACCGCAAAAGACATCTTAGAAAAACAAAAAGCAGCTGGCATTACCAGAAAGTTAGTAGGCTTTGAAATGATTGACAGAGGTATCCCTCGTCATCATTATAGCATTCAAGATGCACAAGGAAACACTATTGGCCATGTTTGCTCTGGTACACAATCACCTAGTTTGCAAAAGGCAATCGGAATGGCTTATGTAAGCAAAGAATTTAGTGCAGAAGGCAGCGAAATCTATATTATGATCAGAGACAAAGCCATAAAAGCAAAAGTGGTTAAAATGCCATTCTTAGCTTAATTTTCTACTCAGACTTTTCTAAAGGCAATAGCAACATGAAAAAATATACTTTTTATTTTTTACTGTGTATGTTGCCTTTATTTTTTTTGAATGTAAATACAACGCATAATTGGGGCGATGATTTTGCGCAGTATATTCATCAAGCGCAATACTTTGCAAAAGATAACAATTATCACCAGTGGCATTTTGAATCCAACCCATTAGATCGCGAATACGCACCACCATCATACCCAAATGGATTTCCACTATTAATAAGTCCAATTATAAGCATTTGGGGATTTGCAGTAAAACCAATTCTTTTGTTGATCACTACGCTACTCATAGCATGGTTATGGGTCATCTTTAAATTTTTAAATCGCTACACAGGTTCTGCAATTGCTTTATGCATAACCTTGATATGCGCTTACCACCATTACCTAGTAGATTTTAAACAGTTTATGCTGTCAGATATTCCATGTGCATTGTTTTGCAGTATCTATTTGTATCAACGCACTAAAGAACATGTCAATAAGCAATCAATTATATGGGCGAGCTTGGCTTTAGGACTAGCATTTATAATACGCAGTCAAGCCATTGTATTCTTGGGCGCTGAGGCATTGTTTTTTATAAGCCAATACTTAAAAAACAAACAAACATTTTCATTTAAACATGCACTTTTAAATCCTTTTATCATAGGTATTACCTGTCTGCTTTTTTATTTAATTTCCAATAGTGTTGGACCTCAACACACCCCTTCATCCCTTGGATTCTATAAACAACTCTATACGCAAACCCAGCATACCTGGTCCTTTATTATTTTAGATAATATAATTTATTTGGGTACATTATTACCTAGTTTTTTCTCCGGTTGGGCTTTTGATCAACATTTACAACTTCTTTATACCTTAATTGGTACAGCATTATTAGGCGTGAGTCTCTATGGTTTTTTAAAAAGCTGGAAAGCATCTCTGCTAGATTGGGGATTTATTTGCATGCTTATATTGGTGCTTATAACCCCTGTACATCAGGGATTACGTTACCTATTCCCAATGTGGTTGCCCATGCTTTATTATTTACTAAGCGGGTTACAGGCGATTAAAAGAACATTCCGCATTTCTTTATTAAATAAAAAAATGGCTACAGTTGCGTGTGTTTTATTTATTGCGATGCAATATGATACCATCGAAGGAGCAACGCATAATAATGATATGGGTTGGTCGCCATATGCTAAAAACGACACACAGGCACTTGATTTTATAAAAACAACTGTACCTGACACTAGTCTTATTTTATTTAGTAAACCGAGAGCACTCAGTCTTTATACTGGAAAACGAACGAGTTTATTAGCAGAACAAAGCAGCCTATCAGAAAATTACAACTATTTCAAAACTAATCCCTCTTATTTTGTGTTAGTAAGAAAAGAATTGACTAGTCCCTATTACATCAATTATGTAAATCAATATAAAGGCTCTAAAGACAGTGTTCAAATAAATAATTTCTTTACCCTTTACCATTTATATTAATTGTCCTAAATATTTTTCTTATTTTGCAAAAAAGCAAGTCCCTATGCTACCTAAGTACAACAGAATTTTATTAAAACTATCAGGAGAATCCTTAATGGGAGATCGCAATTTTGGTTTAGATCCAAAAATGTTAGAACTCTATGCCAAAGACATTAAAACAATAACAGACATCGGTGTGCAAGTAGCCATCGTTATTGGAGGTGGCAATATTTACAGAGGTATGAATGAGGCAGAAACAGGCATTGAACGTGCACAAGGCGATTATATGGGCATGTTAGCTACCGTGATCAATGGCATGGCTTTGCAGGCATCCTTAGAAAAAGCTGGTGTTAAAACCCGCTTACAAAGTGCTATTAAAATGGAGCAAATTGCTGAGCCTTATATTCGTAGAAGAGCTATTAGACATCTAGAAAAAGGCAGAGTAGTTATTTTTGGTGCTGGTACGGGCAATCCCTATTTTACAACAGATACTGCTGGTTCACTAAGAGCAATAGAAATTAATGCTGATGTTATCTTAAAAGGTACACGTGTTGATGGCATCTACAGCGAAGATCCAGAGAAGAACCCAAATGCAACTAAGTATACCCAATTAAGTTTCCAAGAAGTAATCAGTAAAGAGCTTAAAGTTATGGATATGACGGCCTTTACTCTTTGTCAAGAGAATAAACTACCTATTATAGTTTTTGATATGAATCAAGCAGGTAATTTACTCGAGGTGGTTACCGGCAAAGCAATTGGCACTATCGTTCAATAAAGAAATTGTCCAAATAAAAGGAAAGCGAACTAATCTCAACAATTTAGTTCGCTTTTTGTTATTAGCGAAATGGACGGAGTATGGCAATATATAAAATGATAAGAAAGCAAGTCATTCCTGCAGATATCGCAACCTTGTGGGATTTCTTTAAAGACCCTTCCAACTTGACTGCGATCACACCATCTTATATGAATTTTGTGATTAAAACCATGGATACAAGTGATGATATCTATGCTGGACAAATGATTACCTACAGTGTGGCGCCAATTGCCAAAATACCCTTGTTTTGGATGACCGAAATTACAGCAGTTGAAAAACATCGATATTTTATCGATGAACAACGTAGAGGACCCTACAAAATGTGGCATCATCAACATCATTTCACCACTACCGAAAAAGGAGTAGAAATGACGGATATTGTCCATTATGAATTACCCTTAGGTATATTAGGTCAAATTGCCCATTGGTTATTTGTAAAACGACAACTAAATCAAATTTTCGATTATCGATATCATAAAATTGAAGCTCTATTTAATTAACAAGATGCCTGTTAGAAGGATAAAATGAAGCATATGGAAGCAACTACAGAATTAGAATTAGCGCAAAATAAATTTAGTATCCGTGATTTAGAAAATCTTACGGGCATAAAAGCACATACCCTCAGAATATGGGAACAGCGCTATCAGATTATAGTGCCTAAACGTACTGCAACCAATATTCGCTATTACGATGCTACTGATTTGAAATTAGCCTTGCAGATTTCTATGCTGAATAATTATGGCTATAAAATTTCTAAAATTAAGAGCATGACCGAAGAGAATATCAATTCTCTTTTAGGTAAAATAAATGACCCCAAATTCAAACTGGAAGCTATTGTAAATGAACTCATAAGTTATACGATAGATTTAGATACAGTGGCTATTGAAAAAACAATTCAATCCTTTATTGACAAGAATGGCATCCCACAATTAATAGAAGAATTATTATTTCATTTCCTCGAAAAAATTGGGATTATGTGGATGACCAATCGATTGAATCCAGCACAAGAACATTTAACCTCGAATATCATAACCAGAAAAATAGCCGTAGCATACGAACAACTTTCCACTCCTGTAAGCAAAGACTCAAAAGTGCTATTATTTTTGCCGGAGGGCGAAATTCATGATCTTGCCTTGTTATATGTGCAATATTTATTGAAAGCACAAGGTGTAGAAACAATATACTTAGGTGCCAATACACCTATAAAAGATGCTATATACGTGTGCCAAGTTAAAGCACCGACCCATGTTTATATTCACCTCACATCAGTTACCGACTCCTTTGACGTTAAACGATTTATTGAAATCACTCACAAATCCTTCCCAAATGCTCAGGTGCTAGTATCTGGGAGTTTGTTGAAGGGAAAGAAGCTAAAGTTATACAAAAATATTCAATACCTTTTTAGCCTAAGTGACGTAAAATCAGTCATTTATAATAA
>ENA-OUVC01000662-OUVC01000662.1-marine-metagenome-genome-assembly--contig:-NODE-662-length-21802-cov-4.873786_pt1 | contig 21802 bp, 45 predicted proteins | sample MGYA00248622_ERZ508571 | MGnify/ENA primary metagenome ERZ508571 (study PRJEB26236, sample SAMN06267175) | marine metagenome | isolation source: Columbia River Estuary | place: USA:Columbia River Estuary... | reverse complement strand
ATATAATAAATTTAACCCACAAGTTTTCAACAAAGTTTTAAACAAAAAAACGGGGATCAATCCCCGTTCTAATTACCAAGTTTTTGGATATTTGTTTAAGATTTCTTCGGTGTAAAGAACCCCGTTCCCGTTTCCTAAAACATCTTCCCACCATTTAATACCAACCATTAATCGTGGTACTGCAAACTTCATAACATCTTCATCGTGTACTCTAAATAACAGGTCGTTTCTTCCTCCCGTTCCTGGTTCTCCTTCCGTTGGTAAGGTAAGAACTTCCTCACAATACTTTCCACGGACTCCGAACTCGGATTGTAACCAACCCTCAAAGTTTTCCACTTCGTCTGCTCCAACAACTGTGCCTTCCCAAACGCATAACTGATTAAAGTTTTCCATTTTTATTTGTTTTTTGATTATGATACAAATGTACTTATAATAAATTTAACTCGCAAATTTTTGAGCAAAAAAAAACGGGGATTTCTCCCCGTTCTATTAGTTAAAGTATTTCTCCATTATACCTTGCTTCGCTGCCATTGATTGGCTCATAAGGTACATTGTTTCTCCCGTTGGTTTGTCGTGGTGCGATATAACAACTTCAATAATACCTTTGTTGTCCGTTGGATGAAACAACATTGTAAAGTCGCTATTCGGTGCAAGTTTACGGATTAAAGTTTCTGCGCTCTCCGTTTCAAATTTAGTGTAACCTGCAACATTTCTCCAAGTTAAAGATAACCCGTAACAAAAGAATTTCTTTGTACGCATTTTCTTCATCATTGATTTAACTTCATACACAAAGTCTTCCCAATACATTTGTGCTTCCATTTCATCTTCAACTTCGGGTAAGTGATAACCCGCTAAAATTCTTTTGTTTTCTTTGATTAGTGTGTCCATTGTTTTTTGATTTTGATAGGACAAAGGTAAGTATAATAAATTTAACTCGCAAATTTTTGAGCAAAAAAAATGGGGGATTTCTCCCCCTTTAATTAAAGTACTATCTTCGTTTCTTCCTTATTGTAAGGAAACAACCCAATAGACATAACTAGAATAAACGTAAAGGTAACAATCATAAAACAAACTACCGAAACGATTTCAGTGGTCATTGGATTGTCTTTTTCAGTTAAGGTAGCACCCAAGCTAAACCCTGAACCTACAAGTCCTAAAATTGATAGGATAAACGGAAACATTTTTAATTCTTTCATTGTGTTTTGATTTTATGATACAAAGATAATTGGATTAAATTTAACTTGCAAATTTTATTTTAATTATTTTTTAATGCACAGGGCCGCAAGTCTGATAGTTTGTTCTCCATTGTTTACAATTGTGGCTTTCAGTACTGCAAGATGCTAGTAACATAGCAATAAATAAAACTGCAAGGACGTAGATTAGAAAGTAAGTGATAAGTTGTTTCATTTTGTTTAGTTTTGATAGTGCAAAGTTAGACATAATATTTTTAATGCTCAAATTTTAAGATAAAAAAATAAATAAAAAAAGTTACAATAAAGTTTGGCGGTTAAATTTATTATATGTACCTTTGTATTGTCATTGAGAAACAATGAAGGGCGGCTCCTAAGAGTGCGAAGGGATCAAAGGTAGGTTGCCCCAAACTTTTCTGGCTATAAACAAAAAAAGTTACCCACATTGTTAGTGTGGATAACTTCTTGTTAAATTATTTGTGTATGAAAAACTTATCCGAAGATAAGTTTCTCACCACATTTGATTTCTTCAATTCCTTCAATCTTGATTGTGCGAATTACCACATCATTTTCAAGACCTTGATTAACTGCTTTGCTCGGTTTTTGTTTGAACTGCTTGATTGTTTCCAATTCGTTTTCAGTTGCTTCAACACCATTTACAAAGTATTTCTCGGTTTGTGCATTGTTACAAGCGAATTTAAGGTATTCGCAAGACATATCGCTTTTCTTTGCTACGATTGAGCCATTGAAACTATCATTTACAGGTGTAAACCAATTTTCTTTTGCTTGAAAATCTGCTTCTTTGCCCTCACGAACACGAGCATTGTTTACCATATTTTGATAGTTAGCATTGAGCAACATATTGTAGTTTACCAATTTGGTAATTGTTGCATTACGCAAAGGATTGTTGGTTTTCAACATCTTTTGTTCAACTACCGCTACAACTTGTGCGAATGTAGCACTACCGCCATCTTTGATTAAAGTTGCGATGATTTGAGATTTTTTGTTTTGCATATCTATTTGTTTTTTGATTATGATACAAAGGTAAGTACAATTTTTTTAACCTGCAAATTTTATTGCAATTATTTTTAAAAATTTTCTTTTTCAAAGTCAAGACCCACATCTTCAATCATATCAATAAAGTCGTATTCCTTTTTAATTTCCTCAACTTCATCTTTAATTAACATCGCTTCAAAGTCAATCGCTTGTTCTTTTAGTATCGCTAATCCTGGATGCATAGCCCCATTCTTAACTTTAAATATAAGAGTATTCTTCTCACCCAACAACTCTTTCATTTTGTCGTTGATAGCGTTTAATCTGCGAAGCAATTCTTGCTTTCTAATTGCGGTTTCTTTTATCATTGTCTTTTGATTTAATAATGCAAATGTTGGTGTATTAAATTTAACCTACAAGTTTTCACCACTTGAGTTATCCACAAGTTATTAACAAAAAGGGGATCTATAATTAGACCCCCCTTTTCTCTCATCAAACAAACAAATAATTGTGATTAGATTGCATCTCACTTGATAGTAGTTGCATATCTTTGTAAAACTTCCACTCATCAATATCAACCAATATCTTAATGGTTTGGTTGTTATCAATAACATTTTTCCACTTGTTTTTAAGAACGATGAAAAAGTTTTCAGCCACTTTTAGTTGTGGTTCATTCCTACAACTCCATAATGTTTTGAATACTTTTGACTTCTCATTCTCATAATGGTGTCCGAATTCAGATAGCATATTCATAGTGTTTTGATTTGAATACAAAGATAGATGTAATAAATTTAACCTACAAGCCGTTACGATATTTTCTTTTCATATTATCGAACAATGCCTCGGGATTGTCAATAGCAAGGTTTACCGCTTGGTTAATTAACCACGATGGATGTACTTGCAATTTCTTCGCTGCTCTTTCAAGTCTTTCCATATCGACTTTCTCCATAGCGAAATGTCTTACTTTTCTTTGGTTGTAAATTGTTGCCATATTGTTTTTGATTTATGAATACAAAGATAGATGTAATAAATTTAATGTGCAAATTTTAATTCACTTTTTTTTTCGATCGAAAATGAATACAAAGGAAAAGGGGCTTTCGCCCCTAACCTAATCAAAACACAAGTACATTCTCTTTTATTCAACTAAATCGAATTCAAACTTTTCAAATCCTTTCGGTTCTGTATTACTAACAGAAACCACATCTCTCGCCCACAATCCAATTAAGGAACTTTCACCTCTGTAATCTCCACCACCACGACCATTGCCCTCGCAAGTTAATAGTGGTAAAGGGTGAATTCTCCAACCGTCATTATCTGGTACTTCATTTTTATCCACATAACATTTCTTTGTGTGGTTAATTACGAAACGATAATCTTCGTCTTCCTTTGGTACGTTTGGGGTAACCTTTTCGGTATCTTTGCAACGACTATACACATTGCTTTTACGACCTTTGCAGTCATCAGCATAATCTCCCGCCCAAACAACCCTTTTAGGGTTATCAGCGATTAATGTTTCGAACGCCCTAACAAAACCATTCTTTAACCAAGAATGTTCCATTAGTTTAAGGCCTGAACCACATTTGAATACAGACCCGTCTTCACGTGTCCATTCTTCCTTAATGTCGTGTGAATAAACCCACGCTTTAACTGTTTTTTTGTTTTCCCCTAAAATTGCGGGGTGATAATACTGTCCCATATTGTTTTTGATTTATGAATACAAAGGTAAGTATAATTTTTTTAACCTGCAAACTTTTTTACAAATTAATCTTCAATAACATTAAATTTGTTGAAATCAAATCGCTCAAATAATTCACTTGCCAGTTCTTCATTAGTGTATTCAGCATAACCTTTATGCCCGTACTCCAATAAAGCTGCTGCGTAGGAATCATCCCCGTCTTGATGACCCGTTATAAACGAATCAATATCATCATCAACCAATTTATTAATGGCGTCTTGTCTTTTAATCGTTTCCATATGGTGCCTCATTAAAGGTTCTAAAATCGTCATCTACCCTATTTGATTGTGTGCGATAGTATTCAGCGATGTTGATAATCTCATCAACCAATTGCTCATCGGACATCCTCGCAAATTTCTTTGCATCCTCAATGGTTTCTATCTCATCACCCGCCATATCAAAGATGGCGTTGATTAGTTTTTGTCTTATCGTTTCTTTCATAGTACAAAGGTAAGTGTAATAAATTTAACCTGCAAATTTTATTATGAAAAAAGTTTCCAAGTTAATGATTCGTCACTAGATAAATCACAAGCAATCTCAATATTATTTAAATGCGTCCAACACTCATCTGCCATACCTGTTGGCTTTTGAAATGTCTCACCCAATCCATTCTCATAGATGAATGCACGAATAACCTTTAGATCGTCCTCAACCATGGCTAGTCGGTGTTTTAATTGTTCTACCTCGTTCATATTATGATAGTTTTTCTAATTCAGTTATATACGCCTCGAATTCATTTCTCATCTCATCAGTATCAAATTGTGGTTTACCTTCATCATCAATGTAATAATAAACCCCAACCTTAATTTCCTTTGGTAAGATGTCTTCAACCTCAAGTTCCCCACTATGAATACACTCAATGATTCTTTCCTCGTATTCCTTTTGAATATTATAGGGACAATCGCAAACTCGTAACGCCTCGAACTCATCTTCATTTAATTCAAGTAAAGCGTCTTCTTTACTACCTGCAAAGAATATCTTTCCGTCAGTCCAACGAACAAATGTGTTGGTTTTCTTTTCTCTAACAAGGTAAGTACCTTCTTTTCTATAAATGTTCATAGTGTTTTGATTTATGGTACAAAGATAAGTACAATAAATTTAACCACAAAATTTTATTACAATTTTTTTTACATCCACCCTTGTTTATATATCTTAGGTGTTTTGCCAACCTTAGACCAAAACTCAAACCACTCACCCCACTCACCTCGTCTGTGTCGGTATACCGCAACATTTTCATCAAAACTATCTTTCATAAACGAATTCATTCTCCGTTTAACTTCAGCGTATGTTGATACCTCTATTCCTTTTTGCTTTCCGTTCTCGTCCGTATAACGAACATAAGGTTTAAATGCTTTTGCCATAATTATAAGTGTGTTTGATATCCACAATTTAGACATTCAATATAAGGTTTCCCACCCTCTCTAACTGCAACACTATCCGCTGGCAATAGATACCATTCGTTGTTGCTACATTCTGGACATTTGGCTTCCTCACTACCCATTCGTTCGGTCATAGTGATTTGTCCTTTATGAAACGGATATACTTCATCAAGTACATTCCCTTTAATTTCTTTTAATACCGATTGGTAGAATTTTGGTTTTGGTAACTTAGCCATGTTGTTTTGTTTTTGATAGTGCAAAGATACTTATAATAAATTTAACTCGCAAATTTTCGATCGAAAATTATTAACAAAAAAGGGAACTTTCGTTCCCCTCTTGTTTATCAAAATCAAATCACAAATCAATCTTCACTATCGGTGTATTCAATACAATTACACTCAACAAATAGTTTCAAGTGTCGCACACCATCAACATAAACGAACTCCATTTGCATAGTATCTTCGTTTGTTGTGTTAAATCGGTGGCTCTCATCTTCAACCTCACCCCCTGTTTCGGGTTGGAAATCGTATGAGTGGTTTTCAAATTTATCTTGCAAATCTTTGATAGCAACTTCAAGTTCATCAGTTAAGATAAAATCTTTTTTGTAATCAACACTCGCACCATTCCAATTTGAATTAGCCATACCCAAAATGTATTCATCAAGTATCTTAAATTCCTCATCAGTAATTGGTACTAAAACTTCACCACTTTTGTTTTCCGACCATTCAGCTTCTGCTGATTTGGTGTAATAAAACTCATCACCCTCATCAGACAATTCAATACGAACATAACCACTTTCACCAATATAGTGTCCATCGGATGCTTCGTAGAACTGAACATTTTTATACACCTCATCTTCAAAGTAACTTTCCAAGTTACCACTTTCATCAACGACATTACCATCTACATCATAGAATGATAGTGAGGTGTCGTTCATACTATCACCACCACAACTGAACTGAAATTCAGCGTATGAAATGTTAGCCTCGTTCCATTTTTTAATTATTTCTTGCATATTGTTTTGATTTATGATACAAAGATAAGTGTAATAAATTTAACTCGCAAACTTTTCTTCATTTTCTTTTCTTAATTTTTCCAAGAAAAGATTTGCAGTTTCAATCGCTTCGGGGTTTTCAACTAATTTAACTCCGTTGCACATCCACTCTTGCACTTCCAAGTGTTTAAGATAATCTTGTGGTGTTGGTACGAACTTCATACGGAAATCTTCCAATATGTGCAACATAGCAATATCAACCACATCAACACTTTTTCCATCCGAATTGGTTATATTGTAACCGAATATCTTTGGAACAATAGTGTAAGCGAACCAAGTGTTATGTGTTAATAACCTCGCTGAATTGTTGTTCATAGTCGCCTTTGGACTATCAATCAGTTCGTGGATTGCCAAGTAATCTTCTACTTTACCACCCCAACGCTTAACTGAACTTTTTGAATGAATTAAAGGATTTGCCATTGTGTTTTGTTTTGATAGTACAAATGTACATACAATAAATTTAACCTGCAAATTTTACTACAAAAAAGGGGAAATTTCTTTCCCCTTTAACTAATCCCAAATTCGTGTTACTTGTTGGTTGAATGGGTTGTACTCAACTTGCTTACCCATAACCCAATCACCTTTATCAACTTTCAAAGTTTTGTGTTCGTTACTCCACGCACCATTCGGCTTTTCGTGTTTCAACTCACTATCTTCTTTGATAGTTATTTCGTGGAAATCTACTACATCAGTATCCATAGAGAAACTTCCGTAGAGTGTGTGTTGATTGATACCTTCACCAACCAACAATGTGTGCTTTTTTAACGATTTTTTCATTGTGTAATGATTTTATGATACAAAGATAAGTGTAATAAATTTAATGTGCAAATTTTATCTTAACTTTCTGCAACAAGTAATTTAAGATATTCTTTTTCGGTTAGGTGTCTTGCCGTAATCAAAGGCTCATACTTACCTTTTGGTTTAATCATAACGCAATCACCTTGACGAATGATTTTGTCAATCTTACCTTTTGGTACATTGGTTTGAATAGTCCAAGCAATACATTGGGTAGCGTTAATCTTATTCTTATCCCAATTCCACATATCACCCAATTCGTTTGTGCGATATACTGACTGCAAATCAACCCAAATAAGATACTCCCTATCCGTACTTGTATCCTTGCAACGAATATAGTGGCAATTATCCATTTTACGCCAAGAATTTTCTATCCCTTGACTGAACACTTCGCCATCAACTTCGTACAACTCATAGGTGTCGTTGAACTTATGTTCAACCAATTCACCTTGTTCGTTAATCCAAGATGTTTGCTTTTTAATTGTTTCCTTTGATAGCAATTTTGGATTAACCGATTTAACAATGTTATCAATCCCCAAATGAACGATACCAATTCTGCGTTGTTCCAAGTTAGGTAACAATGCAATATCGCTAAACGAAGCTGGAACAATGTCATTCCAAAAGTCCTCTAATTGAGCCATCGGACATTCATCTTTGTACTTTAATTTGAGAACACGACATCCCAAGTCAAATGGGAAATCTACATTACTGATTACTATTTTTGCCATATTGTTTTGATTTATGATACAAAGGTAAGTATAATTTATTTAACCACAAAATTTTATTACAAAAAAATGGGGAAATTTCTTTCCCCACTATTTTAATACTCATACTCAACTTCCCAACTCACCCTCTGCGTTTTCTTTTGTAGTAACGCTTTAAGGTCTTTGGTAAACTTCTTTTCAGCATCACTATTAAAGTAAGAACCCAACGCACTCTTAACTACTTCAAGTATCGGTGTATTCTTTGTGGTGTCGCTGAATGTAAAGTACGCATCAACCGACCAATCCTTTGGTATTGAGCCATGGTCTTGGTGACCAATACGAGCCTTTTTTAAGCCTCTCTCCATACGGATAATTGGTGTTTCGTACACATCAGTCATATCATCGTACCAATCAATTTCGCTGAACGATACTGACATCGCTAATAGGTTTTTGGTCTTAATAGATTTCCAAAAACTTTCAACATTCTCTGCGATACGATTTTCATTTACATACAACTGCGATTTTCTATCCGAACCCGAAAAGTCCGAACTGATACATAAACGCAATTTGTTGTCTTGGCTTAATCGGTTTACTGATACCGATAAACATTCTTGTGTGAAAAGTGATTTTATCATTGTGTTTTGATTTAACTATACAAAGGTAAGTGTAATAAATTTAACTCGCAAATTTTAATGAAAAAAAATGGGGGAAATTTCCCCCACTCTTTATGCAACTTCTTCTTCCAACTGACAAGCCTCACCTCTTTCAGTAGCCTCGATCAATTGGGTGATTTCGTGCTTGATGCCATCTTTCCAACTATCAGTTTCGAAACTAACCTCATCTAAATAGATTTCGTTTCCATTCTCGATACGGAACTCACATCGTCTTGAGTTAACCTCGATTTCGCTATCATCAGCCTCATCGATAATGGCCTCAATACGCTCTGTCAACTCATTAAGGTCAATATTGGTTTTGGTCTCCTCGATGCTCAAAATTAATTTGAGTACATCTTCCTTGGTGAACAATGAACCCGCTGATTCATTTACCTTGTTAATAACTTCTTCTTTTTTCATTTTGTGTGGTTTTTGATTTTATGATACAAAGGTAAGTATAATAAATTTAACTCGCAAATTTTAATACAAACTTTCTGTAAGTTTTTTTGCTTTCTCGTAGTGCTTGGCAATCTGCTTGGCGAACGATTCTAATCTCGCTCTTGTTTTAGCGTATGCAAAGAACTGACTGAACTCACTATCAAAGTCAATACCGCTACAATTTACATTGCGTTTAACTGCATCCTCAAAGTCATAGGCACACTCATATTGGTGACCTAATTGCTCACTTGACGGAATACCTGTTAGTGTCCATTGGGCACCCTCCCAATCTCCTTTGTAGATGCCTAATCCTTTAACTGCTGATGGAAAATCACTCATTTTGTTTTTGGTTTTATGATTATGGTGCAAAGATATGTGTAATATTTTTAACCCACAAATTTTAACGCAAAAAAAAAATAAAAAAATTTCATCGTAAAGTTTGCGTATTAAAAATACTATATGTACATTTGCACTATCAAAATCAAAAGACATGGACTTAAACAAAGCACACTTATTAGCGAACTACCTCATTGCTAAACATGGTATTGGGGAACAAGGTTGGAGATTTCGTTTTGACAACGCAAGACGAAGATTTGGTTGTTGTATGTATCGTTCAAAGACAATCACATTATCAAAGGCACTAACACTATTAAATGATGAAAAAGAGGTTACTAATACAATTCTTCACGAGATTGCACACGCACTCACACCAGGTCATCACCATGATAGAGTATGGAAAGCCAAAGCGAGAGAGATTGGTTGTACGGGTGATAGATGTTATAGTGGTAAAACTGTTACTACACCCGAAAGCCGTTATATTGCAATTTGTACGGGTTGTGGTCATGTACATAAGAAACATAGAGCAACACGCACAACACGCACAAGTTATTCTTGTGGTAAGTGTTCGGGCGGTCGCTATAACCCCACATACAAATTGGAGTACAAACTAAACCCAAACTACTAATATGGAACAAAAGATTATAACATCACATAGTGCTTCAGCACTTAACACACAAATCAAAGAAATGATTGAACAAGGATGGGAACCGATCGGTTCCCACCAAGTTGTCGAGTCCCATCATCAGATGAGATTTGCGGGTAATCAACATAGAGATACTATCATTGAGCGGGAGTATTCACAAACAATGAGAAAAAATTTGTTGTAAAATTTGCAAGTTAAAAATAATTCATTTACATTTGTATTCAAATCAAAAACAAAATGACACTAACTGATACTGAATTCTACGCAAAGTACAATCCTGAATACAATCAGGTATTACTAAAAGAACTACAAGCCAAAGAAGATACTGGTAGTACACTACCCGAAGATTTATGTTCGTTTGGTGGTTGTATGTATGAAACATTTGGCGAGGAGGTTGATTATGTTAAACAACAACCAAACAAGCGTATTTGGACAATCATTGATGAGGAAGATGAGTTGTACATTATCGCTGGGTGGCACTTTGTTAATCGTTTGGGTTATCTTGTAACCAACGAGGAGTGGAGTGATGAAAACGAAACCTATTTAGTAGATTAAGATATGAATACAGAAAGAGTTTGGATAGACGAGGAAGCCATTGATGGGCCGTTAGAATTCACATCAAGGGATGAGGTTATCAAACACATCAAAGGGATTTTAAGCGAAGATATAGAGATGTTATCTGCTTGGGGTTATACTGATGTAGAGGATGTACCCGAAGATGACTTATTTGAGATTGCATTCAACCATTATTCAATATATGAAAAGTAAATTAGTGTATGTATCATTAGTGACAAGAGTTGTTGTTAAAGATGACGCCAGTGATGATTTAATTCTGGAGTGTGCCAAGGTCAAACTTATCGATAAAATAAAGAACGAACTTCATGAGAATGTTGAGGAGATTGTTGATGATGTTGAATGTCCTTATGATGTTGAATTCGATAATTAATTTGTATTCAAACTTGCACATTAAAAAAAATACAATTAACTTCGTATGGTGAAACCAACAAATCTTAAAGATTGGGACTTCGTTAAAACCAAAGTCCATGATATATCAGGATTAAAAGATAATAGTCCAAGCATATATTATTATCAACTTAATAACGGCATATACTATCCCGCTGTGCGGGTTGTGGATATGGATGGCTTACCCGAACCAACAAACAAAAAAAGAATATGAGTAACTTTATTGACTTCAACGAGAGAGTAAGTAATCTCCGAATTGATTTGATGAGAGCAACAGAAGCCCTGATGAAATCAGAACAACCACCTTTTGCACAATACGATGTGCTAGATGAAGGTATTGCAATTTCAACAGCGGACGGAACACTAGATGTTCAAACGATATTTTATGACCAATCCTCGGTCTGTGTTAAAACAACAACAGGTGAGATTTGGGAATACTCTGACCTAGAAACGGATGATATGGTAGCCATATATGAAAGCATCTATTATCTAGTTTATGAGAAAGATGCGAGTGGTGTGTAATTATACTATTTGTTTTGTGATTTGATTAGAAGAGAGAGACCTAGAGTCTCTTTCTTTTTTTAATCCAGATCCAAAAAAAGTTACAGGAAAATTTGCAGGTTAAAATTATTACAGTTATCTTTGTATCATAAATCAAAAGACAATGAGAATCTACACATCTGAATCAATTCCCATCGATTTCTGTTGGGACTGTTTTCCTTCTGAAGAAGAAGCAATCGAACTGTACGGGAATCTGGGTGATGGCCCTGACGAACGAGGTAACTGTTTTGGTTACGATGAACCACATCCACCGTATGAGGAAACGGATTACAAATGTGAAACCTGTAAATGTTTATTAACTGAAGCGGACAATTAAAATCAAATCATATGAGCAAAGCAACAGCAAAGGAAACAGTTCAAAATGTAACTGACTACCTGAACAGTTTTTCCAGTAAGGAGAAAGCGTTTATCGAAGAGATGAACAGGGAACACCGCACACTTCAACAGTCATTCACTAAACTGTGTTTGGCTTGGTTGGAAAACTGTGCCAGTGACGACTACCATTTCGATGGAAGGAACGAACAGTCGCATGGAATCGCCAAAGATGTCCTGAAAGGATTTCAACAGGTGAAAGATACGAACAGCAAACCTAGTGAGTGGTTGGGTTGTATATAAAAAAATAAGGAGGGGTTTAATCCCCTCCCTATTCCCCGAATCTTATTTTTTTACGGTCGTATCAACTACGGCTGCTTTTACAGTATCGATTACTGCTTTTGTGGTATCGGTAGTAACAACAGTTGAGTCAACTGTGTTAGCTGAAGATTCGGTAGAACCCGATCCACATGAAGCCAATCCCATTGCTAGGAAAGCTAAAGCGATGATATAATTTTTCATCGATACAAAAGTAGTAAAAGAATACAACATTATCAAGTGGTAATTAAAAAAATTTTTGTATTCAAATTTGCGGGTTAAAAAAATTGTATTTACCTTTGTATTCAAATCAGAACAATATGTTATATAAGAAACAATTCCCAATCGATGACTATTCAAACATTGATGTATCAATCGAGAATAGCGAAAAAAACTTAGCCCACCTGAAATCCATTGACAAAGCTCAGGAAGCTAAAGGTGAGAAGCTACTGTATCGTTATTTCTCACGCCCTGTTGCTGACGGATTAGCTTGGTATCAGGTAACCAAAGTAACAAAGAAAGCTGTCAAAGTTGAGTGGTGTGACGGCATCTGTTTGGACAATTACCAAGATTATATGATTGGTGATGAAGCTACACTTCCCGTTGATATGATTACCAATTTGATAGAAAGTCGAATCGCTCTTGACAAATTATTTTCCCGTTAAAAATAGCAGCAATTAATTTCATGGAGGCTGCGCAGGCGGCCTCCTTTTTTATAACCAAACAACTAAAGAAAAATAGAGACATATGGCTAAGAGCAGTAAACTAGTGAGAATCACAAAGAGCACATTTAAATTTATTAAGAAGACGAAACTGAAGCAGGGTTCGGTACCAAGGAGAAGAAAAACAAAATAATATTCGTAAAAATTTGGTGGTTAAAAAAATTACATTTATCTTTGTATCGTTAAAATCACAAACAATATGAAAACAACTTTTGATGTAACATCGGGAAAAATGGTATGCTCCGACCCTTGTTATGAATTAGGCACTTGGTGTCAAGGAGTAGTAGACAATGTTAAAAACGGAAAATGGGATGCGGGTATCGCAACTTCCGATGAGGGTAGTTGGGGTGAACGGATTTCTCACCTATGGGTTTACCACATTGATGCTGTCGCAAAAAACCCAAAAATCCTTCGTGAGATTGAGCAATTTAATGGTTATCAATTAGCGTTTGATTTTGGAGTTGATAGTGGTCAGTTTGGTTTCTTTGACTTCGCTAACTATCGTAATGATGCGAGTGCGGTGGGGTTGGATAAATACAATTTCGGTAACGACTTCTCTATGAAAGAAAGTGGTGATGAATGGTATCGTGTTTGTTGTAATTTTACACTTGGTGAGCATAGTTGGGGTGTACTTCCAAATGGTGCTGTATCTTCGTCAGGTTATGGTGATGGTTCATACGCTGTTGTTGGTATTAAAGATGATAGCGGTGAGTGGGTTGCTTTCTGTGTTGAGTATATCGGTCAGGAAGAAGAAACGGATGATTGGGACGATGAGGATGAAAATAATGATTAATATAAAGCCCTGAGAAATCGGGGCTTTTTTTATTTGAATTCTAACTAGATCGAAAAAAAGTTACAAATTAATTTGTGAGTTAAATTTATTACACTTATCTTTGTATCGTTAAATCAAAATAATATGAACATACTTCCAAAAACAATTACTGATAGAGTATCTATCAAGAATGTAAAAGAGAACTTCGGACACGACTTGTGTGGTTTCTTTTGCGACATCTACTTTGACAATAAGAAAGTGGGTTACCTAAACAATGATGGTTGGGGTGGTTGTCCCGACATCCGACCTTATGGTTATGACGATAAGAGTAAAGCCCTATTGAAATCCTTTGAGGACTTCTTGACTGAACAAGGTATGGCTCAATTCCAAGCAGATGATTACAACAAACCACATCCACAAATGCCAACTGGCAAGAATGATTGGGTTGCTAACGATTTCAGTTTTGATAATCAAGTTGAGTTCTTATGTGAACGCCTTAACTTCTTAAAGTCAATCGAACGCCAATCAAAGAAAGCCATATTATATGGTAATCCTCGTAGTACCAATTACAAGATTGTATCTTGGAAAGGTGTTAAGACATTGGATGAGGTTGTCGCAAGTATTGGTACTGCTCGTTTCAAAGTTATTGTTGATGGTATCAAAGCCAAGTTGATTGAGGGCGAAATGATTTACAATACAAATCTTGAAAAATATTTGCAATAAAATTTGCAAGTTAAATAAATTACATTTATCTTTGTACCATAAATCAAAAACAATATGGGTTATTCAACTGACTTTAGTGGTGTCCTAAAATTGACACCCAATGCAACAACAGAACAGCGTGAATACGTTAATCGTATCGCTGACACACGCAGAATGCAGCGTGATGTAAACAAACTAATGGCTCTCTATAAAGGGGAACATGGCTATCCATTCGCAAAGGATAAAACCAATGCTGATGAGGTGTATGGTTTCAAAGGAGAGTACTTCGCCAAAAATGATGGCAATAGTGGACAAAGTAATGATGATAGTATCATTGACTACAATTCAGCAAGTGGCGAGATTGGTTGGAAAGAATACGATGGCGATTGGCAAAAGCGTGATGAGATGATGAAAGCCCTTAACGCTGACAAAATCAAACAACCTGGGTTGTGGTGTCAATGGCGACTTGATGATGAAAGCACACTCGCTTGGGATGGTAGCGAAAAGTTTTATCACTACATCGAATGGTTACAATATCTTATCGGACATTTCTTTGAGCCATGGGGTATCAAACTTAATGGGGAGATTACATGGCAGGGGGAAGATAGTTCCGACATAGGTAAGATTATCGTTAAGGATAACACTATTGAAATCTACGAGGGCGAAGTTGAATTCGTGTATAAGAGAACTCTATAATGAAAGGGGAGTAATCCCCTTTTTTTTATCTGAATTCTGGATCAAGAAAAAAAAATTAAAAAAACTATAAAAAAGTTTGCAAGTTAAAAATAATCTACTTACCTTTGTATCACAAAAATAAAATGACTATGTATCAAATCGATCAATTAAAAGAGTTAGCACCCGCAGCGTTCAGAACGCCTGAGCAAGGTGCAGAACGTGGGGTATCTAAACAATACCAATTCATGACAACAGCAGAAATCATCGATGGATTATCTGGAATGGGTTGGAATGCTCACAGTGCAACACAACAGAAGTCAAAGAAAAATCCTGAAACTACGAAGCATATGATACGCTTCCGTCACGATGATTTTGGCTCACTAGGTGTTAAGGGTAACATTCCTGAAATCCTGTTCGTGAACTCACACGATAGAACTTGTTCATTGAACTTTCACGTGGGTATCTTCCGTCTTATCTGTTCAAACGGATTAGTTGTTGCTGACACTACGTTCGATAAGTTTCGTGTACGCCATATGGGGACGAAGTTCAGCGAAGTGAAACATATGATTACTGACATCACAAAGAAGTTACCTACGGTGTTTTCAGCAATCGACCGCTTCGAGCATGTTATCCTGAAAGATAATGCTCAGGAGGAATTCGCAATGCGTGCTTTCGCTATCCGCTTCCCTGAGTACATCGATGTAAAAACCAATCAGGTGGATTACGCCAAAGTTCAAAAGAACGTAAATGTAAACGACATCCTGAAAGCAGTTCGTCCTGAGGACAATGGTGCTGACCTTTGGAGAGTTTACAACCGAGTTCAGGAACACTTAATCGGTGGTGGTTTCCAACACATTGGCCAAACCAATAAAGCAAAGGCTACACGCCCTATCACAAACATCCGTATGAACATGCTTGTGAACAAAGGTTTGTGGACACTAGCAGAAGAGTTTGCGAACTAACGAGTTTGCAATGGAGAGAGAAGGGGGAAGAAATTTCCCCTTTTTTTTATGTGAAAATTTGTGGGTTAAATTTATTATACATATCTTCGCACTTATAAATCAAACAATATGACAAAACAAATTCATTATCTTATTATCGCCACTCACTTACCAAGCGATAGTGAAGTTATCTTCTACGATAAGGTTGAAGATGCACAGGCTGAATTTCAGAAACGCACACAGGAAATCTTTGCGTTGGATGAGAACCTTGAGGAAGAAGTTGATTTTTGGTGTGAGGATTCTTGGGCTGTCCGTTTCAATGCGGGTAACAATGAGGCACTATCAAATTTCTTGGGTGATGTTGACCACTACTTTAAGGTCGGTACACAGGATGTTGCTAATGATTGCACACACTATGTAGTTGATTTCAGTGAGTATGTTGATGAGTGTACCATTAAGTTCTTCAATAAGCAAACGGCTATTGAAACTTACAATGATATGATTGATGAGGGTATCTCAATGCAACATAATAACAGAAACCAAAATCCTGTTAGTCGTTACGACCAAGACACTTGGGAGTGTGATGAGCATGGAACATTGTTCAGTGAAACTGATAACAGCGATGGTTCATCTGATGCGTTCTTTGGGTTCTCTGATGTCTATTGGACATACAGGATTGGTGAGGTGAAGACCATAAACTAATATTAGAGGGGCGTAAAAGCCCCTTTATTTTTATCATCTGGTGTTTATATTTATACTAGATGACTAATAACCAAATTCTGGAACAGCGCCACTTTAATCTGGCTGACGGTGAACGATATCTCCTGGTAATCCACAGGGACGGTAAGAACCAGGTGTACACCAGGAAGTACCAGAACAAACCAGTTATGTCACCAGAATTCAAGGAAGCCAAAACATTCCAGACCCAGAAAGCTCTGGATCAAACAATCAAAACAGTCCTGGCACCGAACGGGTATAACTTTACTGTATTCCAGGTGAAAGATTTATTTGAACCCAGATATTATATTGTGTATAAAGATAACACATTACAAACACCATACATTAGATTCTACAGGAGCTGGTACATCAAAGGTGAGAATCCAGTTAACACTTACCTGGATAGAATTCAAGCCCAGGAAGTTCTGGATCAATACAAAGTGCAGCTCATCCAGTATCACCATTCCAAAATCATGGAGCTGAAGTACTTAAATATATTATAAAAAAAGGGACAGCTTGCGCCATCCCCAGTTGTTATCTGTTAAATCAAAACAACTATTCCTCTTGAATACTGGTTACTGTATACGGTGGTTCGATGTTATATTCACTACCGTCAGAATTCAATATCTTTATCACCAGACAACTGTCAACAGTAAAGGTATCCGTCAACCAGACAGCGGGATGTTCCCCGCCAGATTCCAGTGGAACCATGCCAGTGATTTTATACTTGTATTCAATTACATGATTCTCACGTTTAGCTTTGCAACCAAGAATGAATACAGTTAACAGCGCAACAGTAAATACGATTCGTCTATTCATCTTCTTTATTTAAAGGTTTTACTGGAGTTTCGAAATCTTCTTCGGTGTCCAGAAACATGAATGCATCCTCAAGGTCATCATCAGTGACTTCACCTTCCATGTTACTACGTAGGAATGTGAATGCATCTTCTTTAGTATTGAAGAACTTGTAATCCGTGTTATCTTCGTTCATCAAATATTCTAGCCCGTTAAGAGCGATACCCTCAATGGGTCTTCCAATTATAATCATAATACAAAGGTAATTTAAATTTATTTAATATGCAAGAAACTGGGGAAGTTTTTTTACCTCCCCAGTTAATTTTATTACATTATTCCCAGGGAGCATCAAAGCACTCGAAAGGATTTTCTGGAAAGGTATTATCAAAATCATCCTCTGGGATAATAGTTCCGTCCTCACCAACATACTCACCCTTATCGCCATCATAGTTATATACAACACCATCCTGTACATACTCTGGTTCACCTTCCACGATTTCCAGTCCACCTTCGTTGTTGTAAACACAACCTGCAAACCAGTTTCCAGTTTCCATAAACACTAATTTGAAGTTAAGGTCTGGGAATAACTTTATTACATTATCCAACCAACCGATTGGTGGCGACCAGGCACTATTAAAGTTTACCACAAAGTGAATGTCCTCGTGTACATCATAACCACACTCACTCGAGTCACAATCCCATTTAGTTCCCCAGTTCTTAACATTCCAGTCGTACCAGTTATCTGTACCAAACTCTTTAATCAGGGCTTTCCTGTCTTTCTCCGTTCCGTTTGAACATTTAATTAGTTCTGGAATTTCGATCGGTTTCTTGGCTTCTTCCAGTTGAGACAACACAAACATTTTCTCATCACCAGTTGCTGTTTCCAGTTCCTTTTCCAGTTGAGCAATCCTGGATGGTTGTTCCTCAATCTGTTTCTTTGTGTGGTTCACCTCCCACTCATTAACCCACTCACAATCCCTGGCAGGTGATATAGTCCTGGTTAGGGGTTCTGGGGTTGAGAAGTACCTGGACATTCTCCAGATTAACTCTGTCTCACCTGTTTTGCTGTAACGCATAGGTTCTTCTTTAATTCCTATCTCAAGGAATTTTTTTAGTTCGTTGGCATCTCCCGATACCTCTAAACGATTTTCGCACCAGTTTGGCATAATTGATTATTTTGATTTAACGATACAAAGATATGCATAAACTTTTTAACCACCAAATAAAAATACAAAAAACTTTTTTACAATAAAATTTGCACATTAAAAAAAGTATACGTAGTTTTGCACTGTTAAATCAAAAATACATAACTATGTTTAATTTAGGTCACACTTACAAACAGCCTACCAAATTATTCGGTACGCAAAACGCCAAAACACAGAAAGGCGAAAAATTGGGTTACACTACGTACATATTGTACATGTCACCTGAAAAACAAAACAGCATGGGTAAAAACATTTGCCCTAAAGCAACAGCGGGTTGTAAAGCAGCTTGTCTCTTCACAGCGGGACGTGGTAAGTTCAGCAATGTAATGAAAGGTCGTCTGAATAAGACAGAATACTTTCTACAGAACAGAACAGCTTTCATGGAGCAGGTTGTAAAGGAAATCTCTAGCGGGATAAAAAAGCATGGTGCGGGTGCAATGTGCGTTCGTTTAAACGGTACTAGTGATATTCCATATGAGAATATTCCTGTAGGCGGTTTTGAAAACATCATGGCTATGTTCCCTGACGTACAATTTTACGACTACACAAAAATCTTTAACAGGTTGACAAAGCAGTTACCTAGTAACTATCACCTGACTTTCTCTAGAGCTGAAACAGCAACAAACCAAAAGGAAGCTCAACAGGCTATCGATCTCGGTTTTAATGTAGCAGCTGTCTTCAAAGTAAAGGATGAAACAGAATTACCTGAAACGTACATGAACGCCAAAGTTATTAACGGTGACGAACATGATTTAACTTTCTTACATGGTAATGGCGTTATCGTTGGTTTAAAAGCCAAGGGTGAGGCAAAGAAAGATACTACAGGTTTTGTAATCGGGGGTTGTAACTAACCCCCTTTTTTTATTTGTATTCAAATTTGCGGGTTAAATATAATTCACTTATCTTTGTATCATGAGTTCAACACAACATATTAAACGAGAGTATAACAAGTATCCAACTTACATTAAACGTTGGAACGGGAGATTCTATAAAGGATTAATCACAAAGGACTTTGTATTCTTCTGTAACTACCATGAGGGTGACGATAACGGTAACGTTGAGATGTACACCAGGAACATGGAACTAGTCTCAGATAATTACTTCGCTAGCGTTGGGCTGCTTGAAGCACTGGAAGTAGGTGACTGGGAATACATGTCACCAACCATGAGGCAAAATTATAAACTAGCTCTTGAGGCTGGACAGTTTAATTAAACCAGGATTAAAATGAAGAACCAGAGAAAAGAATTTAAGATCTACAGGAATCTACACAGAGATTGCTTTAGCGTACTGAAGTATAATAAAGAGAAGAAGGGCTACAGGTTATTCTCACATGAGAAGGATCTGGTATGCAGCGATGTTAACTTTACTATAAGTAAGGCGGGAAGGGATAGGGTTCTACTGGAGAAGAAAAAAAACGTACATGCATTTGTTATTTGTCAAAATTATAGTATATTTGTCGAGGAGCCCAAATTAGGGGATCAGGTATACTACAACCCGTACAAGATGGAAACGTTCCAGGTGAAAGCTACTGGTGAACCGATTCACAGTGCGGGTACCGTGATTATGACAAACAACAAATGTTATTTAAATGGCCAATAAAAGTAAAAACAGATCAGAATTCAGATCACCAGGATCTAGAGCGATTGAAACAGCTGCTGCGCAAAAGGCGTCTGAATTCAGCAAACTATCCAGCGGGGAGAAATACATCCTGGAGCTGGGATTCAAATATGGGGCTGAATTCATGATCGATTATAATAAAGAATCAACTGTGAATTCATGATAGAAGATCCACAAGAACCTTTAGAGGTTATAGCAGAATTCCTGTCCCCGTTCGAAGACACGTTGAATATTGTAGTACTAGGTGATGGCGTAACAGACGAGACCGTCCAGGATCTAGAGGCAGCATTCAACGATATCAGAGAGGCGATCAACACCATACCGTCCATGAGCGGGAGTCACCTGGGTGTGGCCAACATGTTCAGGTATACAACCAAGGAGCTCTACAGGGGCGCTGCGACAGAACAATTAAAAGAATACTCAACGATCTATACGGATCCAGAATTATCCCGCCAGCTAATTGATCTCCTGAACCAGGATGATAATGAGGTTGATGAGCTGGAAGCTATGCTGCTAGATAAGTATATACTACAGCAGCCCCAGGAGAAATACATCCTGGATATAACCAGCACTTCAGATGAAGCCATTAATAAGATCATGGTCAAGATGGATAGCAGGCCAACCGAATTCAATTATATCCTATATGGATATCACATGGCGATCTGGATCTACTGGCTAGATGAATTTACTCTAATTCAGGGTACTTAAAAAAAATATAAAAAAGACTTGCATATTAAAAAAAGTATGCTTATCTTTGTACTAACAATGTCAAATTGTTTTGGTTTAACTTGAATGCTTGACCCTGGGACAACACCATTACCGTTTTGTTTTTTGATTTTAACTTAACGTCCCAGGGTCTTCATTCTACTCTAGATTCAAACCAGAATTCAAAACCCCATTTTAAACTTGCATTCACTTCTCCCAGAATTCAGATCTGGAAGAATTCACATTTAACTTTATTACAGAATTCATTTACCCCCGTATCCCAGAATTCAGATCAGGGAGAATTCAGGATACATGTGTATTCAGATTTGTGATGAATTCATACCGTTAAAAATAATACAAAAAAAAATCTGCATTCAAGTTTGCACATTAAAAAGAATTCACTTACCTTTGTATTGTTAAACTAAAAGAATATGCTTAAACACATTAACACAATTTACACGATCGTCTTTGTATGCATCGCATGTTATTTTTCACTAGGGTATGCATGGTGGGTATTTTTTGTATCCTTACTTTTGGCGCTCACGCCATTTGCAACTTCTTACTTCTGGTTCGGACTACCCATCTTAATTATATTATATAATTTTATATTTGGCGACTCCATTTTTGCATGGCTATGCATCGCATGTACGCCATTCCATTACACCGCTTTCACCTCGCACGTGATCAACGGAATCAAGAGCCTATTAGATATAGATTAAAGTTAAAACCCTAATTTTATGGCGTTTTTTCAGAAATTTAAAAAAATTATATCGATAAATAGCGAAAGGGTCAAATTTCTTTAGCGCAAACATTTGCCACTAAATGGGAAAAAGTGGCTATTTGTGGGGGATAGTGGGAAGCATGTAATCATCTG
>ENA-OUVC01000658-OUVC01000658.1-marine-metagenome-genome-assembly--contig:-NODE-658-length-21918-cov-3.963372_pt1 | contig 21918 bp, 22 predicted proteins | sample MGYA00248622_ERZ508571 | MGnify/ENA primary metagenome ERZ508571 (study PRJEB26236, sample SAMN06267175) | marine metagenome | isolation source: Columbia River Estuary | place: USA:Columbia River Estuary... | reverse complement strand
AAAGACCCCGACATGGCAATTATGGTGAACAGGGCGGTGAGTGGTCGTTACAACTTGGGTTCTACTTTTAAACCGTTCACTGCGTACGCGGCATTGAACACCGGTCAGTTAGTGGGCGGATCCGAGTTCGTTTACAAAGATCAGGGAACATACAAACTTGAATCAATTCCTAATGGTCGATGCAATGAAGGCGTGAAGTGCGTTTTTAAAAATGCATTTTGTGCCAGTACCAATTCGCCATGTACCTATGGGCCAGTGAATGTGGAATCTGCATTAGCGGTTTCTAGTGACACCTTCTTCTATAAAATTGGCGAGCAGATTCTCACGCAGCGCGGATACAAGCCCATTTTGGAAGAGCAAGTACGTCTCTTTGGGTTTGGTTCACCAACAGGAATTGATCTTCCTTACGAATTTGGTGGAGCTTTGCCGAGCAAGGCACTGAAAAAACAACTTGCCGATGACGGTGCAATCAGCAAAGAAGAAGGGCGCGCGTTTTACGTAGGTGACAACGTGCAGTTCGCTATTGGCCAAGGTCTTTTGTCGGCCACCCCTATTCAATTGGCAGTCGCATATTCTGCTCTTGCCAATGGTGGGTTGGTAGTGACTCCGCATGTGGTGAAAGCAATTCTTGTTCCAGGCACGCCTGACGGAGATTCTGGTTTCATAGATATCGCGCAAATGGTGGTCGAGAAAGACTTCACGCAAGGTCGTATTCAGCGCGAAATAGACATGAAAAAAGAAAATCGCGATCCCATCGTTAATGGGTTGCGCAGAGTAATTGAAGGCAAGGGTGTTGACTTTGGGTACTACCACAAGGCCACAGGTGAACTTCTCTTCAAGAACTACGCACGTAAGACCCTGCCCATTGCAGGTAAGACCGGAACAGCGCAAGGTTTTGGCAACTACCCATGGAACGACTCCTCAGCCTTTGCTGCTTTTAGTCTTGACCCCAACCAGCCTTATACCGCTGTTGCTTATTTGGAGAAGTCTGGTTACGGATCGCAAGCAGCAGCGCCGGTGGTGAAATGTCTCTTTTCGGCATTAGCCGGTCAAACAAAGCCGAGTGCGGTCGTGCCAAGTGATCCGATCGATCTCAATGCCACAGCAGTTTCACCTATTCAGTTTCTCGCGAACCCGTTGTGCCTCAGTGGCTTTGGCGGAAGTGTGCGCGATTAATGGGTATTTTCGACAACGTGCGTCTGGGTGGTTCCACTTCGTTGAGTGGGCGAAGTACCTCAACAATGGGAAATCTGCGCCGCAGTATGGCCGACCCGAGTCGCAACGTCGACTGGATCTTGATGTTTGCCACTGTTGGTTTGTCCATCATTGGCGCAGTTGCGGTGTACTCGTGCACGCGACCAAGACTCCTTGCTCAAGGTTTAGACCCCTACTATTTTCTTCAACGGCAAATCATCTATCTCATCGTGGCTGCTGTTGCGATGGTGGTTCTCATGGCAACCGACTACGAATGGTTGCGTGGGCGCAGTGAGTTTCTTTTTGGAACCTCGCTTGTAGCACTCATTTTGGTTCTTGTTGCTGGCACGGTTCGGGGTGGCGCACGTTTGTCGTTCGACTTCGGGTTCGCGTCATTCCAGCCAGCAGAGTTCACAAAGTTCACATTGCTGTTGTTGCTCGCTGGCTACCTCTCAGAAGAAGAAGTGGCAGAACTGAGTTATCAAAGGTTTATTTCCACTTTGCTCATTTTGGGAACAGCAGTCGGGCTCATTTTGTTGCAACCCGACCTCGGCTCTGCTTCGGTGCTCATTGCCTGTGCAATGGGGTTATTGCTCATTGCAGGCGCTAAATGGAAATACATCGCATCCATCACCTTGCTCGCCACGGTGTCGGCCTTTGCCGTTGTCGTCACCGGCGTGGTGAAGACCTACCAAATCAAGCGCATTGAGGCGTTCCTCAATCAGAACTCCACGGAAGAGAAATTGAAGGCAGTGGTACTGCAGGTGCGTTTCGCCAAGAGGGCGGTATCAACCGGGGGGCTCACGGGGAAGGGCTTTTTGCAGGGCCCGCTCACCAACGGTGGGTTTATCCCCGTCCAGTCCACCGACTTCATCTTTTCAGCCATTGGGGAACAATTCGGAATGATTGGTGCTGGGATCACCATCATGCTCTTGGCTCTCCTCATTTGGCGGATCTGGCGTATTGGGCGCCTCGCTCGTACTCGTTTGGGGCAATACATCGCCATTGGCGCTTTCACCATGATTTTGTGGCAGAGCTTTCAAAATGTGGCCATGACCATCGGAATTATGCCCGTTTCGGGGCTTCCTTTGCCGTTTGTGTCCTATGGCGGCTCCCATTTGGTGGCATTTGCCATGATTATCGGGATCGTGCAAAGTGTTCACATGAGACGGCTGCGATAGCAGGTAGTCTCGTAACCGTGCGGTAATAGCCGCTCGCTGCGACCCTTTTGTCCGAGCTGTGTTCGACACTGTTGGGGCGCGCGCGATACACAGAATCGAGACATCATGAATGAATTTTCGCAAGGGGAGCCTTCTCCCTCTTCGCCCTCATCAGGTGCGAGTGAAGGCGGTACAAGCTCAGCACAGCGTCGTCGACGCGGTTCGCGAGGCGGCCGTAACCGCACTCGTAGCGCCACTGGAACGACCAATCCCAATAGTCACAGCGCAGACAATGCCTCAGAGGCGGGAAGCGTCGACCCGCAGCGTCGTCCGCAAATTGGCGATACCCGTCCAGCACCACGGGCGGCGACTACAGCGTCAAGCGCCCCAAGTGCGTCCGGCGAAGCAAAGAAGCCTGAAGGAAAATCGGGCAACAACAAGCGTCGCCGGGGTGGCCGTGGTCGTTCGGGAGGCTCGGGGGCAAATCGTGCACGCGAAAGTGCAGTGCTCGATGCCGACATCGTGGAACGCCGTCGTGGCCGTGAGCGCAATGGTCGACCCGTTGGTCGCTACCTCATGTGCGTGCAGGTGCGTGACGGGTTCACCCAAGTGGCAGTTCTTGAGGGGCGAAAGCTCATTGAGCATTACGTCAGTCGCCCAGCCGACGATGCCAACCAAATTTACGGCAATATCTACATCGGTCGAGTCCAAAACGTCCTTCCTGGTATGGAAGCTGCATTTGTCGACATTTCAACGCCTAAAAATGCCGTGTTGTATCGCGGAGACGTTCAATACGACACTGAAGACATTGTAGAAAAGCCAGAAGACAAGCGCATTGAAGAAATTCTCAAAGCGCGTCAACTCATTTTGTGTCAGGTCACAAAAAACCCAATTTCGGCAAAAGGCGCGCGACTCACGCAAGAAGTGTCGTTGCCTGGCCGTTTCGTGGTGCTCATTCCTCACTCAAAAACATATGGCATCTCAAAGCGCCTGCCCGACGATGAGCGCAAGCGCTTGCGTTCGGTGCTTGATCGTGTGAAGCCAGCTGAGCATGGTCTCATTGTCCGTACAGCAGCAGAACATGCAACAGAGCAAGAACTTCGTGCCGATATGGCGCGCTTGCTTGAAGAGTGGGAACGCATCGACGCTGCAGCAAAAAAGGCAACAGGGCCTACCTTGCTTTATCGCGAGCCAAGCGTTGCAGTGCGTGTTATTCGTGAAGAGTTCAATGCGGAATATCGCGGTGTCATCATTGACGACCAACAGTTGTATGAAGATGTCAAGGGCTATGTTGGTGCATTCAACCCAGAACTTGCCGATCGCGTTGAGCTCTATGGTTCAACGTCAACGAGCGGGGGAGTCGACACAGCTGAGGGTGAAGAGTCAGACGCTCCCACCTTGCCTATTTTCGAGAATTATCACGTGCATGAACAGTTGCATAAGGCGCTCGATCGCAAAGTGTGGTTGCCGTCGGGTGGCTCACTCATCATCGAGCACACTGAAGCCCTCACCGTCATCGACGTCAATACCGGTAAAAACGTAGGTACGTCGAATCTCGAGGAAACCGTTTTCCATAACAACCTTGAAGCTGCCGAAGAAATTGCCTTGCAGTTGCGCTTGCGCGACATTGGCGGCATCATCGTCATCGACTTCATCGACATGGAAATTAAAGAAAACCGCCGCAAGGTGGTCGATTCATTCCGCTCGGCCTTGTCGCGCGACAAAACGCGCACGCAAGTGCTCGATGTGTCGGACCTTGGTCTGGTGGAAATGACCCGAAAGCGTATTGGCGAGGGTCTCCTCACCAGCTTTGCTACACCATGTCCCGATTGCGATGCCCGAGGCATCGTGGTCGACTATGGCCTCATTGGCTAAATCTCTTGCACTATCGCCATTTCAACCCTTCCAGGGGTTGGTTTGGTGAGTTCACCACTTATATGATGGGAAATCGTTATGTACGCAGTCATCGCCTCCGGCGGAAAACAAGAAAAAGTCGCTCAGGGCGAAAAAGTCCAGGTCGAACTTCTCGGCATTGCCGATGGTGAAGAGGTGCGCTTCGCACCTGTTCTCTTCGTCGATGGCGACACCGTCCTCGCAACACCCGACCAATTGAAGGGCGTCAGCGTTGTTGGCCGCGTCATTGGAACCACTGCTGGTCCAAAAATCGATGGTTTCACCTACAAGCGCCGCACTAACCAGCGCCGTCGCTATGGGCACCGTCAAAAATATTCTGTTGTTGAAATCACTTCTATCGCGAAAGGCTGACCATGTCGAAGACCAAAGGCGGCGGCTCCACACGTAACGGCCGCGACTCAAATGCTCAGCGCCTCGGAGTAAAAGTATTCGATGGCACCATGATCCACGCCGGAACCATTTTGGTCCGTCAGCGTGGCACACGCTTTCACCCAGGTAAAAACGTAGGTATCGGCAAAGACGACACCTTGTTTGCACTTTCAGAAGGCAGTGTAAAATTCGGCGAACGTCGTGGCCGCAAGGTTGTCGACATCGTTCCTTTCGCTTCGTAATTCTTTTTACGGCGTAATGCCGCGCGGAAGCTGACTTTCGCGCCAGTTCAGCAACTGTTGTGCCTGCGTAAATGCGTACTGGTCGGTCATGCCACCGACGTACTCAACAATGATGCGCATGCGGTGTTCTGTGTCGTGTGCAGCCTCTGCCCCCTGTACGAGGTGCGGGTATGCCTTGTAGTGCTCGACAAGGGCCTGGAGCAACGTAATGACTGCTTGTGCTTGAGCTTGTGATTCTGGGCGCAGGTACACGCGCTCGTAGTTGAACTGGCGAAACGCACCAAGAGCCTCAGCGATGTCTGCATTCATTGCAATGCGCGTTGTTTGCTCGGTGGCATTCACCATGGCGTTAATAAATGCAGCAAGTTGTTGGCCGCGCGTGGTGCCACAACGCTCTTGAACAATTGCGGGTAGTTCTTGTGGGGAAACAATGCCGGCTGCAACCGCATCTTCAAAGTCGTGACACACATAGGCAATGCGATCGGCCCACGACACCACTTCGCCTTCGGGAGTAAGGGGAGCAGGGCGTGACCACGAGTGGTTGCGTATGCCATCGAGTGTTTCGCGGCAAAGGTTCAATGAGTTCAAGGTGACATCGGCGCCCCACTGTGCATGGTCGTACCCACCCACGATGTAAGGGCTCAACGCATCTTCACTGGCATGACCACCAGGGCCATGCCCACAGTCGTGGCCAATGGCAATTGCTTCGGTGAGTGCAACATTGAGCCCGAGTGCTCGAGCAATAGCGGTTGCTACCTGAGCAACTTCAAGCGCGTGGGTGAGGCGAGTGCGCTGGTGGTCGTCGGGAAACACAAACACTTGGGTTTTGCCGGCGAGGCGGCGAAAAGCATTGGCGTGCAAGATGCGGTCGCGGTCGCGTTCGAAACAGGTGCGAAAGAGGTCGGGAGACTCGGGAATGGCTCGCACGCCTGCCCCAAGAGACAAGGTGGCAAGTGGGCTAAAGAGTTGAGCTTCATTTTCTTCTCGTTGTTCACGTGTGACCACGCTCTGCGACCCTGTGCTTGCCGTGGAAGTGGCGTGGGCAAAGCGAACCGTGGCAGGGCTGTGGGGCAATACGTGCCCAGCCATGGTGGATGCCCAGGTACTAGCGCGGTCGGGGGAGGAGCCTTGCGTGTCATGTGCCATGAAATGAACGATACGACATGGGTGTCTCACAACTAGCCTGCAAAGAACCATGAGCGCATTTGTCGATGAGTCCCAATTAAACGTGCGCGGCGGTGACGGCGGAGCTGGCTGCGTCAGTTTTCGTCGCGAAGGCCCCGAAGCATTCGGAGGTCCAAACGGCGGAGACGGCGGTAACGGAGGCGATGTATGGCTCATTGCCGACCGCAACGTTTCTTCCTTGTTGGCTTTTCGCGATCACCCCCACCGTCGTGCCGAAGATGGCATTCACGGGATGGGTAAAGACCAGCACGGGCGTCAAGGAAAAGAACTCGTGGTTCATGTTCCCGAAGGAACTGTCATTAAAGATTTGTATACGGGCGAGCCGTTGGCAGACCTTGTTAACCACGGCGATAAATGGTGTGTTGTAACTGGTGGTCGAGGCGGCCGCGGTAATGCGCGCTTTCTCATCAACCGCCGTCGTGCGCCGAAAATTGCCGAGCAAGGTGAAATGGGCGAAGAGCGCTGGTTGAAACTTGAACTCAAACTCATGGCCGACGTTGCATTGGTGGGTTTCCCTAATGCAGGCAAGAGCACATTCATTAGTGCGGTATCTGCAGCAAAGCCAAAAATCGCAAACTATCCCTTCACCACTCTCGAACCACACCTTGGTGTTGTGCGTATCGATAGCAGTACAGAATTTGTTCTCGCCGACATTCCCGGAATTATTGAAGGTGCAAGTGAAGGTCGCGGTCTAGGTCATCAGTTTTTGCGGCACATTGAACGCGCACGAGTGTTGTGTGTGCTCATCGACCTTGCCGCTGTTGACGGTTTACCTCCTGAAGAGCAAGAAGAAATTCTGTTACGTGAACTTGGCGCATATGAGCCAGAACTTCTCACGCGCCCTCGTCTCATCGTAGGAAACAAAATAGATATTGCAGAACCTTCCGTTGTTGCAGGGTGGGAGGGTCTCACTATGTCGGGCGTGACACAGCAAGGCGTACGCAACGTGGTGGGTAAATTGGCGCAATTGGTATTCGAAGCGCGAAATCAAGAACCGGTGCGTGAGGCGAAAGTGATTTTGCGACCCGAACCTAAAGGAACTTATATTGAGCGCCTGGGCGAAGGGGAATTCCGCATCCATGGCCGCAACGCTGAACGTTCTGTTGCCATTAACGATGTCACCACTCCTGAAGCATTGAACTACATCGATGAGCGACTCAAGAAAATGGGTGCCTTGCGACTTCTTGCCCGTGCAGGAGCACAAGAAGGCGACATCGTATGGATTGGTACATTCTCATTTGAGTACTCACCAGATTTGTAAGATAAAGAACTAAGACAAAGCGAAACTGTTATGACTCAAAATAGTGCTCACAAAATGCGTGCCGTGGTGAAAGTTGGTACGAGCTCTATTACCCATGCCGATGGAACCATTAACGACAACATGGTTGTTGCGTTGTGTCGGCAGATTGTTGAACTCAAAAACGCTGGGGTAGAGGTATTGCTCGTTACCTCTGGTGCAGTGGCCGCTGGTGTGGCGGCAATGGGGTTAACCGAGCGACCAGGTGATGTATCTACGTTGCAGGCACTCGCCGCTATTGGCCAGAGCCGTCTTATGCAGCGCTACAACGATGAATTCGCGCTTCATGGTGCCATTGGTGCACAGGTGCTTCTCGTTCCACACGACTTTGCTGACCGTCAGCAGTATTTGCATGCTCGTCAAACAATGCTGCGACTACTTGAACTCGGTGTTGTTCCTATTGTGAATGAAAACGATGCAATCGCAAACGATGAAATACGTTTTGGCGACAACGACCGTATTGCTGCATTGGTAGCGCACAGCGTGAGTGCCGATGTTCTTGTGCTCCTCACCGACCAAGACGGGCTCTATACATCTGACCCTCGCTATAACGACGATGCTCAACTCATTGCTGAAGTGCAGTCGAGCAGCGATTTGCTCTCTATTTCAGCGGGCAGTGCTGGCACCGCGCGTGGCAGTGGCGGTATGGCGTCGAAACTCTCGGCGGCGCGCATTGCTTCGTGGTCGGGAATTCGTACAGTCATTGCACGAGCAACGAAAGAAAATGTTGTTGTCGATGCTGTGCAGTCACGCTCTGGTGTGGGTACCACCTTTGTGGGTCGCGATCGTCAACTCTCTGCTCGCAAACTTTGGATTGCCTTCGCTGCCGAAGCGGCCGGTTCGGTTGTTATTGATGATGGGGCGACACAAGCCCTTTTGAACCGTGGCACATCGTTATTGGCTGTGGGAGTTCTTTCTCTGTCTGGCCAATTTGAGCAAGGTGACGTTGTGGAAGTGCTCAGTGAGAGCGGCGAACTCGTGGCGCGTGGTGCAAGTGCAATTGCTTCTCACGAATTGGTGAACGTGAAAGGGAAAGGCGCAAGTCAAGGCCCCTCAGATTCTTCACCACTTGTTGTTCACCGTGATGAGTTAGTGCTCCTCATGGGTGACTTCTGAATTGAGTTTCTGAAACCTGTTCACTAGTTGCCGCACCTCTGGCACGTGGAAAACAAAGAGCAATACTGCATAAACACCAAGGCCCACAGTGCCGCACAATACAGTGCGAACAAGAGCAAGCATTCCTGAGGTAGCGCCAACTGCGCGCCCAAGTACCCAGGCAACTTCCGCAGCAACTACTGCGCTGATGAGCATGGGCACCAGTGATTTCAGCATTGCCTTCATCTCAAACTCAGGTACTTTCGCTTCAAGCACTGCAAGGGCAATGACCGCACTCACGAGATAGGCGAGTGCGAAAGCTAATCCCAAACCAAGAACACCAAAGTGGCGTACCAAAATGAGAGCGAAAACAATATTGAGAACATTCTCAAAGCAATTGATGACAAACGGGGTGCGCGTGTCGTTGTGTGCATAAAAGCCTCGCAACACAAACAGGTAGACCGAGAACCCAACTAAGCCGATGGAAAAGCCCATGAGCGCGCGAGAGGTATTGAGCGCAGCACCGGCTGTGAAGTTGCCGTGCTGTAATAAGGCTCCGATGGTGGGTCGTGCCGTGACGAGAACGAGAAAACTAAAAGGCAATGTGAGAAGTGAAATGAGGCGAATGCCAAGCGACATGCGCTCAACGAACCTCTCTTTATTGCGCTCGGTCACCGCCCTTGTTAACTCGGGGGCAAAAGTAGTGGCCAGTGAAACTGCCAAAAGGCCATGGGGTAACTGAAAGAAAATGTATGCCTTGGTATATGCATCGGGTCCGCCGCTTCCGGGGCGAGCAAGGTTGCGAATAAAGATGAGAGATATTTGGTTTGCAACGACATAACCAAATGTCCACGTTGAGAGCCTGGCAAGTTTCTTTACTGCGGGGTGTGAAAACTGGGGTCGGAAATGGAAGCCAATGTTCTCGCGTTGAAACGAGAAGATGAGCAGTGCGGCTGTGACGGCAATGCCGCCTGTTGCTCCGAGGCCTAAGAGCCAGCGCAATGCAGAACTGTCATTCACGGAGGAAAGTGTTGGCTTGCCATCGATAACTGCTGGAACACAGAGCAGCGAAATGATGATGATGACATTCGATGCAACGGGCGCCCATGCTGCTGCAAAGAATTTCCTGCGTGCGTTGAGCGCGGCAGTCATGAGCGCGGTGACGCCGTAGAAAAAAATCTGCACAAGGAAGATGCGGGTGAGCAAAGTGCCGATGCGTTGGTACTCGCTGGCATCGACGCCAGACGACGTGTGGAGTGCAAATAGGTGGAAGATGGGTGAGGCAAGCGCAACGGCAATGGCGGTGGCTGCCGCAAGAACAACGAGCCCCACGGAAAAGACAGCATCTGAAGCCGTGCGTGAGTTCTCGTCGTCATTTGTCTGATCGGCGAAGATGCGTGTGAAGAGCGGCACAAGCGACGCAGAAAAGACGCCTCCAATGAAGAGCTCGTATATGGAGTTCGGCGAGTTATTGGCGCCGTCGTACGCGTCGGCGAGGGCTGTTTGCCCAATAACGATGCCAAAGACCACGATGCGAATGAGACCCGTCAGGCGCGAAAGGGCGGTGCCTGATGCAACGGCAATGTTGGAGCGCACGAGGCCAGCTCGCGGGGAAGTGTTTTGGCTGTCCATTCGTAGTGAGAGCGTACCGAACAGTAAGGTTGAGACATGGGGAATCGCTTTGAATCAGTGCAGGCTGTCCGTGATGGGCTCAAAGAAGTCAATTATTTGGCTGACGACGGCATTGCAAGCGTGGCCTTTTTGGCCGATCGCTTAGGGAAACCAGTTCTTGTGGAAGGGCCAGCCGGAACCGGCAAAACCCAACTCGCAAAGAGCATCGCCGAACTCACTGGCGCACGCCTTATTCGTTTGCAGTGTTATGAGGGGCTCGACGAATCGAAGGCACTGTATGAATGGAACTACAAAAAGCAGTTGCTGCGCATTCAGGCCGACAAGAACTCCGACTCCTGGAGCGATGTTCAAGATGACATTTTCAGCGAAGAGTTTCTACTGACACGTCCCTTGCTCGAAGCAATTCGTGCCGATGACCCAGTAGTGCTGCTCATCGACGAAGTTGACCGTGTGGAAATGGAAACTGAGGCGTTGCTGCTTGAAATTTTGAGCGAGTACCAAGTATCTATTCCTGAGCTTGGCACCATTACTGCAAAGCAAATTCCGTTGGTGTTTCTCACCTCTAACAACACGCGCGAACTATCAGAAGCTTTGAAGCGTCGTTGCCTGTACCTACATGTTGACTACCCAGACCTTGAGCGTGAAAAGCTCATTGTGCTCACCAAGGTAGAAGGCATTACAGAGCATCTCGCCGACCAAGTGGCACGCATTGTTCGCAACATTCGTCAGCTCGATCTGAAGAAGTCACCATCGGTGAGCGAAACCCTCGACTGGGCTCGCACCTTGATGCTCTTGGGCATTGAGCACATCGATGCTGAGCAGGCAAAAGAGACCTTGCATATTTTGCTCAAGTACCAAACCGACATCGCCAAAGCGGTGAAGGAATTGTCTTCAGACAAATAGGAATCACAGCACATGCTCGATTTGATGGCAGGTTTCGTTGCAGAACTGCGTAGTGCAGGTCTGCCCGTCAGCCTGACCGAAAACCTCGATGCGATGGAGGCTATTCGCCAAATTCCCATTGAAGACCGTGATGCATTTAAGTATGCGCTCGGTGCAACTTTGGTGAAGAACTCCGCGCACTGGAAAGCATTCGAAACAGTTTTCGAGGTGTATTTCTCGTTGCGTGGTCCTGAATACTCCATTAAAGACGAAGACTCACCCGATGAGTTTTGGCGCGAGATGCAAGACCAAATGCGTCAAGGCGAGGGTAAGGGTGGCGGCGGTGCCATGGACTCTCTCACGCAGGAAGAGATGATGAATCTCCTCATGCGTGCGCTCATGAATGGTGACCAAGCAATGATGCGGGCAATGGCGCGCCAGGCCGTGCAGCGTTTTGCTGGCATGGAACCCGGTCGCCCTGTAGGTGGAACATATTACCTGTATCGCACCCTACGGAATCTCGACTTAGAGAACATGCTCGACAAGTTGCAAGACGCTCAGCGCGAAACAGCCACAGAGCCCTTAACCGATCTTGAAGAGCGCCTCAATAAAGATGAGATGGAAAGTCGCATCGAGAAGTTCAAGCAAGAAATTGAAGCGGAAATTCGACGCAAACTCGTTGCCGATCGTGGTGCAGAAGCCATGGCAAAAACTCTGCGTAAGCCACTTCCTGAAGACGTTGAGTTCATGCACGCAAGTCGTGATGAAATGGCAAACCTCAAGAAAGCGCTGTACCCACTCACGCGCAAAATTGCAGCACGCCTCACGCGTAAACGCCGCAAAGGCCGTAAGGGTCCACTCGACTTCCGCAACACCGTGCGCCACTCATTGGCATACGGCGGTGTGCCAGCTGAACCCAAGTTCCGCTCACCGCGGCCATCTAAGCCGGAGCTCATGGTGGTTGCCGATATCTCGGGAAGCGTGGCTGCTTTTGCTCGTTTCACACTGATGTTGGTATATGCGCTGCAAGGGCAGTTCTCTAAAGTGCGGTCGTTCGTATTCATCGATGGGCTCGATGAAGTAACGGAGTATTTCAAATCAACGGAAGACATTGCAGAAGCCATTCAACGTGTCAACACCGAAGCCGATGTGGTGTGGGTCGATGGGCATAGCGACTATGGCCACGCATTTGAAGTGTTCTGGGAAAAGTACGGCCGCGATGTGAATGCCAAGACCACGGTGCTATTGCTCGGCGATGCCCGCAACAACTATCACGCGGCACAGAGCTGGGTGGTAAAAGAAATCAAAAAGAACGCCAAAAGCGTGTACTGGTTGAACCCCGAGCCGCGTTCCTACTGGAATACGGGCGACTCCATTGTTGGCGAGTACGGAAACCATACCGATGGTGTTTATGAGTGCCGCAACCTACGCCAGCTCGAGGCCTTCGTCGAGAAGTTGGTATGAGTTCAACGCGTGTCATTCTCATTCGACACGGTGAGTCACAGGTAGCAGTCGAAAAAATCATTGGCGGATTCCGCACATGTAACGGTCTGTCTGAACTAGGTCGGCGTCAGGCTGCTGCATTGGGGAAGCGATTTGCTTTCGAGAACGAACAAGTTCCCGGCACGCTTGTTCCCACTGTGTTCATTGCGAGCCATTTCGCTCGTGCTCAAGAAACCGCTCAATTGATTGCCCACGGGATAGGCAACCCACCTCTCCTCACAGACCCCGAGTTTGGGGAGCACGACCCAGGCCCAATGTGCGATGGCATGCCATATGCCGACTTCCTGGAAAAGTTTGGACATCGCAACTGGGAAACCGACCCCTATGACGAAACGTATCCAGGCGGGGAAACGGTGGCGGCTTTCCAACTGCGTGTGGGGTCGGCATTGCGTCGTGTGGTCGATGCGCATCCAGGGGAAACCATTGTGATCTCATGTCATGCAGGAGTGATTGACACTTGCTTGCGGTATGCATTGCGCGCAGCCCCAACTGGCGAATTCGAAGTGCACACGGTCAACACTTCTGTCACGGAGATTGTTCATGTTCGCCCGGGTCGCTGGAAGCTTGTGCGCTACAACGACACTGGTCACTTGTTGGGTATTCAATAGCAATCTGCCTCGTTGGTTTATGATGTGCCTCATCGCGGCATGCGAAAACACAAGGAGCGCAATGGGTGCATTAACAGGAAAAGTTGCAGTTGTCATCGGCGGACATTCAGGTTTCGGTGAAGCCATCGTTCAACGATTCCATCGCGAAGGAGCCCAAATCGCCATTGCGGCTCGTCGTATTGATGTGGTGAATGCAGCGGCAAGCGCAGTAGGTGGGAAGGGCTACCAATGCGACATCACCAACAACGACGAAGTAGCAGCACTCATCCAAAATGTCGAGAAAGACTTCGGACGTATCGACATAGCTGTGAACTGTGCTGGTTACGAGCAAAGCACGCCCATTGCCGAACTGACTCCCGAGAAACTTGTGGCAATGCAAGCCGTTCAATTCACTGGCGCCATTTACTGCATGCAGCATTTCGGTAACTCGATGGCTGCTTCTGGGGGAGGTGCATTTCTGTCAATCTCTTCTCAAACAGCGCATAGCCCCGCTATTGGTTTGGCAGCATATGGAAGTTCCAAAGCTGGTGTTGAATACGCCACGAAAATCGCCGCAGTTGAATATGGCCCCAAAGGCGTCAGGTTCAACTGTGTGGCAGCTGGGCTCATTGAAACACCTATGACGGCTCGTGTGTTTAAGGTCGACTACGCCATTCAGGCGCTCACTGAACTCACCCCAGTGCGACACATGGGAGCAAGTGAAGATATTGCGAAAGCTGCTTACTTCTTTTGTAGCGATGAAGCACGTTTCGTCACGGGCCAAACGCTCTGTGTTGACGGTGGAGCTTCTCTTCATGGGCTTCCGACGCCTTTGCATTATGCCGACGCCGCTCGGCGTATGGCAGAGAAGCCAGCCGACAGTAAATAGGCACTATGTCTCGCATCGCCGTTGTTGGGGCGGGTCCAGCTGGTTGCGTCGCAACACAGCGACTCGTCACCGCAGGGCACTCAGTTGTTCTCTTTGAACAGGGTGTGGGCATCGATGGCTCTGCAGCAGCCCGTAGCTCTGCATCTTTTTCTGACGCGTTGAAGGAAACTCAGTTGCTCGACCATTCCAGCTTCGTGACAGATGCCGGAGATCATGCCTTGCCGTATTTGCGTGGACGGGGAGTGGGCGGAAGTTCTGCAGTTAATGCAATGGCGCAAACGTGGGGTTGTCCCGATGACTACAACCAATGGGAACGCGCTTATGGGTGCACCGGCTGGGGATGGAGTTCAGTTCGACAAGAATTTCAGAATCTTCACATGGGGTCGTCTCGAGCAGTTGAGGCAGGAAGATTTTCACGCGCGGTTGTTGAAGCGGCACTGCGTATGGGTGCGAGCGAGGTTCAGCACGGTGCGGGTTGTGGAGACGGTGCTGGAACAGTTGCTCTGTCGTTAGTTGATGGCAAACGACTCGATACATTTTCCGCTTTTGTGCTGCCGTTGTTGCGTGATGCAAACACTGCAGCTCTCCTCGAGGTGCGCACTGAGTGTTCTGTTGAAGCCGTGCTGATGGAAGGCGGTGTTGCAAAAGGCCTTGTATTGGGTGATGGCTCTGAAGAGCAGTTCGATGCAGTAGTGATGTGTGCAGGAGCAGTGTGGTCCCCACTTCTCCTTTTGCGCAGTGGTCTGTTTGGTCCTGCCATTGGTCGCAATCTCCAAGACCATCCGTCGTTGTCAATCATTGTGCAGATGGCGCAAAGTGTTGAAAAAACGCTTCCTGAGGTGACCTCGTTAGTGATTGCATCTTCAGCAATGGGTGAGAGCAATATCCACCTGTTGCCAGTGAATGCAACAAGTAATGGCAGTGGAATGCAATTTGCTCAGTTGGTTGCGGCGGTCACACAAGTGTCGTCGCGAGGGTCGGTGAAAGAAGTCGACCAGAGAGCAGAATTATCACTGCGATCATTAACGACCGATGCAGACGCCGAAGCAATGCGGGCAGCCATTATTTTGGCTTCCGATGTGCTGGCTCCACTCAAGGAAAATGGCCTGGTGGTGGAGTGTTATGTAGATAACGCCGGAACTCGTCTCCATGAACTCCTTGCACATGATCAGGCGAGCATGGCGAGGTTCGTACAGCGTCAACTGGGGGCCTATTCACACGTTTCAGGGACCTGCGCAATGGGTGCAAGCGAGTCAGATCATGCCGCGGTGAGCACTTCAGGAGCCGTGTTCAACACTCAACGTTTGTGGGTTGCCGATGCATCGGTATTTCCCGATATTCCTCGTGGGGCAACGCAATTGCCTACCATGATGGTGGCGAGTCGTATTGCGCGTGGTGTTGCGCAGCAACTGAGTTAATTCTTGAGAGGTGTAGTTCATGTCAGTTTTTCGTTTGTTCAGCAAATCTCGTCACCGTGAATGGCGTAAGCCAGGTCATGAAACTCATGAAATTTTGTTGTCGGCAAATGATCCACATGCCCAAGAATTCGCTGCGGCGCTTCGAAAAGTCAACGTTGACGTTTGTGTTGTTCCCAACGTGAATAAATGGCTAGAAGAAGCTGTGGCGGTACGGGCAATCGCTCACGATGGAAAAAAGTATCAAGCACGCATTGCAATTGTTCGAGGCGCGCCGTCTGGAGAACTAGCTCTCCAGGTTGCGGGCGTTTTGTCTATTGCTTTTGCGAGCAACTTCACTCAACGGCAGCTGAAGTTGGCCTTGAAGCACGCATTGCCCGCTTCACCAAAATAACCCAGCCACCAATTGCGCAGAGGCTAAACAAGATCCATTGAATGGCGTACGACAAGTGAGAGCCGTTGTCGGCGCGGGGGCTTGGTACTTGCGCCGGAAGAGCTGAAGTAATTTGTGGTGACTCCAGCAAGTCAAGATAGAACGGCAAAACGGTTTGCTGATCATTGAGACGTGTTTGTTCGCTCAACCTTTGCACGTCGAGGCGCTGCACCTCGGTGAGTACACCGGTGGTGGGGTCGCTGAGTGCGCCTGTGCGGCGTTCTTGGGAAAGCCGAATACGTCCGACTAATTCAACGTCTCCGCTCGGTGCCTTTGGCATCGGGGTGGCGAGCGGAACAAAACCGCGGTCAACGATGACTGCATACATTTTTCCATCAATGGTGAAATCGAGCGGAGTTGCAGCATCAACACCTGCGGCTCCATCTTGACTGCGATTCAAAATAGTGACTTCAGCTGCAGGGCGAAAGGTCCCTTGCACCACCACGCGGCGCCACTGAATGGTATTGAGATCGGCGGGGAGGCTCACCGCAAGGTTTTTGATAGGAGTGATTGCTTGGGTGGCATTGGCCTTCAACCCTGCATTAAAGGTTTTGCGCTCGTCAAGGCGACCAAATTGCCACATCGACAATGACATCATGACGACAACAAGAACAATGACAAGGAGATGAGTGAGTAACCATTTCGGACGAAGAAAGGTGCGCAGAATCGTGGGGTCCTTCACTGCACTTCACGCTAGTTTGTGAGCGTGCAAGATGCCTCATCATCAGATAAAAACACCCACACGGGTGATTTGCCAGATTTCCATATCCCTCACATGGAGAAAATTGAGTGGATGGTGGAAACCTTTGGTTGGGCTACCGAGTCTGTCGAACCTGGAGTAGCAAAAGCGGCGAGTGGCGCACCATTTCCTACGTATTCGTACACTTTGAATTTCACTGAGGTAACAACATTCCCCAACATCGTGGTGTGTGGCCTTACCCCTGTTGCGTGCAAAGGTTTGTTCGATCTCGTCGTCGATGTAGTGGCAGCAGGGAACAGCATCGAAATTGGTGCCGAACTGCTTGGCTTGTTCGATGGGGAACAGCGAGCAAGGTTTATTGCTGTGAACATGAGTGAGTGGGGGCATCTTTTTGCAACCGCATCTTCGTGGTACAAGGCGAAACCTTTTTCCGTTGTGCAGCTGTTGTGGCCCGACCGCAATGGTTTCTTGCCAGGTGAGGTGGGCTTCGATCAACGACTCGCTTTTACTCAGCCACTTTTGGGGTAGACCCGCATTTCGTTGAAATATTTCACGACGTCGTCTTCGTTGCGTGCACCCATGGCCTTGAGGTCGAGCAATTCGTACAGCACCTCGTATGACGAATGAGAATAACCAGAGGTGATGCGTAGTGCTTTGCCCAGTGCCTCGCGTGGGTTCTCGTCGTAACGTAACAAAAGTTCCTCTGCCTCGCTCTTGCGTAAATGCCGAGCCTTCTCGCGCGCTTTCCATTTGCGTACGATGTATGGCGAAAAATAACCGATGTATCTCTGCTGAAGCTCTGGCAGTTTCCAATCAAGCGATGTAATGCTGCGGCGGCAGTGGGCGGTGGCACAAATGCAAGTGAATTCGTCGTAGTCAGATGCGTCAGACATCGCATAGTCGAAAGTAATTTCCTCACCTGTGGCAATGTCGCGCATGGCAACGAGTTGAGTGGCATTGCCCATGCCGCAATTGGGGTCGCATGAATGGTTCACTGCATCACCTGTTTGGCGTTCTTCAGGCCCGAGCAGAAAACTGTCGAGTTCAATTTGCAACGAACGCATTCGCCGTTCATCGGGGTGCTTGTCGAAGGCATCGCGGTTCATTTGGGCGCCACCAAAGGTCACCACAATGGTGCCAGCCGCTATGGGCGCTATGGCAAAGGTGCCGAAGTTCGTGCCAGGGGTGGCGCGTGTTTCTGCAAGTGGCGTGAGGTAGTTCGAGTAGCCAGCTGCGTTTGTCATAAAGATCCTCGCCAATGTTGGCATGTCACGGTAACCTATACCCATACATCACGAGTGACCATTGGGGTCCGGCAACCGGGGTAGGTCCACGGTGCCAACTCGCTTCTCTGAAGCGGGGATGTGGTTGTAGGTACGCAAGTACCTATGGCAACGGCCCTTTCTCGTGATGTTGCGTTTTTTGTTATACGTGTACACCGATGCAGAAAGGAGAACCATGAGGCCAGGAGACAACTACTACACCGCTGCGCGCGACTACCCAGCAACTGGCGCATGGAATTCCTCTCAGCACCCAGGTAACCGTCAGTTTTATACCTTGCCAGCCGATCGCAAGGTGCAACTCGATGTTGGTGCAACGCTCAGCGAAGTGACCATCGCCTATGAAACCTGGGGCACGCTGAACAGCGACGCCAGCAATGCTGTGTTGCTGTGTCATGCATGGACAGGCGATAGCCATGCCGCTGGGCGCGCAACCGATGGTCAACCATCTCCAGGTTGGTGGGAATCACTCATTGGCCCAGGTTTAGCCATCGACACCAATGTGTGGTTCGTGGTGTGTACCAATGTTCTTGGCGGATGCCAAGGAAGCACGGGCCCAGCATCACCGCACCCCGACGACGCCTTGCCTTATGGCTCGCGTTTCCCAGTTGTCACTATTCGCGACATGGTGCGCGCTCAAGCACGCTTGGCCGATCACTTAAACATTCGCGTTTGGCAAAGTGTGATTGGTGGCTCGATGGGTGGAATGCAAGTTCTCGAATGGGGAATCATGTTCCCCGATCGTGTTCGCTCGCTTGTTCCTATTGCCACATGTGCGCAAGCAACTGCACAACAAATTGCATGGGGAGCCATTGGCCGACGCGCCATACGTCTCGACCCACAGTGGAACAACGGCGACTACTACAACGCTGCTCCAGGCGAAGGCCCATGGGAAGGTTTAGCCATTGCACGCATGGTTGCCCAGGTCACTTTCCGCAGCGACAATATTTTTTCTGAAAAGTTTGGGCGTGAACTTGCCGACGGCAACGCCGACAAGAGCGGCATTGACATGTGGGACCGTTTCGAAGTGGAGCGTTACCTCGACCATCACGGCGACAAACTCATTCGTCGATTCGATGCAAATAGTTATCTCATCATTGGCAAGGCAATGGATCTCCACGATGTGGGTCGCGGCCGTGGCGGGGTAGAAGCAGCAATGTCGCGTATCCAAGTGCCTGTGGTGTCGGTGGGTATTTGGAGCGACATTTTGTATCCGTCATACCAACAACGCCAAATTCGCGACATTGTGGAATCAACTGGTGGTACTTGTGACTACATCGAAATCGATTCGCCACATGGCCATGACGCTTTTCTCATTGAGTTCGATCAGGTGAGCGCCGCTCTTCACGGGTTACTCAGCCGACTCCACTAACATATTCATATGTTCGCAACCGTTGGAATTGTCACTGTGATTTCCGCAGTGCTCATTTTGGGCGGTATCGGTCTCTTCGGGCTCACCATTTGGTTCTGGCGTACCTCGCGGCCAGAGCCTGAAGCACTTGCTCCTTTGGAAATCATGAGCGAACGCGCATACATGAAAAGCAAAGGCGTCGATCGCGCTTTCCTGCTCAACATGGTGCGCCCCACCAGCACATCAGAAGACCTGCCTGTTGCCTTGCAGCATGAACCTGTCAATGTTGCTCCCGATATTCGGGTGAAAAAAGAAAAAAAGCCTCGACTCATTGAACGAGAAGAAGTGCCGGCGGGGGAAACTCCTGCACCAATTAAAACAGTAGATCCACTTCTCTAGCGTTAAACCTTGTAATTTGAAGTCATGGCAGCATTTGACCCCAATGAAATGATCGCACGCTTCAAAGAGCGAGCAGCATCGGTAAAGCGCCGCCCCTTGCCACCGGTAGCTGGTGAAGAGCGTCAAGCCTTTCTTACGCAAGCGCAAACCGATTTCCAAGATTTTGCAATTATCGGTGATGCAGAAGTGTCTATTGAAGACGGCATTCTTGTATTGCGAGTGAATCTTGCTGGCGACAGTAAGAAATAGTGGCTCGCCACCAAGAGACCCAACACGAAACTGATGGGCCACAACACGAACTTGCCTTGCTCGCCTGCGTCGCAGCAGTTATTGCTTGGAGCGTCGGGCCACTGTTCGTTGCCGGTATCACTGCACCTTCCATAGCGTTTACTCCTATCCGGCTTTTGTTGTCGGTTCCCGTCATGACCCTGTCGGCATACATGTCGGGCGGTCGTCTTTCTGTTGACATGGTGAAAAAGTGCTTTGTGCCTGGCGTGCTTTTCGCGGCTTCAATGCTGAGCGGTTTCATGTCGTTTCAACACACGTCTATAGCGAACGCCACTCTCATTTCTGCACTGCAACCAGTGCTCATGTTGCTGGTGGCTCCACGACTTTTTGGCGAGCGCCCAACGGTGTTGCGCATATGTATGTGTGTAGTTGCTCTTGGCGGCGTGAGCATGGTGGTGCTTGCGGCGAAAGCAAATAGCGAAGCAGGCCTGAGTGGTGACTTGTACGCACTCATCAACTTGGTGGTGTGGAGCGCATATTTTGTTGTGGCAAAACGAGCTCGAGATGCAGGCACGCACGCCGGTTCGTTCCTGGCAGCAGTCTTTTTGGTTGCAACACTTGTGCTTGTTCCTGTCGCCATCATTGTCGGCGCCGATTTTTCGTCAGTGAATGGCAACGACTGGTGGCTCATTGCTGCCCAAGTTGTTGTTCCTGGGCTCATTGGGCACACACTCATCACGTGGGCCACGCGTTATCTCGACATCACTTTGGTATCGCTCATTAACTTATTGAGCCCAGCAATTTCCATGGCGGGTGCTTGGATCATTTACAGCCAATCTATGCAGACCCTGCAGGTAGTGGGCGCCATCGTCATGCTGATTGCAGTAGGAGTTGTGGTGCGTACGCGGAACTCAAATGCCCAACCCGTTGCAGAGGCCATTACTGCGGAATAATGCGGTATGACACAACAACGTTTTCTCAATAGGGTTGCGCTCGTTACTGGTGGGGCAAGTGGAATGGGTCGTCAAATTGCTCTTTCCTTTGCCGCGGAAGGCGCCAAAGTAGTGGTGGGCGATATTCAAGATGAGATGGGTGCAGAAACTGTTGCCATCATCACGGCTGCCGGTGGGCAAGCGGTATTTCAAAAGACCGATGTTTCACAAACAGCAGATGTTGATGCACTCGTGGCGCTCGCGGTGTCGCACTTCGGTGGCTTGAATCATGCGGTGAATGCGGCGGCCATTGAAGGCGAAGCACCAGAACTTGCACTCTTGGAAGAAGATGTTTTCGACCGCATCATTGCCGTCAACTTGCGTTCAGTCTTTCTTTCCATGCGGGCAGAAGTGCGCGCGTTCGTAACTGCAAAAACTGGTGGCACCATCGTGAACATTGCGTCGACCAACTCGTATCGTCCGCAGCCGGGTCAAAGTGCCTACACGTCGTCGAAGTTTGCTGTTGCGGGTATCACCAAAGCCGCTGCAATTGAATATGCGGGTCGCGGCATTCGCATTAACGCTGTTGCTCCAGGAAGCATCGATACGCCAATGTTGCGCAACGCCATGGCACGCCGCAAGCGTGGAAGCGAAGAAGACACCATTGCTCGCCTCAGCCTCATTGGTCGGTTCGGTACGGTAGAGGAAATTGCTCATGCCACCTTGTGGTTGAGCAGCGACGAAGCCACGTACACAATGGGCCATGTCATGGCAGTTGATGGGGGATATCTCTCGCGATAAGTGGGTATCCAATGAAATGAGGTCGCGCCGTCGGTTTTGGGGGCGGGGCTGATAACATTTCCCTCGCTACGCGGATGTGGCTCAGTGGTAGAGCATCACCTTGCCAAGGTGAGGGTCGCGAGTTCGAATCTCGTCATCCGCTCCAATAAAGGAGCACATAGCTTCTTTCGGTTCTTTTCACCGGAAATCAGGCCCCTTCGGGGGTCTTTTTTCTTTCCCAGGTCGAAAAGTTGTCCCTTGATCTTTTTTAGAGATGTTTCTAATCTCCTTTTCAGATGGCGATCAATTCGCTGCCGAGGGCTTCGTTGCCTCACCGCCTAAGTAGGCCGTTCTCAACTGCCCTGCTCATTGCAGCCTGCGGGGTGTGGGTGATCGAGTCGTCACACGTTCAACCTGTCTCGGCTGTGTCTGCGCCGCTGGCCAGTGTGAG
>ENA-OUVC01000651-OUVC01000651.1-marine-metagenome-genome-assembly--contig:-NODE-651-length-22130-cov-3.848955_pt1 | contig 22130 bp, 20 predicted proteins | sample MGYA00248622_ERZ508571 | MGnify/ENA primary metagenome ERZ508571 (study PRJEB26236, sample SAMN06267175) | marine metagenome | isolation source: Columbia River Estuary | place: USA:Columbia River Estuary... | reverse complement strand
ATCGCACGTCTGTAAGAAATTCTGCTTTCAATTTGACGAGCGATAGATGCAGCAACTAGGTTAGCATCAACCTCAGGTCTTTTGATTTCAAAGATGTTCAATTGAATCTCCTTGTCGGTGATTTTCTTCAACTCTTCTTTTAACTTATCTACTTCCTGACCACCTTTTCCGATGATGATACCAGGACGAGCTGTAGTTACTGTAATGGTCACGAGCTTCAAAGTGCGTTCAATGATCACACGAGAAACACTTGCCTTAGCTAGACGTGTAAAAACGTACTTTCTGATTTTATCGTCCTCAGCTAATTTATCTCCGTAATCGTTACCACCGTACCAGTTAGATTCCCAACCTCTGATGATACCAAGACGATTTCCAATTGGATTTGTTTTCTGTCCCATAGTACGTTACTCGCTTTGAATGTTGTTATAATCGCCCAAAACCAAAGTAACATGGTTGGAACGCTTTCTAATTCTGTGTGCTCTACCTTGTGGAGCTGGTCTCAACCGCTTAAGCATTGCACCACCATCCACTCGGATTTCTTTGACGAACAAATCAGCTTCTTCGATGCTAGCGGTCTCGTTTTTGGCTTGCCAGTTGGCAATCGCAGAAACAAGTAGCTTCTCTACTCGGTTAGACGCTTCTTTAGTATTGAACTTCAAAATCGCAAGAGCCTCTTCTACTTTCTTACCGCGAACTAAATCTGCTACTAACCTCATTTTTCTTGGAGAGGTAGGGCAATTATTCAACTTGGCAAATGCAGTCGTTTTCTTCTCGGCCTTAATGCGTTCAGCCATTTCTTTTTTACGAACTCCCATAGCTTACTTTTTACCTTTGTTTTTAGCACCAGCGTGGCCCCTAAAGGAACGAGTGGGTGAAAATTCCCCTAATTTGTGTCCTACCATGTTCTCAGTAACATAAACAGGAACAAATTGTTTCCCGTTGTGAACTGCGATGGTCTGTCCAACGAAATCTGGAGTGATCATGGAGGCTCTTGACCAGGTTTTCACCACGGTCTTTTTACCTGTCTCTATGTTGTCTTGGACTTTCTTCACCAAACTGTGGTGTACAAAAGGCCCTTTTTTTAATGAACGTGCCATAGCGCTTTAATTATTTCTTTCTGCGTTCGATGATGTACTTGTTGGTGCTCTTAGTCTTAGAACGAGTTCTATATCCTTTAGCAGGAATACCTTTTCTAGACCTTGGGTGACCTCCGGAAGCTCTTCCTTCACCACCACCCATCGGGTGATCCACTGGGTTCATCACCACAGGACGAACGCGAGGTCTTCTGCCCAACCATCTGGTTCGACCAGCCTTTCCTGAAACGATCAACTGATGATCAGAGTTAGAAACCGCCCCAATAGTTGCGATACAATCCACCAAAACCATACGGGTTTCACCAGAAGGTAACTTTACTGTGGCAAACTTACCGTCACGTGCCATCAACTGGGCAAATGTACCCGCAGAGCGAGCCATCACTGCTCCTTGTCCAGGACGCAACTCAATACAAGAGATAATGGTACCTAATGGAATAGCACTTAATGGCATGGCGTTACCCACCTCAGGAGCAGCTTGTGCACCAGTTTCGATGGTTTGTCCCACTTTCAACCCGTTTTGAGCAACCACATAGCGTTTCTCTCCGTCGGTAAAAGTTAATAGCGCAATAAATGCCGTTCTGTTTGGATCGTACTCGATTGAGGTAACCACAGCAGCCTCAGGCTTGTTGCGTTTGAAATCAATGACACGATATTTTCTCTTGTGACCTCCACCTAATTGGCGTACGGTCATTTTTCCTTGACTGTTTCTACCTCCAGTTCTTTTGATCGGTTCGAGCAAGCTCTTTTCCGGCTTATCAGTAGTAATCGCGTCAAATCCGTTTACTACTCTAAAACGCTGACCAGGAGTGATTGGTTTTAATTTTCTAACTGACATCGTTGGTCTTTATAGATTGTTATAAAAATCGATGGTTTCCCCATCTGCAATGGCAACAATCGCCTTCTTGTATCCACTGACCTTACCGTGTTGTAAACCAGTTTTGGTGTACTTGGTGCTGCGAGTAGGACCATAGTTCATGGTGCGCACAGCAGTAACATGTACTCCGTAAGCAGCCTGAACCGCCTCTTTGATTTGCAACTTATTGGCCTTAGGATGCACGATAAAACCGTAGCGATTAAACAACTCGCTATCGGCAGTCATTTTTTCCGTGATGATGGGTTTAATAATGACACTCATGATCCTTGATTAAATTAAATTAGTTTCGATTCCAGCAATTGAGCTTTCAAAAATTACTAAACTTTGAGCGTTTAGAATTTTGTAAGTGCTTAATTCTGAACTAGTTACAACGCTAGACTCGGCTAAATTGCGTGACGACAAATATACATTATTATTTGAATCACCCAACACGAATAAGGATTTTTTCCCTTGAATGCCTAATGACTTCAACACATCAATGAATTGTTTGGTCTTTGGGGCTTCGAAGTTAAAATCTTCAACAACGATGATAGACTGCTCTTGAGACTTCAAGGATAAGGCAGATTTTCTAGCCAAACGCTTCAAGTTTTTGTTCAACTTAAAGGAGTAATCTTTCGGTCTTGGACCAAAAACTCGACCACCACCTTTAAACACAGGAGACTTAATGCTACCTGCGCGAGCAGTACCTGTACCTTTTTGTTTTTTAATTTTTCGGGTGCTACCAGCAATTTCACCACGCTCTTTAGCCTTGTGAGTTCCTTGTCTCTGGTTAGCCAAATATTGCTTCACATCCAAATAAAGGGCGTGATTGTTTGGCTCAATAGCGAAAACAGCATCAGAAAGGTCTGCCTTTCTCCCTGTTTCCTTACCGGTATAATCTACAACAGATACTTTCATTATTTTATGATCCTTACGTAAGCATTCTTGTGTCCTGGAACACATCCTTTAACTACTAAAAGGTTTTTCTCAGGAACCACTTTCAAAACCAACAAGTTTTGTACGGTTACCTGTTTTCCACCCATTCTTCCAGCCATACGCATACCTTTAAATACACGTGAAGGATATGAAGAAGCACCAATAGAACCAGGTGCTCTTAGGCGGTTGTGCTGTCCGTGAGTAGATTGACCAACCCCAGCAAAACCATGTCTCTTCACGACACCTTGAAAACCTTTTCCTTTAGAATCAGCGATCACATCGACAAATTCGCCTTCGGCAAATAAATCAACACCAATCGTGTCTCCTAGTTGATAATTACCTTCAAAATCTCTGAATTCAATGACTTGCTTTTTAGCAGATACACCCGCCTTTTTAAAGTGACCTGCAGCCGCTTTATTGACGTGTTTCTCTGTCTTGTCATCGAAACCGAGTTGAAGGGCACTGTACCCGTCTACCTCTTCGGTTCTGACTTGGGTAACGACACATGGGCCAGTCTCAATAACGGTACAAGGAATGTTCTTACCTTGCTCGTCAAAGATGCTGGTCATGCCGATCTTTTTTCCAATTAACCCAGACATAAAATTTAATTATTAATTAATTACTCTATTTAAAAAAATCAGGGTCAAAAAACGATTCAACCCTGAATTATTTTTTTTCCGTTTTTCCCTTGCGTTCAAGCTCAGGACATGTTTTGGGGAATATCCCCTATTGGTTTACGATCACACTTTGATCTCTACTTCAACACCTGATGGCAACTCCAGCTTCATGAGCGCATCGATGGTTTTTGACGAAGAGCTGTAGATATCCAACAAACGCTTGTAAGAAGAAAGCTCAAACTGCTCTCTGGATTTCTTATTAACGTGTGGAGAACGCAATACAGTAAAGATTTTTTTGTTCGTTGGCAAAGGAATAGGTCCAGTAACCACCGCACCTGTAGTCTTTACAGTTTTTACGATCTTATCAGCTGACTTGTCAACCAAGTTGTAGTCGTAAGATTTAAGTTTAATTCTAATTTTTTGGCTCATGATATCGCTGATATGAGATTTATAATCCTTTAGCGGCTTTGATTACAGATTCAGAAACATTAGAAGGTGTTTCTGCGTAGTGATCAAACTCCATGGTTGATGTAGCACGACCTGAAGAAAGGGTTCTTAAGGAAGTTACATAACCAAACATTTCTGAAAGAGGTACGTGGGCACGAATTACTTTAGCACCTGCACGGTCAGACATTTCGTTTACTTGACCTCTTCTACGGTTCAAGTCACCTACAATATCCCCCATGTTTTCCTCAGGAGTCAATACTTCCAATTTCATGATCGGCTCCATAATGATCGCTTTAGCCGCTTTAGCCGCAGCTTTATAGCCCATTTTGGCGGCTAATTCAAATGAAAGTGAATCAGAATCCACTGGGTGGAAAGAACCGTCTTTTAGGACAATTTTCATTGAATCCATTTCAAAACCGGCAAGAGGTCCATTTTTCATGGCTTCCCTGAATCCTTTTTCGATCGCAGGAACGTATTCCTTAGGAACGTTACCCCCTTTGATTTCATTGACAAATTCAAGTCCAGTTTTACCCTCTTCTGCAGGCATCATTTCAAAAACAATGTCCGCAAATTTACCGCGACCACCAGATTGTTTTTTGTACACTTCTCTGTGGTTAGCACGAGCAGTCAAAGCCTCCTTGTACTCCACTTGTGGTTGACCTTGGTTTAGCTCAACTTTAAACTCGCGACGCATACGGTCAACGATAATGTCCAAGTGAAGCTCACCCATACCAGAAATAATGGTCTGTCCAGAAGCCTCATCAGTTTTCACAACAAACGTTGGATCTTCTTCAGCCAATTTAGCCAAAGCCATACCCATTTTGTCTACATCCGCTTTGGTTTTTGGTTCAACCGCGATACCGATTACAGGATCAGGGAATACCATACTTTCCAAAACAATAGGATTTTTCTCATCTGACAAGGTGTCCCCTGTTTTAATGTCTTTAAATCCAACAGCTGCTCCAATATCACCCGCCTCAATAAACTCGATTGGATTTTGTTTGTTGGAGTGCATCTGATAGATACGTGAAATACGCTCTTTGTTGCCTGTTCTGTTGTTTAATACATAAGAACCAGCATCCAAACGACCTGAGTAAGCTCTAAAGAAAGCTAAGCGTCCTACGAAAGGATCGGTAGCAATTTTAAAGGCAAGAGCGGCAAATGGTTGTTTTGCATCAGGCTTGCGTGTTACAGGCAAATCTGTTTTAGGATCAGTACCGACGATATCATCCTTATCCATAGGAGAAGGCAAATAACGACATACGGCATCCAATAGGAACTGAACCCCTTTGTTCTTAAATGATGAACCACAAACCATAGGGATGATGCTCATATCCATAACAGCAGCACGCAATGCAGCATGTACTTCATCTTCTGTGATGGAATCCTCATCCTCAAAGAATTTGGCCATCAAGTTTTCATCGTATTCAGCTACTGCTTCAATCAACTCAGCGCGGTATTGACGCACTTCATCTTTCATATCTGCAGGAATTTCAACCACATCAAAGGTAGCTCCAAAGTTGTCTTCGTGCCATACAATCGCGCGGTTCTTCACCAAATCAACAATACCTTTAAAGTCTGCTTCATCACCGATCGGCAATACGATGGGCACTGCATTAGACTTCAACATATCGCGTACTTGCTTACAAACATTCAAGAAGTTTGCCCCCTGACGGTCCATCTTGTTGACAAAGCCCATGCGTGGAACTTTGTAGTTGTCCGCTAGACGCCAGTTTGTCTCAGATTGAGGCTCAACCCCGTCGACAGCAGAAAACAAAAACACCAAACCATCAAGAACGCGCAATGAGCGGTTTACCTCTACAGTAAAGTCAACGTGGCCTGGGGTGTCAATAATATTGAAATGGTAGTTCTGCGCCTCTGCGGTAGGTTTTCCATTTTCTGTAGGAAAATTCCAAGTACAAGTAGTTGCAGCAGAAGTAATGGTAATACCGCGCTCTTGCTCTTGCTCCATCCAGTCCATAGTAGCTGCACCATCGTGCACCTCACCAATCTTGTGACTTACTCCTGTGTAAAATAGAATACGCTCCGTAGTGGTGGTTTTACCCGCGTCGATGTGGGCTGCAATACCAATGTTTCTGGTTAATCTTAAATCTCTAGACATGGCTTAATTAAAATCTAAAATGAGAGAATGCTTTGTTGGCCTCTGCCATTCTGTGTGTATCCACACGTTTTTTTACTGCTGCACCTTCTTCTTTAAACGCAGCAAGGATTTCTCCTGCCAATTTAGCCGCCATAGACTTCTCGTTGCGTCTGCGCGCATACAGGATCATCCACTTAATGGCTGTAGAAATTTTGCGGTCTGGACGAATCTGCATCGGAATTTGGAAGGTGGCTCCACCTACCCTTCTTGAGCGTACCTCAACGTGGGGCATGATGTTTGAAAGCGCATCTTTCCAGATTTCCAACTCAGTTTTCTCCTCGTCAGTCTTCTTTTCTTTAACGATTTCTAAAGCATCGTAAAATACTTTGAAAGCGATTGATTTTTTACCATCCCACATCAACATGTTCACAAAGCGAGTGACCAATTGGTCATTAAACTTTGGATCCGGCAATAAGGGACGCTTTTTGGCCTGCTTTTTTCTCATTTCTCTTGAATCTTAATGATTACTTTTTAGGGCGTTTTGCACCGTACTTTGATCTCCTCTGAGTTCTTCCTGCAACACCAGCGGTGTCTAAGGCTCCCCTCACAATGTGATAACGCACGCCTGGCAAATCTTTCACCCTTCCGCCTCTTACTAATACTATCGAGTGCTCTTGGAGGTTGTGTCCTTCTCCGGGGATGTACGCGTTCACCTCTTTTCCGTTGGTCAACCTAACCCTGGCTACTTTACGCATCGCAGAGTTTGGTTTCTTAGGAGTCGTGGTGTACACACGGGTACAAACACCTCGTCGTTGTGGACAAGAATCCAAAGCAGCCGATTTACTCTTCTTAGTAATGGTCTCTCTTCCTGTTCTTACTAATTGTGAAATTGTTGGCATAGATCTGTTTATATAACTATAAATTACCCTCTTTAAGGGGCGCAAATGTAAAAATCTTTTTTCATTATTCAAAAGCGGAGGGGATTATATTTTTAAATTTGTTTCCTCAACCCGCAAATACGCACCATGAACTTCTTCGATCAACTAGACCAATGGGGACAAAACAAGGTGCCCTTTGTGTTTTTCGTCGATTTTGAAATGGCCCACCCTGAGGCTTACCCCCTCCATGAATGTCCGGAACATTGGAAGTACGACTTTCAAGGTATCACCAACCACACCTACTACCCTAGTGCGCAAAAAGAATTAATCGCTCAGGTAATTCCGCCACAGAGAAGTGTTTACCAAAGGCAATTTAATCAAACCAAAGAGGCTATTCAACGAGGAGACACCTTCCTAATGAACTTGACGACTCATGGTCGATTAACGATCAACCGGAGTTTGGAGGAAGTGTTCAACGAAGCAACCGCTAAGTACAAGATTTGGCGCCAGGGGGGATTTGCCTGTTTTTCACCAGAAACATTCATTCAAATCAAGGAGGGGGTCATCAGTACCCGACCGATGAAGGGAACCATTGACGCCAGCGAAATTGACGCTGAAGAAAAATTGCAAAACAACGCTAAAGAAAATGCCGAGCACGCCACCGTAGTAGATCTTCTGCGCAATGACCTAAGCCTAGTGGCCAAACAAGTGAGGGTAACTCGATATAAATATTACGAAGAAATCAAAGCCCATCGAAAAATGACCGGTCAACTGAGCAGCTGTATCGAAGGAAAGTTACCGGACAACTACGCTGAGAGAATAGGGCAAATCCTCCAGCGATTGCTACCCGCAGGCTCAATCTCAGGCGCCCCGAAGGCAAAAACCAAAGAACTGATACAAAACATCGAAGAATCTCCCAGGGGATTTTACACAGGCATTGCCGGAATCTTTGACGGTAAAGAGTTGGATTCATGTGTCATGATTCGATTCCTCAGTGAAGACGGCACTTACCGCTGTGGAGGAGGAATCACTCATTTGAGTGACTTTGAGGAAGAATACAACGAACTGATTCAAAAAATATATGTACCCATTTTTTGAATCCATACGCCTATTAGACGGTGCTCCAGAAAACCTGAGCTACCACCAAGCCAGGGTCGATAAAGCCATAGCAGACCACAACGGTGCAGCCATTGACCTACACCTGCTAGCCGCTGAGGAAAAATTTCCCAAAAAAGGACTTTATAAGTGGCGCATGAGCTACCACATACACGGGGAGATCTTTTCAAAATTAGTGCCCTACGAAGCCATACGTCCCAAATCCATCAAACTCGTCAACGCAGACCATATTATATATAGGTATAAGTACGAAAATAGATCAGCCATAAACGAGCTACTAGCCAATAGTATGTCGGATGATATCTTGATGATTCAGCAGGGCTTGATCACTGACGCCTCATACGCCAATGTAGCATTTTACAACGGAATCGAATGGCACACTCCTGAGGTACCGATGCTCGAAGGCACCCAACGCGCTAAACTCCTTGACTTATCTGTACTGAAAAGAAGAAACATCCGTATCGATGAGCTAGGCCAATACCAGTACTTCAAAAGAATTAACGCCCTGATGACCTGGGAAGAAACCCCAAACTTATCCATAGACTTGTTGAGGTAATGTTAAAACCAAGTAATAAGCAATCCGCTTAAAGTGTTAATAATTTAACACACTGATTACAAAAGCCGGGATATTGAACTACAATTTTTGATCAAAAAATCACAACTTCATTGAGATTACCACAAAATAATAGGCGAAAAAATGAAAAATCAAATAAATAGTTGGAAATTCATCGATCAATACAATAATTGACCATTTGACGAAAAAAGGAAAAACGATTTTGTTAAATAAACATTAAATTATTACATTCGCTACTTAAAACTGTAACTAAACTAACTCAGATGAAAACAAAAATTAATGGAATGCTGACGCTATTGCTAGCGTTTGTGGTGCAAATAGCGTTTGCACAAACAAAGTCGGTTTCTGGTTTGGTTTCAGATCAAGACGGTTTGCCACTACCTGGCGCAACTGTGTTGGTCAAGGGAACCAACAATGGAACCACCACTGACTTCGATGGAAACTTTACCATCTCCGCTAAACAAGGAGATGTATTGGTTTTCAGCTTTGTTGGCTATGTCAACAAAGAAGTAAGCGTGGGAGCTTCTGATCAAATCAATGTAATCCTATCTGGAGATGCCCAACAACTCGAAGAAGTTGTGGTTACCTCTTTGGGTATCAAAAGAGAATCCAGATCGATTGGATACTCGGTAGCCAAAGTATCCGGAGACGATGTGGCCGGCCGTGCTGAACCAGACCTTTTGCGCGCTATGCAAGGCAAAATGACTGGGGTAAACATCACCGGAGCCGGAGGAGCGCCAGGCCAATCCACCAAAATAAACATCCGCGGTATTTCCTCAATGACTGGAAATACTCAGCCTTTGTTTATTGTGGACGGTATTCCTTTTGACAACAGTGTAAACGCCAGTGCTGGCGCTGCTCAAAATACCGTGTTCTCCAACCGTGGATTTGACTTAGATCCAAACGCCATTGAAAGCATCTCTGTACTAAAAGGAGCTGCTGCATCTGCGTTATATGGTTCACGCGCTACCAACGGGGTAATTGTTATTACCACTAAAGCTTCTAAAGGTAAATCTAGAAAAGGATTAGAAGTAAGTTACAACACTTCACTAGCTGTTACAGAACTTTCAGGTATCCCAGATTACCAAGATGTATACACTCAGGGTTCCAACCAAGTGTATAACGGAGGTTTTATCGGAAACTGGGGAGCGCCTATGCCTAACCACGTAGACCGCATTAACGCTCAGTACGGAACCAACTACACCAAGGTGTACGCTAACTACCCTGACGGCCAACCTTATCCTGATGGAACTGCCTCTAACCCGATCAACAATAGATTCCCTAACGTATTCCCAGAATTCGTTCAAGCATACACCATGCCTGATGGTTCTGTTCGTAATGTCTCTGCACCCTATGAAATTAAAGCCAATGACATCATCGGAGGATTTTTTCAAAAAGGACAAACAGTTGACCATGCGGTAAGCATGAGTGGTGGTAGTGAAAAAGCCAACATCAACGCTGGTTTCTCTAACATGAACCAAAGCGGTATCGTACCCAACCAAGGTGCTAAAAGAACCAACATATTTACAGGTGGAAATGCTACTTTGGACAACGGCATGATCATAGCCGGAACATTGAACTATGTAAATACCGTGCAAAAATCACCTCGTTCTGGTGCTTCTGCTTTTAACGACTACTACGGTGGTGGTGGTGGATCTATCTACTCTCGTTTGTTCTACTTGCCAAGAAACTTTGACTTGAATGGTTTGCCTTGGGAAAACCCAGCTGATGGATCAAACATTTTCTACAGAGCGTTGGACAACCCTATCTGGATTGCCAATAACAACTTATATAAGTCAGAGGTTAACCGCGTATATGGTAACCTTTCTGCAGGATATGATTTAGCTGAAGGTATTAATGTCACCGTAAAAGCGGGTATCAACACCTACAATGAATTTAGAAGAAGTAACATCGTGGCTGGTGGTATCGATACCCCTGCTGGTTCTGTGAATACCGTTGACCTAGTAAACACGGAGCGTGATTTCACTGGGCTACTAAATATTGACAGACCAATCAATGACGATATTCAAGTTAAAGCAGTAGTCGGTATTAACGCCAACGAACGCAAACTGACTCAAAGAAGTGTTACAGGTAACGTTATTATTTCTAGAGGCTTGAACATCACTGATGCTACTTCTACACAAATTGTTGACTACGACTTTTTGAGCATGAGAAGGTTATGGGGTGTTTTTGCTGATGTCTCTATCGGATACAAAGACATGCTTTATTTAGGTTTGGTCGGTCGTCAAGACAACTCCTCAACATTACCCATAGATAACAACAGCTACTTCTACCCAGGAGCAAGTGTTTCATTTCTATTGTCTGAGGCAGTTGAGTTACCAGAAATGTTTGGCAGCGTAAAGTTACGCGTAGCCAACACCAAAGTAGGTAACGATGCATCTCCCTATAGAACGTTAACCAACTTTAATATCTCTACACCTTTTACCTCTCCAATTTATGGCGCTCAAAACAGAGCTTCATTAGGAAATGTATTGGGGAATGCTTCACTAAAACCAGAATTCACAACAGAATTTGAAACTGGTATTGCTGCCACCATGTTCAACGATCGTTTGAGCTTTGACGTTACTTACTTCAGCCGTTCATCTACTGAACAGATCGCCACTGCATCAGTCGCGCGTTCTAGCGGATTTAGCAGCCAGGTAGTGAATATCGGAGAATTGACCAACAAAGGGTGGGAATTAGGATTGGATGTATACCCCATCGCTACTGATGACTTTAAATGGAATACGTACTTCGCTTTCACTAAAATCAAGTCATTGATCGTGGATGCAGGACCAAACGGAGAAATATTTGTTGGAGGTCCAGGATCTTCTCTAGGAACAATCCACAGAAATGGATTTGCCTACGGACAAATCTTTGGTACAGAAAATGCAAAAGATGATGAAGGCAACTTATTGATCGACAAATCAACAGGTCTACCTTTTGCAGCTGCAGCATCTACTATCATTGGAGATCCAAACCCAGATTTTACTCTTGGGGTAACCAACAGCTTTACCTACAAAAACTTTACCTTCCGCGCATTGATCGATTGGAAACAAGGCGGCGACTTATACTCCTTTTCTGCTGCATCCTTGATGCTAAGAGGTCAGTTAGCCAACTCTGTAGAACGCGAACAGCTTAGAGTAGTACCAGGTGTTTATGGTAGCAACCAAAATTTTGAACCTACTCTAGATGCTAATGGGAACAAAATTCAAAACACAACTGGTATTACCGCCTTTGACTCCCACTTCTCCAACGGATGGGGTGCGTATGGTCAAGACGAAGTGAACATTTACGACGGGACTACCATAAGACTACGTGAGGTTGGTGTTAGCTATAGCTTGCCTAAAAACCTTCTTAAAAAGACACCATTTGGGACTGGAACACTATCATTTAGTGGACGTAACTTATGGTGGAACGCACCGAATATGTTAGAAGGTCTAAATCTAGACCCAGAAGTACTTGCTGAAAGTGCTGCGTCTAACGTTCAAGGTTTTGAGTATGGAGCTACACCTACAACTAAGAATTACAGCTTTAACTTAAGCCTTACTTTCTAATTTTTAGATCTAAAAAATAAGAACAATGAAAATATATACACAAAAATTAGGAAAGTTCCTGCTTAGCTCACTTGTAGCAGTAGGAATGGTGTCTTGCGAGCTTAACGACCTGGACATCAATACCGATCCAAATAGTGCTAGTCAAGCCTCTCTTAACCTATTGTTGACCAATGCTCAATTCGAAGGGTTAAACACATTTGCTGGAGGCTTAAACAACACCACTATGGGATTCCAGGCCATCAATACCAGCAGTGATGATTTCAATTTCACCAACTCTAGCTGGAATGGTACTTGGAACTATCTGTATTCAGGACCACTCAAAGATCTTGAAGAAATGATTAATGCGGCTGATCCTGAACTCAACCCAAGATACTTAGGTATAGCTCAGTTGATGAAAGCCTACTATTTCACCACTATGGTGGATCTATGGGGTGATCTTCCTTACAGTGAAGCATTTAAAGGGAATGATCCAAATGGTCAAAACACCCAGCCTGTTTATGACAAAGGTGCTGATATCTATGCCGATGCCTTTAGATTGATCGATGAAGCGATTGTTAACTTGGGTAAAACTCAAGCGGCTTCTGTAAAAGGGGATATTATCTATGGAGGTAGTAATACCAAGTGGATCAAGATGGCTAAATCACTTAAGTTAAAGCTGTTGATCAACACCAGAAATGTACAGAACAATACAGCTGCCATCCAAGAATTGATTACAGCTGGTGGCTTAATCACTTCAGCTGCGGATGATTTTCAACTGCGTTTCGGTAACCTTGCCAACCCTGATAACCGTCACCCAATGTACCAATCAGGTTATGCAGGTGGTGAAGCGGGTTACTCCTATTTTGGGCATCAATTGATGTACGAAATGTTAAAGAACCGCGATCCTAGAGCCCCTTTCTACTTCAAGAGACAAACTACTACAATTCTTGATCCAGAAGAGCCTACTGATAAACAAACTTTGCCATGTTCTCAAAGAGCTGATTGCACTTATGGTTACTTCGTGTTAAGCGCTTTAGTAACCGATGGAGTATTTGGTAAGACTCCTGCTCAACTTTCAGACAAGGAAAAAGCTTACTTAGCTGGTTACTTTGGTAGAGATCGCTCTGACCCATCTGGTATTCCAAACGACAACCCGTTGAGAACAACAGTAGGTGCTTATCCAGCAGCTGGATTGTTCGATGCTACTGCAAGCTTAACTGGAGGTAACAAATTTGGAAAAGGTGACGGAATCTTCCCTATTATTACTTCTTGGATGGTTAAATTCTATATGTTAGAGGCACAAATCGCTTTAGGTGTGAATACAGGAATGACTGAGTCTGCACTTTTAGAAAGCGCTTTAAATGACCAAATGACTAAAGTTATTGCAGTGGGTACGGCTGCCGACCCTGCAGCTTCAAGCAACATTGACACATGGAATGCGACGTACACACAATGGCCATCGACATTGGTGTTTAAAAACAAAACCAATTACCTAGCAGGAATCACCGGTGCATATCCAACGGCAGGTACTGCAACTCAGAGATTAGGGTACGTGTTAAAAGAAGCATGGTTTGCTAACTTTGGAAATGGTTTTGAAGGCTACAATTCATTCAGAAGAACTGGATTGCCCGCTGATATTCAAGCTCCGCTTCAAATCCCACGACAGTATGCATTGAGCTTCCCTTATGCACAAGACGAGGTGAACTTGAACAGCAATACACCATCAAAAGTGTACGACTCACCAAGTGCTGCCATTTTCTGGGATACTCTTAAATTCCAATTTTAATTATACTAAAAGCTAATAGACATGAAAAAATATACTAAATATCTATTATCCTTAATGGCGGTTGGAATTACCCTTCAATCGTGTAAGGACGAAGATTTGGTGATCCTACCAGAATGGGAATCAGCAGTTCACGGTTATGCCGTAGTTAATGGAGTAACCACAGATTTCAAAAGGGGAGATGCCTCAGTTAATGTGAGCTTTGACCTGAAATGGAAATCCATTGACCAGAAAAATACTGTAACTAAAATTGATTTGTACGTTCTATTCAATGAAAGCTACAAAGACATTGACGGAAACAACAAAACTATAAAACATGGTGGTGACGCCGGTAAATTGGTTAAAACCTTTACTGGTGGAGATGTACCTGCAGAAAATACAGTAAAAACATTCTCCATTACTCAGGAAGATGTTTATGCAGCTTACTCTAGCGCTAGCTATGATTACGGTTTTGGAAGTGGTACAGTTTCTGTATTCGCTAACCCAATAAAACCATCAAGAAACGCAACTAGCAACAAATTCATCCCTGGTGACACATTTACCCTTAAATGGATTTTCACCACAGAAGATGGTCGCGTTTTTGATTCATGGTCTCCTTCTGTATGTTCAGAATTCCCAGAAGCCAACTGTCAAAAAGATTGGACTGTTGTTTGTGCTAAATCTATCGAGCAGAGAACTGGTGTTTGGACCATAATTGGTGCTGATGACTACGGTGATGGATGGAATGGAGCTTCAATTGATGTCGTTGTTGACGACGTTGTGATTGGAACTTTTACCATGGCTGACGGTGCTGGACCTGTAACTCAAACATTTACTGTACCTGCAGGTTCAACAAGTATGTACTTTAAATACACCAAAGGTTCTTGGGATAGTGAAGTTATCTATCAAATCAAAAATCCAAATGGAAACACATTGGCCAACGTAGTTGCCTCTGATGTAAAATCTAATGGTGAAATCAAACTTGATCTTTGCAACGAGTAATCAAAGACAAATTGACTAAAAAAGGCCACCCTATGGGTGGCCTTTTTGTTTTATATCTAATGTACATCAATAGTAGTACATCACTAAGTTCATCATTTCATCAGTTGAATTCCAACCGTAGGTAACATCTTTGGGAGGTGATGTTGGGTTCAGTGAATTGGATGACGTGTTGTCGAATGTAGCCGTCATCAACAACAATGTACCCTTAGGTAAGAAAACAGGGGATTCAAACATATAAGTGCTTTGCCAATTGTAATCCCACTCGGGAATACTAATTAACGGTACCTGAGTTTGGTCCGGTAAAATGGCCAATGCAGTCATGCTCTTACCCAAAAAATGCATATGAGGCAATAGAGAGACAACATTCATGTCTTCTTCTAAAACTTTACTCACATAAAACGTAGGTGAAGTTTCCGCACGAATAACAAAAGGTTGGTTGGCTATATCCTCTTCACGAATAGATAGACTTTTAATCAAATGCTTCACAGGAACATCAGATAAATAAAGATGCACCTCAGAGAGATCTGTAGCTACTTCTGAAGAAGGAGCGTAATGTATGTTGAAAATCAGATCAGCGCCTTGGGGAATTAATTTGGCAGTTCCTGACGGATACGCAACAGGGGTATTTCCTGGCACCCATCCGTATAAAAACTCATCCATGAGGGGTTTAGTTTGAAAAACCAATGATCTGGGATCAAACTCCGAAAGTCCTTCTATGCCTGAGGTTTGCCCAGAGGTATCTACCATAATTCGACTGTGGTGAACATACCGTTTGTTACCTGCTACAAAAGCTATTGCAGAGATATACACATCGCGGTCTAGATGAGTAGGCACATGAAAAAAACGGTAATCCTCAATTCCCTTGGCGGACAACTGATAAGAACTGTTCATCCGAAATACCAGATCAGGTTTGGCATACGCTGTTGAATGATAATCAACAGGGCTTTGGGAGGACTCCTCTCCCCTTTTCATTCCTTGCGTCACCCAAAGTTGAATTTGATTAATCTCCTGATCTGTAAGAATTCGCTCATTCTTAAAATGACTAAAGGAGGGATCCGCCTTCCAGGGCGGCATATACTTTGTTTTGGTCACGTGGGCAATGAACTTTCCCCTTTTTTGAACGTCAGCGTATGTGGTGAGCGGAAAAGGGCCGTATCCACCACTGCGGTGGCAGGAAATACAGTTTTTCTGAATAATAGGTGCAATGTGTTGTTCATAATTTACCTCCTGAGCATGAGTAAAACTCAGAAAAAAACAAAAGAAAAATGCGGGTAAATATCTATTGACCATGATGGTGTGTAGTACTTAATTCAAGAAAACAACCAACGGCTTTGGTTTTTTTATTCTTTACTTCTTCTCCTTGTTTAATCGCTAAATAAGCCTCCAAAAGATAGTGTTCACTTGGGACTTTTCTATTTCTGCCTAAACTAATAAACCAGTTGTCTATGGCGCCTGAGTATACTACTCTGTCAAAGCGATCAATTAAAAAAACTTCAGGCGTGATCTCCACCTTGTATTTGAGAGCCCATCGATGATCTTTGTCAAAAACCAGGGGGAATTCAACACCGAAACGATCCCCAAACTCGGTTAGTTTAGCTTCCGAAGTGTTTTCTTGAAAAACACCAACAATATTCATATCAGGATGGAGATCATTGAGTTCGTTGAGTCTGTAAATATACTTTTGAGAAACAGGACACTCAACCGCCATAAAGACATAAGTCTTAACTGGTTCAACCACTTTAGCATAAGTAAATAATGAGCTATAACTAATAAAACCTGTTATAAAGCTAAGTAGCGTGGTAAACAACATATTCATTTTTCGGGTGAATCAAATTAAATGTTGAAGAAAAAACCAAAATTGGAAAAAGATAACCAAAATATTTTCTTAGTTAAAGTATCAAAATTAACAAGAAGTACATCATTCAATGATATAAATACTGAAATGTACTCTTTGAATGCAATAATTATCATAAAATATGTTAAGTTTGCGATGATTTTGTTTAACTAAACCCACTCAAATGAAAACAAAACTTAAAGGATTGCTGGCGTTTTTGCTGGTATTTGCTGTGCAAATAGCCTTTGCACAAACCAAAACGGTTTCCGGATTGGTATCTGACCAAGATGGCGCTCCCTTACCAGGTGCTACTGTATTGGTAAAAGGAACCAACAAAGGAACTACAACAGATTTCGATGGTAATTTCTCGATCAGCGCAGCACAGGGCGATGTCTTGGTGTTTAGTTTTATCGGGTATGTCACCAAAGAGGTATCTGTAGGAAACTCTAGCCAACTCAATGTTTCACTAGCTCAAGACGCTCAGGCTCTTGAAGAAGTTATTGTAACAGGTTTTGGTGATGTGTCTAAAAAGTCATTTGCTGGATCTGCGAAAGTAGTTGCTGGTGAAAACGTATCACAAAAGTCATTTACCAACGTATCTCAAGCTCTAGCTGGAGAGGTTGCTGGTGTGGCTGTGTTTAACACTTCTGGTCAGCCAGGTTCAACATCTACTGTGCGTATTAGAGGTTTTGGTTCCGTAAGTGGAAGCCAAGCTCCTTTGTACATCGTTGATGATGCTCCATTTGGCGGAAGTTTAAATGACATTAACCCAAATGATATTAAATCGATTACTGTACTTAAAGATGCTTCTGCAACTTCATTGTACGGTGCTCGTGGTGCTAACGGGGTTATTGTAATCACCACTAAAAGAGGTAAAGACGCTGGTAACAGCATCAATGTACAAGTTAAAACAGGTACCAACTACCAAGGTGTTGCCCGTTACGAAACCATTCGTTCTCCAGAAGAGTACATTGGAATTGCCTGGGACGGTGTATACCAAAGAGGCTTGAGAGCTGCAAACGCAACAACTGCCTCTGCAACTGCCTATGCCAACGCCAACTTGTTTGAAATCCCAGGTGGAGGTCCAGTATCAGATTTGCCTACTATCTACAACATGTGGAACGTTCCTTCACTAGCCAACGGCAACGTGGATGTAGCGGCGTTGATTGACCCAGCAACTGGAACTGTACGTCCAGGTGTAACCAGAAAATACACACCAGAAAGCTGGGGAGACTACACGTTCCAGGATGCCAACAGGAATGAAGTCATCATGACTATTTCTAATGTAGGTGAGAACTCTTCTGTGTATACTTCATTTGGATTTATTGATGATATCGGATACGCTACCAACACTGACTTTAGCCGTTTAAACGGACGTGTTGCTGCCACCCATAAAATCAAAGATTTTATCGATGTGAACACCACATTGAACTACACCCAAAGTGAGTCTAACAACAACGGTACAGGTTCATCATCATCATCTCAGTTCTGGTGGGTAGATAACATCCCAACTGTTTACCCATTGTTCAGAAGAGATGCTGATGGCAATAAAATTGAGGATCCTATCTACGGTGGATACCTGTATGATTACGGTTTAGAACGTGGTAGAGGATTTGGATTTGCGACTAATGGTGTGGCTGATGCAAAAATCAACGTGAGCCGCTCTAAAGCAAACTCTGTTAACTTCAACAACAACACCACCATGAACATTACCGATGGGGTGACTTTGGAAAACAACTTTGCTTACCAGTACTACATGAATGATGGTATCAGCTTGAATGAACCTTTCTATAGCCCTGCTAAAGGTCAAGGTGGTTTAGTATCTAGAGATCGCGCTGAAACTAAAAACTACTCCATCAGAACAGGTTTGCGTTTTAAAAAGCAAATTGATGAGTTCAATATCTCTGCATTTTTATCACACGTAGCAACAGCTTACGAGTACAACTACTTATCTGCTGAAAGAAGTAAATTGGTATTACCTGACGGTATAGACATCGCCAATGGGGTAGTTAATGCTCCAGGATATGGATACACAGACAATGAGCGTACTGAAAGCTACATTGCTAACGTAAATACCGACTACCAAAACAAATATTTCCTAACTGTATCTTACAACAAAGATGCTTCATCAAGGTTTATCAACAACCGTTGGGGTGATTTCTACTCTGTAGGTGGTGCTTGGGCACTAACAGAAGAGGAATTTTTGAAGGATTCTAAATTCTTTGACTTCTTGAAAGTTAAAGCTAGTTATGGGACTATTGGTAACTCGGGAGGTATTGGTTTGTATCCAGGATATAACTTATATTCTATCAACAACCTTTCTGACAATATTTCTTTGGCCTTTACAACTAAAGGAAACAAAGATTTGACATGGGAGAAATCAAACCAGTTCAACACAGGTGTGGATTTTGAAATCGGTGGATTCTTCTCAGGGTCAGTAGAGGCCTACAAAAAAGTGACCAACGACATGTTCTACGACAGACAAGTAGGTCCATCTGTGGGATATGCTTCTCTAAAAGTAAACGATGGTGAATTGATCAACCAAGGGATTGAATTCGACTTGGATTTCAAGATTTTGAATAAAGGTGATTTCAAACTAAGTGCTGGAATCAACGGAGAGAAATTCAGCAACAAATTGATGGCGCTTCCTATTGATCCTGTAACCGGAGAGCAACAGAAATTCAGTGTAAGCGGACTTTATGGAAATGAATCTGGAAGATCTTTATTCGATTACTACACTAAAGAGTACACCGGAGTTAACCCAACCACAGGAGCCGCTGAATGGACAGCTTACTTTGAGGATAAAAACAACGATGGAAAATTCAATACGGGTGATGTACGCATCAACTCGTTGACTCCCTACGTCAATGACAATCCTGAAGCGAACATTCAGTCTGAAAAAACTGACGTGTACGCCAACGCAACCAATAAGTTCCTTAACAAGAGTATTATTCCTGACGTTCGTGGAGCATTTAGATTGAACGCCTCTTTCAAAAACTTCAATTTGTCAACGCTATTCAACTACCAATTAGGTGGATGGGCGTATGACAGTGCCTATGCTACTTTGATGGGTAACGGATATGCTGGAACCAACAACTTCCACGTAGATATCAGAAACCGTTGGAGACAAGAAGGTGATGTAACTGATGTTCCAAGACAAGATGCTGCATTGCAAATTCAACAAAACTCTTCATCTTCAAGATTCTTGACTAGATCAGACTTTATAGCCCTAAACAACGTTCGTCTTGGGTATAATGTACCAAAATCAGTAGCTAATAAACTAGGATTAGATAATGCTGATTTATACATCACTGGTGACAACCTTTGGTTGGCGTCAAAAAGAAAAGGATTCAATCCTTCTACATCAATCACTGGAGGAACAGGTATCTATACCTATAACCCACTATCTACACTTGTATTTGGTTTAAATGTTAAATTATAATCCAATGAAAAACATAAAAATATTTGGCTTAGTTTCTTCCTTGGTGCTATTGGCATCTTGTCAAGAAGAATTTTTGGAGACCTACCCTACCGCTTCTCTATCGCAAGAGCAGGTTTCCGCAGCTGTTGCAGTTAACCCTGATGCAGCAAAAGGAACCCTTTTAGGGATCTATCAACAATTGTACGCAAGAGGTAGCGGTGGGACCACTGCCCAAGAAGACTTTGGCGTACACTTGCAACACATGAACCTAGATATCCTATCTCAGGACATGGCACACTTAGGTAAAAGTTACAACAGACAGCGTTCCATTTCAGAAATGACCGCTACGCTGAATCCTGATGATAACTTTAACTACATGCCTTGGAGGTTCTTATACCGCATCATCAACCTATCAAACCTCGTGATTGATGGTTTGGGTGGTGATCAAGCTGAGTTGACTACCAATGTGCAAAAGCACACTATGGGTCAGGCTTTGGCCGCTCGTGGATGGGCTTACTTCTACTTAAACCACCTATTTGTCAACGACATCTCTAACCTAACTGGACCTTCAGTGCCCATCTATACAGCATCTGATCAGTTAGAACAGCCAAAAAGCACGGTAGGCGAAGTATTTAACCAAGCCATAGCTGACTTAGAAAAGGCAGAAGTATTGTTGGATGGATTTGTTCGTTCAGACAAAATTGAATTCAACCAAGATGTGGTTCGTGGGGTATTGGCCTACACTTATGGTGCTTTAAATAACTGGACCAAAACTTATGAGTACGCCAATAAAGTTGTGAATGCTGGTTACGGAAAAATGAGCCCTGCAGAAATTACTGTATTGGGTCCTGATGACACCGTAGGTGGATTCAATGATGTGAACGCTCACCAAGCCATTATGTGGGGGGTTACCGTAACTTCTTCACAAGAACTAGCTTCTCTGTTTACCTGGTGGGGATTCATCGACGTATGGAGCTATAGCTACGCTGCTGTAGGTAACCACAAAGGAATGGACGCTGGTTTATACAGCAAATTCAGAGCTGATGACATCAGAAAAACACAGTTCCCATTTGCCGGTAAATCATTGGGTTACGTGCCTGCATACAAATTCTACAACACGACTGCACAAGCTAAAGGTTGGAGAACCTTCAGTGGACCACAAGTGAACGTAGATTCAGATGCACACTACATGCGTTCTGATGAATTTCACTTGCTAAAAGCGGAAGCTGCTGCAGAGTTAGGAGATGAGGCTACTGCCAAAACAACCTTAAAAAACTACCTATCTGATCGTATCACGGATGTATCATACATCGATGCTTTGAGTGGCGCTGCTTTACAGGAAGAGATTTCTGTCCAAACTCGTTTAGAACTTTTTGGAGAAGGCAAATCTTATTTCTTAATGAAGAGACAAAGACAGAGCAGAACTCGTGGTGCTAACTGGTTGGACTACAAAGGAGAAACCTTTAGCCACAACGATGAGCGTTTGACTTACGAGCTACCAACCAACGAGTTGTTGTTTAACCCAAACATCACCGACCAAAACTAATCTGTAGGCTACAGAAGAGAAAAACCACCCAATTGGGTGGTTTTTTTTTACCTTCGCTCCAAATAATAAAGCCATCGAAACCAAGCAAAACTCCGTATACGGCATTCGCGCCATCATTGAAGCTATTGAGGCAGGACAATCCATCGATAAGATCTACCTCCAAAATGGAGCTGAGGGTCCGTTGATGATTTCCTTAAAAAAACTCGCTGCTCAGAAGGGAATCAGCACTGTATTTGTTCCCATTGAAAAACTAAATAAATTAGGCCAGGGCAATCATCAAGGAGCCATAGCTACCGTCGCACCTGTTGGGTTTGTCTCCATGGAATCTCTAGTGGATCAAGTTTGTGCTGAGAAAGGAACTCCTTTGTTTTTAGTACTCGATCAGGTATCCGATGTGCGCAACTTCGGTGCCA
>ENA-OUVC01000649-OUVC01000649.1-marine-metagenome-genome-assembly--contig:-NODE-649-length-22151-cov-2.676814_pt1 | contig 22151 bp, 16 predicted proteins | sample MGYA00248622_ERZ508571 | MGnify/ENA primary metagenome ERZ508571 (study PRJEB26236, sample SAMN06267175) | marine metagenome | isolation source: Columbia River Estuary | place: USA:Columbia River Estuary... | reverse complement strand
CATACGATCGGACAATACAAAGCTTTCGCCTACAGGTGTACGGAAAGCTTTTAAAGACATAGCCGCCACATAGGAAATGGCTAGTGGTGTACCACCCTGATCTTTTTGTTTTAATAATTTAATTTTCGCATAGCCGTCAAATTCTTTATCTACATTACTTCTACCCATACCAATGGTTATGTTATCCGTTAAGCCGTAATCGGCACCAATACGGATATAAGCATTATCTAAACCAAACAAATCAACAGCGCCTTGATTAAGACGACCAAAACGATGTGAAATTTTAATATCCATCACACCTTTTGCAACGCCTTCAATACTATGACCATTGACAATACGCGTAGTTTTAAAGGTAGCGCTGACAGGACTTGGTTTTTCTTTTGTATCTCCCAACAAAGCCGTCAAATCATCTTGTGCGAAACTTGGAAGGGCACATAAAAGGCCGCCGAATAAGAATAAAAATTTAGGTATACGTATAATCATATTTATTTTTTTAAAGGGGCTAAAGGACTGTTTATCGTTACTTCCACTACTTCTGCTACTTTTTTTGCTGCTATGCTTGGAATAACAATTTTATAGTCTTTGTTTTTTACTTTGAAAACAGCTTTGAAAATTAGATTACCATTTTTTACGGTTAAGGTTCCCGGCACTGCAACTTGTTGCGTAACACCATGCATGGTCAAAGCGCCTACTGCTTTTAACGCTGTAGTACCTTCTTTAGTGTAATTAATAGCTGCCGCATTTTCAATTTTTCCTTTAAAATCTGCTTTAGGATATTGATCGCTCTCTAAATAATTTTCGTTGAAATGCTCTTGCATGAGTGCTCTATCAAATTTGAAACTTTTGATGGGCACAATAAAAACAAGCTCTCCTGTTGCAGCATCAAAAACACTGGCTACTTCATTATTAATAGCTTCAATATTTTCTACTGCAGTAGTAGAGAAGAAACTAACCTGTGCGGTACGCGTCATGTATTTTTGAGCCTGCACTGCTTGCTGCAAGAAAATAGCTGCTACCAACAAAATTATTTTTTTCATCGCTAAGTTGCTTTAGTTGTTTAGGGCGCCTGCATTTACCCATTTTTGTATTTTATTAATATCGCATTGATCTAATTTGTTTCCACCTAGTGGCATAGCTTTAAATCCGCCTGCGTGGTTTATAGATCCTAAAAATCGACCGCTATTTACGCATGCTTTTACACCGGCATAGGTATGTAAAGCATGTCCAGCTGCAGCATTAGCATTATGACATCCTGAAGTAGCACATTTTGCATCCATAATAGGCTTTACCGTAGTTGAAAATAATACGGCTGCTGAGGTATCGCAAACGGTAGTATTGGCATTGGAGCTACTGCTTTTACAAGCATTTTGGCTTACAAAAGCTATTGCAAGTACTAATAGGGCTGTTATTTTTAAAAGATTACGCTTCATGGCTTATAAGTTTATGGTTAAAGTAATTACTTAATGATACATCCGGTTAATAATACATCTGTGGTATAGGCCGCATAAAAACCTTTCACAATAATTTCATCGCCTATTTTTGGCAATGGACTTACTTTGTTTTCTAAGGTACAAAACACACTCGATAAAGGATCGTCGCTTTGCAATAAAATTGTTGTTTTATGATCTTGGTTTTCGCCTAGCTCTGTTACCACACCTACTACTTCAAGTACTTTATTATTATACGTAGTTTGTGCCGCCTTTTCATCGTTCATAAAACTCGCTACCAAAGCCGCTGCATTAATTTTTACAGCCTCTTGATCCGCAACACCCGCTGGCTTACGATTGTATTGATAATAGGCATAGAGTCCGCCTGCAATAGCAACTACAAGTATAACTAATAACAGTTTTTTCATAATGGTATATGTTTTACCAAATTTAATAAAATAAGCTCAAAGGGTAAACAATTAAAATGTGCAATTTGTTTTATAACTTTTGAATAACAAAACAATTTTTTAGTAGAGCGCTTTGTCAACTTATTAAGTAAATTTGCGTTTACATTATTATGGGATACGCTACTTTAGAAGCTTGCTTATTAGACCTCGAAAAAAATGGTCAACTCCTTCGTATTAAAGAAGAAGTAGATCCTTATTTGGAAATGGCGTCCATTCATTTGCGCATTCACGAGCAAGGCGGACCAGCCATTTTATTTGAAAACGTTAAGGGTAGCAAATTTAGAGCAGCGAGCAATCTCTTTGGCACTTTAGAACGAAGTAAATTTATTTTTAGAGATACACTCGAAGCGGTGCAACAAGTAATTGCCTTAAAGCAAGATCCATCTAAAATTTTCAAACACCCTTTGAGAAATTTAAGTGCTGCCAAAGCAGCCTTACATGCGCTGCCTTTTAAAAGCAGTCTCTTCAAAAATAATTTAGATGCCTCCTTACGTATCGATCAATTACCTCTTATTCATCATTGGCCAAAAGATGGAGGCGCCTTTGTAACGCTACCTCAAGTGTATACAGAAGATGTAGATCAGCCCGGTATCATGCAGTCTAATTTAGGTATGTATCGTATTCAGTTGAATGGCAATGACTATAAAACCAACGAAGAAATAGGCTTACATTATCAATTACACAGAGGCATTGGTATACACCAAACCAAAGCCCTACTTAAAAAAGAAGCACTCAAAGTTAGTTGCTTCGTAGGCGGACCACCAGCGCATACCCTAGCTGCTGTAATGCCGCTACCGGAAGGTATGAGCGAATTGACCTTTGCTGGACTTATGGGTGGCAGACGCTTTCGTTATTTTTATGAAGATGGTTACGCCATTAGTGCAGATGCCGATTTTGTTATCACAGGATCTGTGCATGACCAAGCTATAAAACCAGAAGGTCCCTTTGGAGATCACCTAGGCTATTACAGCTTACAGCATAATTTCCCTTTAATGCAAGTGCATAAAGTATATGCCAAGAAAAATGCCATATGGCCTTTCACGGTTGTAGGCCGACCGCCACAAGAAGATACTAGCTTTGGTGCGCTTATCCATGAAATTACCGGCGATGCCATACAACACGAAATTCCGGGCGTACAAGAAGTGCATGCCGTAGATGCTGCAGGCGTACATCCTTTATTAGTTGCGGTAGGTAGCGAACGTTATACACCTTACGCTCCAGCACAACAACCAGCTGAATTATTAACGCAAGCCAATAGAATTTTAGGTACGGGACAATTGAGCTTGGCCAAATTCTTATTTATCACTGCATCTGAAAACAAAAGTATCAACACTAAAAATTTAGTGGCTTACTTTAGCTATATTTTTGAACGCATCGATTGGAAAAGAGATTTACATTTTCATACCAATACCTCCATTGATACGCTTGATTATTCGGGCGAAGGACTCAATCAAGGGAGTAAGGTTGTATTTGCTGCGTATGGACCTGTATTAAGGAAATTAGCGACGAGTATACCTGAACATGCAACGCACTTAAGAACTTTTCATAATCCACAAATAGCTATTCCTGGCGTATTGGTATTTGAAACAAATGCCTTTAGTACGTACGATAAAGCGCAAGAAGAAATGCAAGCTTTAGAAACACAATTAAGTGGTCTTGAGCTATCGCAAATAGCCATGATCATTATTGCCGATAAAAGTGAATTTGTAGCAGCTAACTTAAATAATTTTGTTTGGAGCACCTTTACTAAATGCAATCCATCACATGATATGTATGGCATCCAAGCCTTTACGCACAACAAACATTGGGGCTGCAAGGGTCCTTTAGTTATGGATGCGAGAACCAAACCCCATCATGCGCCAGCACTTGAAAAAGAACCTAGTGTAGAGCAAAGAGTAAGTATGCTTTTAAGTAAATATGGGTATTAAGATTATCACCACAACATAAAAAAAACGACCACTTTAAAAGTGGTCGTTTTTATTTATTTAAAAGCTATAACTTATTTAGTTACTGCTAATTTGATTGTTTTAGCACCTGCTTCAGTTTGTACTTTTACGAAGTAGCAACCCGTAGCTAAGTCAGCAACATTAACTTCAAATTGGTGAGCACCAGCAGTTAAGTTACCATTGAAAATAGTAGCTACTGTTTTTCCTGTCATATCGATAACAGTAACGTTAGCTTGATTAGCTTCGATTAAGTTGAAGTTAATAGTAGCTGTTTCGATAGCTGGATTAGGATACACATTGATCGAGTTGATGTTATTATTTACATTCGCAACAGTAGTTGGGAATTGTGTAGTATTGGTCATGCTATAATCTGTATTTACAGGATCATAGTTAGTCCATTTAGCCATCCAGTTGTCAGATGTAGTTTGAGTACCTGCAAATGCACCTACGAAGTTTACTTTTGTAAAATAAGCATCAGAAGCTTTTGTAGTTGTAAAATCAGGAGCAACACCTGGTACATTCCAGTTGATACCTAAACCTGTAGTATCTGTACTAATAGGTTTAGTAGGATTGAACGTACGCGTAACACCACCAAAAGTTGCAGTAGCAAAACAAATTGGAGATTGAGAAGTAGGAACTGGATTTGGATTAGCTAAATTAAATGGAGCTTGTAATCTTACACCAGATTGTGCAGTTGGGTACGTTCTGTTTTTGTTTGCGCTAGATGCCATCCAAGTTTTAGGACCTACTAAGCCAGAAGTAGACCAAGGAGCAACTGTTGTATCACCCCAATTGATAGTAGGCGTTAAATTACGAGCACCGTCTCTTACATAGAAAATATCATTTCCGTTTTGGTTACCAGCAAGAATATTATTTCTAAATTGTTGTTGGTTAGACGTTATATTATTAATGGTAGAACCGTAAGATGCAGAAGACTCATCTAATAATAAACCTACTGGCCATCCGATAATTACACTATTTAAAATACTTTGAGCAGAACCTCTACGTGTATGAACTGCTGAAACAAACTGAGGATCCCAAGCAGTAGAAGTAGGGCTTACTAATGGACCTACTACAGTAACATTAGAGAATATAGCTTTTGTAGCTAAAGTATCTGTAAGCAAACCTGAGTTAGTACCAGCTAGGTAACTATCATTTTCAAATGCTTTAGATCCAGATACGTCAGCAGAATATGGGTCTCTGATACCAAATACGAATTGATTTTTACCTGAATAACCACAGTCTGTATCAAAGTCATCATCCCAACCACGATAAGCAACTAAATATTTTGCGTTTACATTACCTCCAAACCACTCATAGGAGTCATCTCCGCAATAAGAAACTTGGATGTGGTCGATAGTAGTACCAGCACCAACACCGCATAATGATAAACCATTTACCTCGTTACCTGGAGAGAACGCCACACCTGGGAACTCAATACGTACATATTGTAAAGTACCGCTATTGTCGTTAGGATTAGTACCGCCATAAAAAGAACGTGGACCACCTTCTACTTGAGCTTGACCAGCTGTCCAGTTAGTAGGTGCAGCACCACAAATAATAATACCACCCCAGTCGCCATAAGAACGAGCACCTGCAGGTTGATTAGAAGTAAATACGATTGGAGCTGTTTCAGTTCCTTTAGCAATAATTTTAGCACCTCTTTCGATGATCAAGGTACCTTTTGTGTTTTTATCACCTTTGATGATAACACCACTATCAATAGTTAAGGTAGCACCTGAAGTAACGTACACTAAACCTTTTAATAAATATTGTTTGTTGTTTGTCCATGTAGTGTTCGTAGAGATACTATCTTGAACATTTTGCACAGTAACTTGCGCTTGTGCAGCTTGAAATCCGCATACCGTTAATGCGATGAGTAATAATTTTTTCATAGTTTTTTTAAATTTAATGTAAAAATAGATTGTTTATGTTAACTAAATATTATGTGCTGGTTAACTAAATCTTAACTTTCAAGCCCAAGCTGATATAAGAACCTGGTTTAAATTCTCTAACAATTTTGTCAGCACCTCCATTCTTATATTCAAACTGATTATTAAAATCAGTATCATAAATAAAACGCATTGTGGAATTCAATAAATTCTGTACACCAAAGCTTAGGATATAACGTTTTTTAAAGGTTTTATCGATAGAGAAATCCAATGAATTAAACGGCATTTCAATCATACTCGCTGTTCTATCTAAACCAATTAAAGAAATACGCGGACCTGCAACATTGTACAATAAAGAACTTCTAATCACTTTTTCTTCATTGGTATAATATAATCCCGTATTAAACGTATACGGCGATTGACCTTGTAAACGGGTAGTATAATTTGGAACAATACCCATATTACTTAAAGTATTACCAAAGTTCAATTCACTCTTAATAAACGATGCATTAGCAATAAAAGATAATTTATCCCACCAGCTAGTAGCTACTATTTTATTCAAAACGTCTAAATTCTTTCTAATATCAATTTCAACTCCGTATGCTTTTGCCGTTTTTGCATTCGTAAAGGTATAGGCTAAATCTGCTGCATTAGAAATCATAACGTTTTGGATAGGATCCTGGAACGATTTATAAAAAGCACCTACTTGAATCATTTCTGTTGCACTTGGATACCACTCATAAAGTAAATCGTAATTTTCAATCTGTGCAATTTTTAAAACTTGTCCGTTCGGACCAGCAATAGGGTTACCATATAAAGAACCATAGGTACCTGCTCTGTTATCTAAGTCATAGAAGAAGATAGGCGCCCACTCTCTGAACTCTGGTCTGTTTAATGTTTTACCGTAAGCTAAACGAATTAATTGTTTTTCGGTAAAATTATACGATGTATTTACAGAAGGTAAGATGAAATTGGTATTGATGCTTGGTGAAATTTTAATGAAATTCACGCTTGCTTGTAAGGCTTGCTCCGCTACTTCATTTCTTAAACCAGCTACGATTTTCAATTTAGGGTTTACTTGAACCGTTGCATTAAAGAAGCTCGCAATTAATTTATTTGTTGCTGAATACGTATCGTAATCATGTGTTTTTTCATTTAAAACAAAACTGGTGTTCTCTCCTACATTTTTCAAATTAAAGATATCATTGATGCCTAATCTTTGAAGTTGGAGAGAAGATGCTCCTGGTTTGATGGTATAGGCAAAAGATCGAAGATTATACAATCTATCTTTAAATTCAATATAATTTCCTAAAGCAAGATCAACGCTCATTTTTTTAACTAAGAATTTCTTAGAAAACTGATGAGAGAAGCTATAGGTTTGTTCTTTTAAATCAGAGAAAATACGTCCACCATTTCTAGATTCATCACCATCTGTTGAAATAGAAGTAGCAAAAGGAACAGCTGCATTAGGCGCACGATAAGTAATACGCATTAGATCTGGCATATTTCTAAACATATCTGCATAACCTAAAGACCACACATATTTAGTATTGCCATCTTTAGTAGCATGTGTTCCGCCTAATTCACTCATATAGTTACGAATACTTTCATAACCCATATTATAAACCAATTCTCTACTGAAGGAGTCTTGAGGCATAAAATTATTTTTTCTCACATTTACAGAAGCTCTACCTGTTTGTGATAATAAATTTTTAAACTCAATTCTAGAATTACGGAAAGAGATACCCGTATTCCACATCACATTAACAGCATTACGCAAATTACTTACTTGGTCTGTGTAACTGAAATTATACGCTAAAGAGTCAAAATCCTGACGTAAGATAGAAAAATTAGTACCTGTTTTGGTATACGATACACTACCAATAGTTCCCACTTTCATTTTCTTCATTTTCCATACACGCGCTACTGAAAAATTAATACGTTGATCTAATCCTAATGTACCTTGATTAACTACCCAGTTATTGTTAAAACGCTTGGTTGCTTCTAAAGCATTGCTGTTCGATTTATCTAAATAGGCTGGCGTACCCGCTGGTATAGCACGTTGGCCATTATCATATCCTAAGAAATCTGTACTCGATCTTTCGTTATAATTGATCGTAGTGCCGGTAGAGTTTTGACGATAAGACGTTTGCATACCAAAGGTCATGCCGTTCTTTTCAGGTATAGAAGAAGTATAAACTTTTACCATACCACCCGCAAAATCGCCTGGTAAATCTGCCGACGGTGTTTTGAATACTAATAAACGATCAATAGCACCGCTCGGAATTACATCAAATGAAAATGCTTTTTTATCAATCTCACTACTAGGCGCCGCTGCATCGTTTAACCAAGTGGTATTATAACGATCCATCAATCCACGTACCATGATAAATTTATCATCTTGTACGGTAACGCCCGGAATACGCTTTACTACATCTGCTGCATTTCTGTCCATTGACTTAGAAATCTGAGCCGCTCCTACCGCACTTACGGTTACATTGTTCTTTTTAACCTCACTTATTACGGCCATCTCCGTATGGGTAATTTTACTCGATTTTAAGGTTACGCCTTTTAACTGATTACCCTCACCAACTAGTTTTACTAATACAGAAGGGGTATTATCACTTACATTTACATTGATTGTTTGCGCTTTGTATGACACATAACGAATAGTCAATTTGTAACTACCGTTGGGAATATCATTAAATTCAAACACCCCGTTACCATCTGTTACGGTGGTTTTGTTTTGTTTCTCTAAAATTACAATAACGCCTGCCAAATTTGAAGCATCTTTGGCGTCAATTACAGTTCCTTTGATGGTACCTGCAAAAGAGGCTACGATTAAACCTAAATAAAAAATAACTAGTAAAATAAATGATTTCATTGTTTTGTTTTTGTTTGTGTTTGTGTTTGCAAAATTAATATGGTTAAATGCGGGAAGGAATTGACTTAGGTTACCAAATCGTTTCCTGAATATTAAGTAATTGTTAAGCATGTATAGCAAATGGCTCTAAGTAATTGAATTTGTGATTAGATACAATTAAGGAAATTATTTCATTTGTTTGTTCGGGATAGTTCACTTCAATGTTTTGATGCGCTTGAATCCATTTACTCAAGGCTGCTTTTTCTTGAAATAAATCAAACCAAACCGGCACACCCATCTCCGCTAAAGCTGCCGCATTGCAGTATTGCTCGTACTGATTTTTCATAGGCACCACCGCCAATTTCTTCTTTAAATACAAGGCTTCTGCAGGTGCCTCAAATCCAGCACCACACAAAACACCATTCGAGGATGCCATGCTCAACAAAAAAGCTTCATCACCCACCGGATAAATAGTTACATTATTGAAATAGAAATTGACCCCGGCATCTTTTGAAAATACGTGCCAATGCACTTCTGGAAATTGACTTAAGAATTTAGCTAAATGATGATGATTATACGAAGGTAAATACACGGTATAATGCCCTGCATTAATCGACTGCAAATGACGCACTTTCGGACGAATTATAGGCGTGTAGATGTGCGCATCGTAAGACTTAAAATGAAAACCAAAAGCATAGGTACATGGTGCATAATTTTTCAAGATCCATTTGCTCCATGTAAAATCTCCACTCGGCTTTGGACTCATAGGATTGGCTACCGCTTCTTGATGACTCAAACCATAACAGGTTTTCTTTCTCCATCGGCATGCCCATGCCACCACTGGCTCAAAATCATTTATAATCAAATCATATTCTTGAACGGGGAAAAACAGAACATTTCTAAAAAACTGTAGCCAATCAAAATGAAAAAAACTTCGCACTAAATCTACACCCCCTTTTTTGCCGATGATAAAACTTAAGCCTTTGAGATGATATTTTACGGGAAAAGATTTGGGTACGCTCGATTGAGTACCACTTACTAATACGTCCACCTCTCCGTATTTTTGAAGAACTGGATAAATGGCTTGGGCTCTAGAGATATGACCATTACCTGTAGCCTGAATAGCCAATAAAATTTTCATGTTATACTTTTTGCGACTGACTAATCAATAAATGGAATAACTCTGGTATGTCTGTGGTTTTAGATTGTAAACTAGAGAGATCTACTTGCTGCGCTACCGCATCTTGCTCATAAAAATAGAGCTTCCATTGATCCTCATTGTATTCTAAGGCACTTAGATTTTCTATCCAATCGCCAGAATTTAAATAATTAACCACACCATGCGGAGTAACAATAATTTTATTTTCTGGTTGATGAATATGACCACAAATAGCATAATCGTAATCGTGCTCTGCAGCTATCGAACAAACCGTATCTTCAAATTTGTTCATAAAAGCCACCGCTTTCTTTACGCTATTTTTAATTTTTTTAGAGATAGAAACACGCTCTCTACCCATCTTCATCAATATCGTATTCACTGTATGATTTAAAAATATCAAAGCATCATATCCTATGGAGCCCAATTTGGCCAACCATTTACTATGCTGCATCACCACATCAAAAACGTCGCCATGGAAAATCCAAACTTGCTTATTATTGAGTTTTAAGGATAATTTATTTTTAATTTTTAAGGAGCCTAATTCGGTATCGGCAAATTTTCTTAAATACTCATCATGATTACCAGTGATGTAATACACCGGAATTTGCTCGCTAGCCCAAGCTATAAAATGCAATAAAATAGCAGTATGTAAAGGAGGCCAATAACGTTTTTTAAATTGCCAAATGTCTATGATGTCACCGTTAAGTACCACCATTTTCGGTTGTACGGTTTTTAGATATTGTAAAAGTTCTTTGGCATGACAACCCTGCGTACCCAAATGGATATCAGATAAAACCAATACTTCAACTTCTCTTTTGGTCATAGTACAAAAATTGACTACAACAAAATAAAGCCTCTAGTATGTCCTAATTATTAAGAGGATATTAAACTAATGTAAACTTATAGCGATTCTTGATAGTATATACTTCGCACAATGCCATCAGCTAAACCAATCTTAGGCACAAAGATTTCTTTGCTCTGCATGTGCTCCATGATGTTTAAGAAGATCGATATGGCCGGTACCATTACATCGGCACGGTCTTCACGCAAATCATAATGATGCATGCGCTCTTCTATGCTCATAGCGCTTAAGCTATCATAATACGAAGATAAAGTCGCTTTAGTCAAAGGCTTGCCTTCTTTCTGCTTCGATAAGGAGAATAATTTATTGATATTGCCTCCACTACCTACTAATTGCACCTGGTCATTTTTCTTACTAATTGCTTTTAAGAACCTTGCCAGCTCTTGCCAATGCGCTTTGCTTACTTGGTTTTGCAATAAACGAATAGTGCCAATATTAAAGGATTCTTTCTGTACTAATTTATTATCGCGGAATAAAGATAATTCCGTGCTACCCCCACCCACATCTATATACAATAAGGTTTTCTGCGCATTATTTTTTTCGCCCAAATGTGCATTGTAAATAATCGTCGCTTCTTCTTGTCCGCTTATAATATCTATTTCAATATCACTTGCTGCTTTGATGGCTTTAATTAACGCCTTGCCATTTTTTGCATCGCGCATAGCTGAGGTAGCACAAGCTCTATACACATCTACTTGGTATACATGCATCAGCATCTTGAAGGCCAGCATAGAATCCGTCAATTGCTCTTCTTTACTTTTGCTAATTCTACCTTTCTGAAATACATCAAAGCCTAAACGTAAAGGGATACGAAGAAATAATAACTTGGTAAAATCTACTTCCTTACCTTTATAAGGATGCGCTTCTGAAATTAATAAACGAATGGCATTAGAGCCAATATCAATAGCTGCAATTTTCAATTATAAGTATTTTTTATTGCTTAAATAAGTATATGTTTCTGTTTGCGAACGAAGCTTCTTTGCTTTTTGCGCCGGCAATACATAGGTATTCACTTGTTCGTTATCTAAGATACGACCTTTTACATTTTCTTGTAATTGAATAGTCAAAATATCTTGTAATTCTTCTGCGATGAGTGGATCCAAAATCGGACAAGCAATCTCTATGCGATGATCTAAATTACGCACCATCCAATCGGCAGAGGAGATAAAAGTTTTAGCGTTTTTACCCGTACCAAAAATAAATACGCGCGCATGCTCTAAATATTGATCTACAATACTCAAACCTTGGATAGGTTTCTTAAAGGCCGACAATTCCGTCAATGCACAACAGATACCTCTTATTACCAAATGCACCGATAAACCCTCTTTTGCTGCATTGTATAATTTCTCAATCAAAATTTCATCAACTAAGCTGTTCAACTTAATTATAACTTGACCTTGTTTGGTACTTTTATGTTTCTTAATTTCTTGCTGAATCAAATTTAAAAAATACGGACGCATCAGATTCGGCGAAGCAATCAATATTTTCATCGCATCTAATGGGTTTTTCTTTACCATCGGTTTTTCTAAGTAGGTAAATACCGCATTCACATCGCGTAAGATTTGTGCGTGACTGGTAAATAATAAATGATCACCATATACTTTAGAAGTAGACTCGTTGAAGTTGCCCGTAGATACAAATCCATAGTATTTTATTCTATTGAATTGTTTCTTTTTAATCACACACAATTTAGCATGCACTTTCATACTCGGCATACCGATCAATACCTTTACCCCCTCTTCTTCTAGTACCGATTTCCAATGCAAATTCGCTTCTTCATCAAAGCGCGCACGCAATTCTAATACTACCGTTACTTCTTTACCATTGCGTACCGCATTCAATAAAGCATTGATAATTTTTGAATTCTTCGCCAAGCGATAGCAGGTAATTTTTATACTTTGCACAAAGGGATCAATCGCCGCTTCGCGCAATAAATCAATTACTGAATCGAAAGAGTGATACGGCAAATGCAACATCACATCGCGCTGATCTAAAACACTCATAATTCTACACGGCTGTGTAAGCAGCGGATGAATAAAAGGTTTTGGACGCTCGGTATAATTAGTAAATACCGATTTAGGGAAATCCATAAAGTCTTTGAAATTATGAATACGCCCACCGGCAATGAGGTTGTCTTTCTTAGATAGATTTAATCGCATAATTAGAAAATCTAATAAGCGCGCATCTATTTGTTTATCGTATACAAAACGCGTAGCCTTCCCTTTCTTCCTGCTCTTCAAGCCTTTTTCTATTTCTTCTACTACGTTCGACTGAAAATCGTTATCAATCTCAATCTCCGCATCGCGGGTCAGTTTTACAATATGACTCGAGAATTGATTATAGCCAAAAGGCGCAAATAAATTCGATAGATTAAAGCGTATAATATCTTCTAATAAAATCACATGCACTTCTTTTTTGCTATCAGGCAAAATCACAAAGCGCGGTAAGGTCTTAGACGGGATATCTATTAAGGCATAAGATTGCAAATTGGTATGCTCTGCATTGCCCAGCACACAAGCCAGATAAATATGCTTGTCTCTTAAGAAGGGCGATTGTGGCATACTTTCTATCATCAGCGGCACTATTCTCGAGCGCACCTGATCTTCAAAGTAGTTTTTTACAAACAGCTTTTGCGCCGCATTGAGTTGGCGCTCATTTTTAAAATAGATACGATGCTTTTTTTCTAAGAGCTCTATGATATTGGTAAAGGTCTTATCAAAAATGCGTTGCTGCTCTACTACCTTATCATGTATTTTTTTAAGAATCTTTTCGGGATGTGCCTCGGCATGAAATTTATTAAAGGCACTAATGGTTTTCATTTTGGTAAGCGTAGCCACGCGCACTCTAAAAAACTCATCTAGATTATTAGAAAATATGCCTAAAAATTTGAGCCGATCATACAGATGCACTTGCTCATCCATGGCTTCTTGCAATACGCGTTCATTAAAAGCTAACCAGCTGATATCGCGAATGATGGTATTCTTCGTTTTCAAAATAAATAATTGTAACGCAAATTTACTAGGCCCTTGTGGTATGCAATATTAATTAATTGTAAACAAGGACTTAGCTTTATAAAAAATGCACCTTGCCCGTAGCTATATTATAAATAGCAGGCACCACACCTACTTTTCCGGCTTGTACTAAGTCCTTGATAATCGGACTGCGTTCTGTAATTTCTTTAGCACCCAACAATACATTGGTTTTGGTTACTTCATACTCAAACAATTCATAGTCTCTTTCTTGATTAATAGTTTTGGCTACTTCCACTACTGCCGGTTCTATTTTTTCTATAAGCTCTGTTAAGTGCCCTAAGTGTATATGATTGCAAGCCCCTTTAATGGCACCACAATTGGTATGCCCTAAGACCACAATGAGTTTGCTACCTACTACCGAAGTAGCATATTCTAAGCTGCCCAAGATGCCATTGGTGACTACATTACCCGCAATTCGGATGCTGAAAATATCACCAAAGCCTTGGTCGAAAATTAGTTCGGCCGCGGTTCTCGAGTCCATGCAACTCACAATGGCTGCAAAGGGATGCTGATTATCTTTTAGTTGATTTAACACTTCCAGGTGATCTCTGTTCTTCTTTAAATTATTTAGGAAGCGGAAATTACCTTCTTTTAATAATTGTAAACTATGTGTTGGCATACCTTATTCTATTTAATGTTTCAATTGTTGTATTAATTTCTGATGATTACCGGCAAAACGCTTAGGCAATTCATCGAGATACGCTAAAGTACTTAATAATTCAGTCTCTGTAATCGTTTGTTTTAATTTATATCGATTATTAAAACCAATCATGGCTATTTGAATGTGGCGCTCTTGCGCTTTCACCTCCTGAAATTCGCGGATTAGTTCTATCACATCATAATCGATATACTCATTTTGCGAAGCATCTAAAACAAGGTAAGTATCGGCTGGCAATAAATCTAAAGCTGATTTTATGCTTGCTTTATTTAAAAAAGAAACCACTTGTGCCAATTCTATTTTAATGATTTGGGTGGTGGAATAAATACTTCTTTGAAAATAAAAAGGTGCACGCATATTGCGCTTTAAAATATAAAATATGCTCACTAATAAACCCATGCATACCCCTTTCAATAAATCGGTAGCCACTACTGCAATAATCGTTACCATAAAGGGAACAAATTGACTCCATCCGCCTTCTTTCAAGACTTGTTTAAACTTAGATGGATTACAGAGTTTATAGCCTGTGGCAATTAAGATAGCTGCAAATGCTTCCTTAGGTATCCAATTTAAATAATGCGGAATGCTCACTACGCAGATTAATAATAAAACACCATGCAGTATAGCCGATGCTTTACTTTTAGCCCCTGCATTTAGATTAGCCGATGAACGCACAATCACCGAAGTGATGGGCATGCCGCCCAAAAGACCATTGGCAATATTGCCTATACCTTGTGCACGCAATTCTACATCGGTAGGGGTTACGTTTTTATGCGGATCCAGTTTGTCTATGGCTTCTATACTCAAAAGAGTTTCTATAGAGGCCACCAGAGCAATTTCTATACCTACAATCCATACCTCGGGCATGGTAAAACCTTTAAGGTTGGGAAATAAAAAATGGCTGCCAAAGTCTGATAAAGATTTGGCTATAGGTATTTGTACAAAATGTGCTTGCTCTAATTCGAGATGCGGATAAAAAGATTTATAGATTAAAACGCCGCTCACAGCTACCAGCACTACGACCAGGCCCGAGGGAAGTTTATTAATTTTTTTGGCATAGCTACTTTGCCAAAAGAAAATAATAGCCAAGCCCAAAAGCGTGATGAGCAATACCCCATAATGAATATGATGAAAGGCCTCATTTAAAAAACTAAAAGAAATGCCGTCTTCTGCATCTAAAAGCTCCGACCATTTTTGTTTATGAAAACCAAAAGCCTCTGGCAATTGTTTTAAGATAATGGTAATGCCTATTGCGGCTAGCATGCCTTCTATAACACTGGTAGGAATATAATCAGCGATGAAACCCGCCTTTAAGACACCCAACATCAATTGTATAAAACCTGCTATGAGCACGGCACATAAAAACAATTCGTAAGATTGCAATTGTAGTACGGCAGCAAAAACAATAGCCGTTAGCCCCGCTGCTGGACCAGATACACTAAGCGATGATTTACTCAGGGCACCTACTAATACCCCGCCTATAATACCGGCTACTACGCCCGAAAAAACAGGAGCACCTGATGCTTGCGCAATACCCAAACATAAAGGTAAGGCTACTAAAAAAACTACGATACTCGATGCAAAATTGGCTTGCACAGCTTTGAAAGCTCTAGAAAACATGAAAAGGAATTAAAAAAAGAAAATTAAAAAAAGGACGGACTATTTAGGCCTTATTGGGAGGAGGCACGTGCAACTCTTCAATAGGTGCTATTATGCAGCTTTGCGCATAGCGAGACGCTACAGGAAGCGCTGCTCTCCATAATAAGGTGGGCGGGGTGTAGCAATGCATTTGGGGCACTAGACTCTCTTGCTCCAAAAGGCTAAGTTGATCTTCTTGCTCATCTTGCTCATTATCATTATCACTTGCAAGCAAGCAAGTGTTGAGCGCGCTCGCCATTTGGCATAGCACGAGCTGCTTATAGCTGATGGCTACTAAGAAGAGTAAAGCGAAGAGTTTAGCCAGGTTTTGCACTGCTCAAAAATAATAAATTTTATAGGCTTGGCAAGTAATAGCTTGTTAATTTAAGAATAAAAAAAAGAAAGAAAGCTTAAACAAAGTAGAGAGCCGTAAAATAAAAAAGCCTTCTACAAGAGAAGGCTTTTTTGTGATCCCGTTGGGACTCGAACCCAAGACCCCATCATTAAAAGTGATGTGCTCTACCAACTGAGCTACGAGATCATCCCACTGTTCAAAACTGAACGGGGTGCAAAGATAATTATTATTCTATTTTAATCAAATCTTTTTAAAACTTTTTTAAAATTATTTTTCGCTCTTTTTAAAACTTCACGATCAATTTCAAATTGAGCAATCGACTCGTAAGCCTATTGGGCACTGCATAGGTTTTGCCACTGCTTTGATCTTGCACCCATGTATAAGAAAGCGTGTTCTGAATGCCTAATAAATTAAACACTTCTAAACTCAACCAAGCGGAGTTAATTTTTTTGTGTGGCGCCATTGGCGCAAGCGCGTCTTGTTTGCGTTGAAATAATTGCGCACTAAAACCAATATCAACGCGTTTATAACTTGGCAAGCGCAACGTATCGGAATAACGTATTTGATCGGGCGGACCAAAAGGCAATCCGGTGCCATACATAAAGTTGAGATGCACTTTGATATTCTCCTTATTCGGTAAATAATCTTCGTAATACATACCTAACATCAAACGCTGATCGCTCGGTCGGGGGATAAAACCTGGTCGAACTATAGCCGAATCTACACCCGAAACATTTTTCAAGGTATAAAAATCATCATTCACATCTTCGGCCGTTTTCATAAGTCCCACACTAATCCAGGACGTAGCATTTTTTACTAAGTCGCCATAGAAGCGCGTCTCTAAACCATAGGCATAGCCACTTGCCTTATTTTTACCAAAATAGCGAATGCGAATATTATCGTATTCGTAAGGCACGATATCCCACAAAGCTTTATAATACACTTCGTTGGTAATACGTAATGGTCTACGGCCCCAATGAGCATTATAATCATAACCCAATACCGCATGCATAGATTTTTGCGCTAGCAATTGCGTATTCAGCGTACCTTCTAAATTGCGCATTTCTCTATACAAAGACGGTTGTGCATACCAACCCAAAGCGGCACGCCATACGACATCGCGCTTCCACTTAGGTTTATACGCCACTTGCATACGAGGCGAAAACACGAATTCTTGATTTAAAAAATTGTAATTAAAGCGTAAGCCTACAGAAAAAGTAAGATCTAAAGAATCGTTCCATTTGAAATTATTCTGCACAAAGCCTTGAATTTTTTCATAGCTTAGATCAGCATTACTTCGATACGATTTCATCATCGTCAATTGCGCCGGATTATACGGTTGTGTAAAACCTGCTGAATCTCTACGCTCCCACTCGAGCAACTGATCCTTGATGCTAATCGATTGGAAATCGGCACCCCATAACCATACTTGTTTTTTATAAATATAGGAGCCGCGATGACCAATCGTATGTTGTTTCACTTGCAAAAAATTGCGCGCATAATTTTGAATCACACCCGTGCCTAAATAGGTTTTCACTTGACCAAAATTAGCTTTGCCTAAATCGGTTTCTAATTCGCCTAATAAATACTCACCACTAATATCATAGGTTTCTCGCTCATTGCTAGCATAGGCACTCGCTAAAAATTTTAAGCGTAGATTTTTATTCGGTCGATACGTAGTTGACACACCCGTAAATCTCGTATCAAACTGATCGAGCTCTGCGCCCGTATAAAACATGCGCAATTGGTAGGCTTTATTCACCAAACCAAAACTAGCGGTTTGTTCTTCTGGGTAAAAAGTAAAACGATTGCGCGCATAATTAGCTAAAAACTCCCATTCCCATTGCTCATTGAGTTTATACGTAATCAAGGTTTGCACGTCGGTAAAGGAAGGATTATAGACGCCTTTGGTAGGCTGTGCTTGTAGCAAATATTGATTGGTTTTTTGTCGGAGCCCCACTAAATAAGTGAGCTTATTATTTTTGCTAGCACCCTCTAGATGCAAGCTGCCACCTAATAAACTCAAAGATGCAGAGCCGGCAAATTGCTTTGGTTTTTTATAAGTGATATCTAATACGCTCGACATTTTATCGCCGTATTTCGATTGAAAACCACCAACCGAAAATTGCACATGACTGGTAAGATCGGCGTTTACAAAACTGAGTCCTTCTTGCTGTCCGCTGCGCACTAAAAAGGGTCGTGTAATTTCAAAGTCATTGACATACACTAAATTCTCATCGTAATTGCCACCGCGTACATTGTATTGAGAAGTGAGCTCATTGGTATTGCCCACTAAGGTTTTAATCAAACCTTCGATGCCGCCAATAGTACTTGGATTGATATTAGCTTTGCTGGCATCTACAATGATAGCACCGGCCTCAAAGCGTTGGCGGTCGGCTCTTTTAATAACTTCTTTAATTTCAAAAATGCGTTCTTTCAATTGCACTGCTAAGATTCGGCTTTCCTCTTTTTTTAAGCGGAGTGGATATTGCTGAGCAATAAAACCTGTTTTGCTTAATTGAAGAAGTATATCTTTTTCTGCCGGCACTGCGATTTGAAAAAAACCATTTGCATCGCTGAGTACACTTTGTTGCGCTATGCTGATGAGCACATCGGCAATGGGGCGTGCTTGCTCATCTTTAATACTACCCTTTACCCATGCTTGTTGCGCATACATGCTGCTACTCAGCAAGATGCACAGCATCAGTAAAAAAGGGCGGTTGATTAATTTCATGTACGCTAATAAACGAGAAAAGGGCAAACTTATTATAGTTGTTTTAAAGCTGCGATGGCCGCTTTAGGATCGGCAGCAGAAAACACGGTATTGCCTGCCACCAATACATCGGCGCCAGCAGCAATAATCGATGCCGCATTATCTAAGGTAACGCCACCATCAATTTCTATTAAGGCGCTACTACCCGATTGTAAAATCAATTGTTTTAAAGCTTTGATTTTATCGATGGTTTGTGGAATAAATTTTTGTCCACCGAAACCTGGATTCACACTCATCAAACAAAACACATCAACGTCTTGCACAATAGCTTCTAATTGATTGATAGCGGTATGCGGATTCACCGCCACACCCGCTTTCATACCTAAAGACTTAATATGTTGCAAGGTTCTATGCAAGTGAAGACTCGCTTCGATATGCACACTCAATACATCGGCACCCGCTTTATGAAAAGCTTCTACATAGTTTTCTGGTTGCTCAATCATCAAATGCACATCGCAAACTTTTTTAGTAGCGCGTTTCATCGCTTGAATCACCGGAATACCAAAAGAGATATTCGGAACAAAACGACCATCCATAACATCTAAATGAAACCAATCGGCTTCACTGTTATTAATCATGTCGATATCTTTTTCTAAATGCAAAAAATTTGCAGAAAGCATGCTGGGTGCGATGAGTGCCATAGGTTTATTTTTTTATATAGATTTGTATGCGTTTAAGAGCGTCTTTGGTATTTTTATTTTGAGCATCGAAGACTAAAGCTTGTTGATAATCTTCTTGTGCTTCGGCATATTTCTTCATCAACTCTTTGCATAAGCCGCGGTTATAATAGGCTTCGGCATTGTTTGGTTCTACCATGGTGATGATATCAAATTGTCTGCTCGCTTTTTCTAATGAATCTTCTTGCATTAATAACCAACCCAAGTTGAAATAAGCTTTGCTATATTGATTGTCTTTAAAAATACATTGCTGATAATATTCCTTTGCTTTAGGAATGGCGCCTTGTGCTTGATAATAGGTGGCTATAGCAAACAAAGGGAATACATTAGTAGAATCGATCTTAAAACAATTTTGAAAATACTTTAAACACAGATCATTTTTTTGTGCTGCATACAATAAACCCAATTGCTCAATCGCTTCTGTATAATTGGGCTGCACTTGCACGGCCGTCTGAAAACTAGAAATAGCATGACTCGTATCTTTGGCATTTTTATAAATAACCCCTTTCAAGAAATACGCTTCGGGATTATATACATCTCGTTTAAGTACCGTATTAATCTCTGCAAAAGCTTTATTGTATTCTTGAAGGAAGACAAACATCTTAGCAATTTTTAAATGCGCTACTGGATCTTCGGGATCTAATTGAATCGCTTTTTGCAACCATTGCACCGATCCAGAAATATCTTTATGCTCAAATAATAAATCGCCAATAACACTGAAATAAATTGCTTTCGTAGAATCTAAATGGCATGCTTGTTTAAAATCGATCAAGCCAATAGAATCTATACCTAAAGCGCAGAGCGCTTTTCCGCGTGCAAAATACAAAGCTGCATCTTCGGGCGAACTTATTATTTTTTGTGTATAAGGCTCGATGCTCGGTTCGTGATAGACTGCCGCATCAGTTAGGGAACTGTTATGGGTTTGCTTACACGCAAAGAAAAAGAGGGTGCTGCACAATAAGCCTAAACTATATATTCTTATATTCATGATTAAGCGTTCGTATCGTTTTTCATACTGGCATCCATATCGGGTTCGTTCAATTCTACTGGATGTGATTTTTTTCTCAATCGCATATTCAATAATTCTACCGAAAAAGAAAAGGCCATACTAAAATAAACATAGTTTTTGAGATGCATGCTTTCTGCCGTTGCCGAATCCCAACCTTCTACCAATAAAACAAAACCAACCAATACTAAAAAAGAAAGGGCCAGCATTTTTAAGGTAGGATGCTTATCGATAAAAGCAGCGATACGACCACTGAATAAGAACATCACAAACATAGCAATCACAACGGCTACAATCATAATCTGCACTTGATTGGCAATACCCACCGCCGTGATCACACTATCAAAGGAGAATACCATATCTACTAATAAGATTTGCAAGATCATGTAAGCAAAAGCATTGGGCTTAGCTTTTGATGTAGCACCACCATGCTCTTCGCCTTCTAATTTCTGATGAATCTCACCTACGGTTTTAACCAATAAAAATAATCCGCCACCCAACATGATGAGGCCTCTTAAAGTAAAACCTTTATCGAGTAAAGGCAAGGTGAATAGCACCTTATTACCATGTTGAATTAACCAGGTCAAACTAGCTAATAAGGCAGTACGAATAATAATACCACCAAACATCCAATAATAGCGCGCCTTTTTTTGCTGCGCTTTAGGCATGCGTCCCATAATGATGGACACAAAAATGACATTATCGATACCCAATACGATTTCTAATAAAGTAAGGGTCAATAAACTGAGGAGTGCACTGAATGTAAACATCTATTTAATTATTTTTTTGTTGGAGTAATCCGTTACAAATTCTTTTTACCATACCCGGACCTTCATAAATGAAGCCTGTATATACTTGCACCAAAGAGGCGCCCGCATTGAGTTTCTCTATAGCATCTGCCGCCGTGAAAATACCCCCAACCGCAATCATGGGTATTGTACCATTTGTTTTTTGATGAATATAGCGAATCACTTCTGTGGAGCGCGCCGTAACCGGTTTGCCACTTAGTCCGCCCGCACCGATAGCTTCCACCTCCGTTGCTGGAGTTTGCAACTGGCTTCTATCAATCGTTGTATTCGTTGCTACTATACCATCTATCTGCGTTGCCACTACAATTTCAATAATATCATCTAATTGCGTATCCGTTAAATCGGGAGCTATTTTTAATAAGACCGGTTTAGGATTAGGCAATGCTTTATTGACCGCTTGCACTTTGTGCAATAAGTCCATCAAGGGTGCTTTCTCCTGCAATTCGCGTAATCCTGGTGTATTAGGACTACTTACATTCACCACAAAATAATCGACCACCGCATGCAGTGCTTTTACATTGTATTCGTAATCTTTATAGGCTTCCTCGTTGGGCGTAATTTTATTCTTGCCAATATTACCACCTATA
>ENA-OUVC01000644-OUVC01000644.1-marine-metagenome-genome-assembly--contig:-NODE-644-length-22203-cov-4.470623_pt1 | contig 22203 bp, 20 predicted proteins | sample MGYA00248622_ERZ508571 | MGnify/ENA primary metagenome ERZ508571 (study PRJEB26236, sample SAMN06267175) | marine metagenome | isolation source: Columbia River Estuary | place: USA:Columbia River Estuary... | reverse complement strand
CAAACGGGTTTCGAGCATATCACCTATTTGGCGGGATATGACCATATGTTATTCTTGCTGATCCTTTGCAGTATCTACAGTTTTAGGAATTGGAATTGGCTAATTCTCATCACCGCGTTTACCATTGGACATTGTATCACTCTAGCCCTTAGTGTATTGAATATCATCAAGTTTCCGAGTGCAATGATTGAATTTGCGATTCCCTTTACGATTCTTTTATCAGCGATATTTCGATGGTTTCAGGTGGAACGCAATGAAAATCAATCGTATCAAAATGATCAGAAAGTATACGCTGTAACCTTGCTCTTTGGGCTGATTCACGGACTTGGTTTTAGCAATATGCTGCGATCGATGCTAGGTTCTCAAGCCGATATTTTGCAACCCTTACTGTTCTTTAATTTGGGTCTAGAAGTAGGTCAAGTGCTGATTGTATTGGTTTCGCTTGTTACAATTACTTCCTTAAACGAATATGCACACATCCCTCGATTTTATCTGGTTCGAGGCATCGCCATTCCAGTGGGTTTTGTTGCACTTTTGCTCATGTTTGAGCGAGCCCATGCCATGTTTTAACGCGTTTTATGTATTTTTGTAAAATGGCCCTTTTCACAGGGTGCGTAAATTCTACATTGATGAAAAAACTGTATTCCCTTTTCTTGTCGTTTGCGATATTTTTCGCCGTTTCAACTGCCCAAAATCTTCAAAACAATCCCACCTCCAATCACGGTAACAAATTTGAACAATTGGGTACGATATTGCCCGATGCAAACACCTATCGGACCGCTTCTGGTGCCCCAGGTCATGAGTATTGGCAGCAGCGTGCGGATTATAAAATCCAGGCGACATTAGACGAGAAAAAGCAATATTTGCATGGGGAGGAAACCATCACCTACTTCAATAACTCCCCCGATCTTCTAACCTATTTGTGGTTGCAACTTGATGAAAATGAGCACAGTCCAACGGGTGAGAATAACTATTTTAACGAAAGCGGAAAGAGTCTACCTATCACACCGGGGCAAATTGATGGGTTGGATGTAAAAGCAAAACTTGCCGGATACGGCGCCAATGTATTGTCGGTGACAGATGCCCAAGGCAATCCACTTCATTATGTTATCAATCAAACGATGATGCGTGTTGACTTGCCAAAGCCATTGGCTAGCAAGCAGAAATATGTATTCAATGTAAAATGGAATTATAAAATTCCGGAACGCAATAAAATCGGTGGCCGCGGTGGCTACGAGTATTTCCCGAAAGACGGCAATCATATTTTCACCATTTCTCAGTGGTTTCCAAGATTGTGTGTTTACAGTGACTATCAAGGTTGGAACCACAAGCAGTTTACCGGAAGGGGAGAATTTAGCTTGATTTTTGGCAATTTTGATGTCGAAATGACCGTCCCCGCCGATCACGTTATCGCCGCAACTGGGGAATGTCAAAATTACAGCGAGGTGTTAACTGCCGACCAATTAAAACGGTGGAATGCAGTGCAAAAATTGTCGGCCGCCGATGTCGCCGCTGCCAATGGCGCCATGGACCCGACAGAAATTGTTACTTTGGAAGAAGCCAAATACCGCGAACAGCATCGCGATACACTACAAACCAAAACTTGGCACTACAAAGCAACCAATGTCAGAGATTTTGCATGGGGCAGCTCAAGAAAATTTGTTTGGGATGCTATGCCCGAATTTGTGGAAGGAAAACGAATCAATTGCATGAGCTACTACGGCAAAGAAGCCTATGGTTTGTATCGTAAATACTCTACCAAAGTGGTCGCCCACACCATCAAAACCTATAGCAAATACAGCACCGCCTATCAATATCCAGTAGCAATCAGCGTGGAAGCATCGAGCGGAATGGAATACCCTATGATTTGCTTCAATTATGGCAGAACCGACGAGGACGGGACGTATAGCTCTCGCACCAAATACGGTATGATCGGCGTGATTATTCATGAAGTGGGACACAATTTCTTTCCGATGATTATCAATTCGGATGAGAGAAACTGGTCGTGGATGGACGAAGGATTGAACACCTTTGTGCAGTTCTTAACCGAGCAGGAGTTTGACAACAACTACCCATCGCAGCGTGGTCCGGCGCATAAAATTGTGGATTACATGAAGATGCCTAAGGATCAGTTGGAGCCCATTATGACCAATTCGGAGAATATCATCAACTTTGGTCCCAATGCTTACGCGAAGCCTGCTACGGGTTTGAATATTTTGCGAGAAACCATCATGGGTCGCGAATTGTTCGACTACGCTTTTAAGGAATATTGCAATCGTTGGGCGTACAAGCATCCCGCACCGGCAGATTTCTTTCGCACGATGGAAGATGCTTCTGGGGTTGACTTGGACTGGTTCTGGCGCGCTTGGTTCTTCGATATCCAACCGGTTGATATTTCCATGGATTCAGTTTTGGCTTACCGGCCGTTTTCTCCCGTGACGATGCCAGTGAAGATGGATTCTACCCAGCGTAACGGTCGCGGTCGTGGCATGGGAGTAGGCAACGGAAATAGAGGCAGAAATAGTCTGACGATTATGCCATCGTCGGAATTCCAACACGTGAGCAAGTTGCGAAACAAGGCTTCGGGGATTCAGTTTGCCGTGGATCGCGATACTGCTTTGCGCGACTTCTATTACTACTACAACCCAGCGAAAGATACTTTCGGAAACGCGGCGAGGGCAGTTATGGCGGATCAGTCGCAGCCCAAACAGGAAACTTCGGTACGCGACCTATATAAGGATTATACATTGCTCACACCTGAAGAAATGAAGGCATACGAAAATGCGTATTTGTATGAAATTACATTTACCAACAAAGGCGGCTTTGTGATGCCAATCATTTTGCAATGGAACTACACCGATGGTACTTCGGAAGTGGATTACATTCACGCTTATATTTGGCGCAAGAATGAAAATCGTGTGACCAAGAATTTCTTGAAGCGGAAGGAAGTGGCGAGCATCGTTTTGGATCCGTTTAAGGAAACATCGGACATCGATGAAAGCAATCATACTTGGCCTCGTACAGCGGAACCTACGCGTTTTGAAATTTTCAAAAACAAGCAGCAATCGCCGGCGGATCAAGTGGAAATGACACCGATGAAACGGGCTTTGCGCGGCAAAAAGTAATTTTAAGCGATTTCCCATGCGGGAAGCTGTGAATTTTTATTGAGGAATCAACTGGAAATTCTGGAATGAATTTATCTAGCCGGAAATTTATGGTCTCAGGTGTTTACAATCTGCGACTTACAAACGTCCCTCAATAATTGATTCCACCACGGATGGATCCAGAAGGGTGGAGGTGTCGCCCAGAGATTCCAATTCACCTTCAGCGATTTTCCTTAGGATCCGACGCATGATTTTGCCTGATCGGGTTTTGGGTAATCCACTGACAATCTGAATTTTATCGGCTTTGGCGATGGCTCCAATTTCGCGACTCACGGTTTCGTTGATTTGATGCGATAGCATACGCAAATCGGTTTCCAGCCCCTGGTAAATCACAAACGCATAGATGCCCTGACCTTTGATATCGTGCGGATAGCCAACGATGGCACTTTCGATAACCCCTGTATGCAAATTGATGGCGTTTTCTACCTCCGCCGTTCCGATGCGATGACCGCTGACATTGAGAACATCGTCGACACGACCAGTGATTCGGTAATACCCGTTTTCATCTCGCAAAGCCCCATCGCCCGTAAAATAAAGGCCCGGATAGGTACTGAAATAGGTTTGCTTGCATCGTTCGTGATCGCCCCAAGTGGTCCGTAAAATCCCAGGCCAAGGTTTGCGAATGCAGAGATTCCCCGATACTTTGTTGCCCAATATTTCTTTGCCATTTTCATCCACCAAAAGCGGTTCAACCCCCGGAAGTGGTAGGGTTGCGTAGGTGGGTTTGCTCGGTGTTACCCCGGCTAGGTTGGTGATGAGGACGCCGCCGGTTTCGGTTTGCCACCAGGTGTCGACGATTTCGCAATTGCCTTTTCCCACCATTTTATGATACCATTGCCAAGCTTCTTCGTTGATGGGTTCGCCCACAGTTCCGAGGACTTTTAGCGATGGCATTTTGTGATTCATTACCCAGTCGTCGCCGGCGCTCATAAGACTACGAATGGCGGTAGGTGCGGTATAGAGGATATTTACATTGTGTTTTTCTACAATCTCCCAAAAACGATTTGGGTTGGGGTAGGTGGGTATGCCTTCGAATAGTAAGGTGGTGGCGCCGGCGGTAAGCGGACCATACAATATATAGCTATGGCCAGTGATCCAGCCAATGTCTGCGGTGCAAAAATGCACCCAGCCCCGTTGGTATTGAAAAGCGTTGGTAAACGTATAATGCGTCCAAACCATATAGCCTCCGCAGGTATGCACCACACCTTTGGGTTTGCCGGTTGAGCCGCTGGTGTAAAGGATAAATAGTGGGTCCTCGGCTTCCATGGTCTCCGCGGGGATACTGAGCGCTTCGGCGATATTTACATGGGCAATCGCTTGCTTCCATAGCACATCGCGCCCCTCTGTTAACGTAATTTCGATGTCGGTTCGCTCGTAAACCCAAACCGTTTTTACGCTGCTACAATGTTCTAGTGCCTCATCGATTATAGATTTTAACTGAATGTCTTTTGCCCCACGATAAGCCCCATCGCAGGTGATGATGGCGGAAGCTTGCGCATCGTTTACTCTATCGGCGACGCTGTGGGCACTGAATCCGCCAAATATCACGGAATGTATAGCACCCACTCGGGCACAAGCCAATACCGCAATGGCCAATTCCGGGACCATCCCCATATAAATGCAAACGCGATCGCCTTTTTTCATATCGCCTTTTCTGAGAACTTCGGCAAACACGCATACCGCCTCGTGCAACTCTGTAAATGTGTATTTTTTGCTCTCCTCGTTGGGGCTGTTCGATTCCCAAATGAGAGCAATTTCATCGCCGCGCTCAGGTAAATGTCGGTCCAAGCAATTTTCCGTAATATTCAACTGCGCCCCATCAAACCAACGCACGTTCGGTTCTTCAAAATTCCAATCCAAAACACGGTCCCATTTGCGCTTCCAAGTAAAATCGTTTGCTACATTGGCCCAGAATTCTTCGGGGTTTTCTAGGCTTTCGCGATAGGCTTGGTTGCGGGATTCTAAGCTTATGAGTTGCGATGGATAATGCATATTTCAAATTTGCGCATTTGCCGTGGTTGATGCAAATAACTTATTGGCTTTGTTTTGATTGTTGTAACATCCGGGTGGGAATCCTTTTCCATTGCCTACCTTTGTAGTATTGGAACATTTCATTGAACTAGGAATTGCGCAGCCTATCATCGACGCGCTTTCCGCACAAGGGTATACCACCCCAACACCCATTCAAGCCCAAGCCATACCTGCTGCCTTAGCCCACAACGATATCCTCGGAACGGCCCAGACAGGAACAGGTAAAACCGCGGCCTTCTCAATCCCCATTATTCAAAATTTGATGTCGTCTACCCGTGACCGTAGAACGATCAAAGCGTTGATATTAACCCCCACCCGTGAACTAGCTTTACAGATTGATGAAAGCATTGCAGCGTATTCCAGCAATGTGAAAATCAGTCATGCCGTTATTTTTGGCGGTGTGAGTCAGAACCCCCAAGTGGATGCAATCAAACGCGGCGTTGAAATCATGACAGCCACGCCAGGACGTTTGTTGGATTTAATGCAACAAGGATTTATTGATTTGCGAAATGTTGAGTTTTTTGTGCTCGATGAGGCCGATCGTATGTTGGATATGGGCTTTATTCATGATGTGAAAAAGGTAATTGCAAAATTGCCAACAAAACGTCAGACCTTATTTTTCTCAGCAACTATGCCCGCTGAAGTGGTGAAGTTGAGCCAAAATATTTTGGTGAATCCGGTTCGCGTTTCAGTGGCTCCGGTTTCAACTACTGCGGAAAAGGTAACCCAGCAATTGTTTTATGTGGATCAGAAGAACAAGCGTTTCTTATTGCGACATTTATTGGATTCTTCATCGGTGGAAATCCCCTCGGTATTGGTCTTTACTCGCACAAAGCACGGAGCCGATAAAGTGGTGAAGGATTTGGTGAAATTGGATATTTCTGCCCAAGCCATTCATGGAAACAAGAGCCAGAATGCACGACAGACTGCGTTATCGAACTTTAAAAATCGCACGACTAGAGTTTTGGTGGCTACGGATATTGCGGCCCGCGGAATCGATATCGACGAGCTAACGCACGTGATCAATTATGAAATCCCAAACATCCTTGAAACCTATGTGCATCGCATCGGACGGACGGGTAGAGCGGGGAACAGTGGTGTTGCGTGGTCGTTTGTAGATCGCGAGGAAATACCATTTATCAAGGACATTCAGAAGTTAATCAAACAGGAAATTCCTGTGGAGACGAGTCATCCATATTTGCCGGGAACTCATGTGGCCGAGGCCAATGATGCCAAGCCTTTTTACAACGATGGCAACAACGGCAATCAGCGTGTAGCAAGGAAGAAAGCGAATCAAAAGAACAATTCTGGGTTCTCAAATGCGGGCGGAGGTTCTGATCGCAGAGAATCATCAAATGCTGGCGATTCCAACTTTTCATCGCCCGCTCGCAAGGATTCAAACTCCGGCTCACCTGCAAGGAATGATCGCAGAGATCAGCCTTCAAATGATGCGTCGAAGGCAAAACCCGCCGGTCCTCCAAAGCCATTTACGCGCTTCAAACCCCGCGATTAATTCTTTACCGGAAACAAGTCCATTGGCATCATCTCAAAAGCGGCCTTCACCGTGAGCTGATTAAACGGATAGCGACTGGTTTTTTCGATGTGATATTTTCCTGGAGAAACATCGGCCACTTCCAAATGAATGGCGCCCTGCTGGTCGAACACAATCGCAATCAATCTCGCATTGGCACCCATCGGAAACTGATGCATCGCATAAGAATATCCTGTATTATCCTGTCTGCTTGTAGATGGCCCCAGCAACGAATTAAGGTCGCTAAAATTCAAGAATACCAACGCCCGCGCATGATCTACCTTGTAAGTGATCGAGTCGTCGCTCTTGGTGAATTTGCTAAATCGATCGCAGTTAACCAGTTTCGTGGAATACGATTCCAAAGCCCAATTGCCTCCGTTATTAGTTGCCATTTTTCCGATTCCAGCGACAACGGGAGGTAGCGGTAACTGTTTGATTTTGATGAAATTAGCATCCAATGTGGAGAATCGAATGGTTAGGCTTTCAGGCATCCCCAAGCTGTCCTTAAACCTTGCGGCTGGTGCGGAAAGTAGTAACTCGCGGAAGTTGGCGAACTGGTCAGAAATTAGACTATTCGATGCTTGTGAAGAGTCCAACAATTGAACATCGGTAATATCGCCCGATTTGTTAAGCATTAATTTTGCTGGGAAAATAATGCCATCCATTTTAATGCGCTTTTTTAACTCTTTATTGATTTTGGCATTGTCGTAAAACCACTGACTCAATGGTATGTCAACGTCCATGTCGTTTACAATTAGGTGTTCGGCAACGCCATTATTGGACCGGGTGATGGGAAGCAATGATAGCGTAAATTTCCTATTCTTGTTTTCGCTGCCATCACTGTTTGATGCGTTATTACTGGCACTGGCACTCGCCGAATTGAGGTCGTTGGTCCAAGTGGTTTGATCGCCACTCACGCCATAAAACGTCTCAAAACCCTCTTTGTACGCTGAATTTCCTTCGATTTTGTATGATTTGCCATCGGCGATTCTGATGTTTGCATTGTCTGAAGTCGCATTGATGTCGATCATTCCTCCACTTTCTAGTGCCTGCCCATCGGTCGTGCTGCTAGTAAGTCCGGCCGAAGCGAAATCTGTCTTGCTTTGAAAGTGCTGCACACTCAGTTGGACTTTGCCAAGGACGGGATTGCCCATCGCATCGGAAAAAGCATTTTCGGGGAACTTCAATATGATTCCCGTCTTTGTTTTGATTTCAAAGGCCTTTTGGGCGTGGTTGATATCGAACGTCTCGATCTTGGGAGCCATTGCACGCAAAGTATCCAGGGCGCCAGATTTCAGAAGCCATGCATCGTGTTGAACAACGGGCAATGGCCAATTGTACATTCTGTATTGAATTTGACTGCTAAGAAACGTAACATGGGTTACTCCATTTTTGTCGGGGATGTTATTAGGGGCCCTATAAAGGTACTCCGATATGCCATTGGGGTTGTTCGATGTTGTCCTGCCCGGCATGCCATTTTGAGGGAAATATATAGGGTAGGGGTAATTCGATGGGAATTGTGGGGTAGGGATGCTTGGTCGATTATCGTTCGATGGCGGCAGCCAAATTGCGGGATGCTTTAGCAACCGAATGAGCGGCCGCTGATTGGATGGCGGCCGTGGGGTTGGCTTGGAAGGGGGATTGAATTGCGGTTTGGTTGGTGTTCTTGGGATATTCTTGGGGAATTCTAATTTTTGCGCGCCTAGATTGGCGATAGCCCAAAGGGTAAAAACTGTCATCGACAGGGAAACTTTCGCGATTGCTTTATTGATTTCCATACGAAGCGATGATTGTCAAATTGTGTACCAAATATCAAACAATTTCTTCGCATTCAATGAATTGGGTGTAGGTCGGCGATAGAAATTGCATTTATGGAAGTAAAAATCCATCAACTTTCCTATTTCCTTTGCAAATGACAATGCGAAGGCGTATTTTTGCACCCTCATTGGAGAGATGGCAGAGCGGTCGAATGCGGCGGTCTTGAAAACCGTTGACTGTTACAGGTCCGGGGGTTCGAATCCCTCTCTCTCCGCTGGATACAGTTCGCAACTGTTCGAAAAGTGTGTAAGTCGTTGATTTACACACTTTTTTTTGTTCTTTACTTTCCGAAAATGTTCGCGTTTGTACGCCAACTGGGTTTCCTACTGGTGACCCCTTTTTGAAAATGCAAAAAGGGTCAACGGTGTGCGAACAACTACGAACATAATCGGACTGAAAATCAACAAGATAAGCTTGATTTAGCCAAGGGGTAAATGTAGTTTTGTAATCAAAATGGGGGGCACAATTAAAACAATTGCGCCATATGTCGTCAAAAACAACATTCAGTCTGGTTTTCTACATAAACCGGACAAAAGAAAAACAGAACGGGGAATGCCCCGTGATGCTACGCATCAACATTAACGGGGAAAAAGTTGCCCTGAGACTCAAACGATTCATCCTTCCCGAACAATGGGATCCGGCGAGGTATCAAATGAAAGGTCGAACCAAAGAAGCTAAGGTCTTTAATGAGTATTTAGAAGCAGTTCGCATTCGTGCCCATCAGAAGTACAATGATCTCCTGATGCTACAGGAGGAGGTTTTGGCTACCGACCTTCGAGATGCTATCCTGGGGGTGAACTCGGCTAAAGCAAGGACAATTATCGATATTTGGCAGGACCATGTTGATGGACTCCAAAAATTAATTGGCAAGGAAAACACCTATGCCACTTATCAGAAGCACAACACAGCAAAGAATCATTTCCAAAAGTTCTTGCAGAAGTATTACCGTGTCAATGATGTTTCAATCAAAGCGGTTGATCATCATATGATACAGCAATACAACATGTACTTGAAAACGGAAAAGGGTTGTAATTCCAATACCGCGACTAAGTTTTTACAAAACCTGAAAAGGATCACTTGCATTAGCATTAGGAATGGTTGGCTACTTAAAGATCCGTTTGTTGGTATTAGTATGTCAATTAAAGAAGTAGATAGACCATATTTAACTATGGAAGAAATTCAAACTTTGATTGACTTTGATTCAAATCTTGAACGTTTGAAAAGGGTTAGGGATATTTTCATTTTTTCCTGTTACACTGGATTGGCATACATTGATGTCAAGAAATTGAAGAAAGCGGAAGTAGAAGGGAGTGATGAACTCGGATATTGGATTCGAACAAGGCGTCAAAAGACTGATGCACGCGCAAATATTCCATTGTTGGCTATACCAATGGATATCATTAATAATTATTGCCGATTGGATTTGCTCATGCCTGAAGATCCCATCCTCCCCGTTTTAAGCAATCAAAAAGTGAATGCCTATCTGAAAGAGCTAGCTGATCTGTGTGGAATACACAAGGAGCTGACTTTTCACGTGGCCAGACACTCATTTGCAACTTCTGTAACCATGACGAACGGGGTCCCTATGGAAACTGTAAGTAAGATGCTAGGCCACAAAAACATGAAGAGTACGCAGCATTATGCACGTATTGTTGATCAAAAAGTGGGTGAAGACATGAAACTACTTGCAGCCAAATTGAAGGGCGGCAGGTCTATTGTTTTTAACCAAACATCATGATGATGCAGTGGTGTCCCAATGAAATTAGACACTATGAATAAAGAAGAAACCTTTAAAGTGCGAGCTTACGGCTATGGTGAGCTCGCACAATTATATTTTCCGAATATTTCAAAAAAGAGTGCCAGTGCTCAGCTCCGAAGGTGGATTAAAATGAGTAAGACGGTGATGCCGTTGCTGCTAAATCTTGGTTATAAATCAGGAAATCGATTATTTACCCCAGCGCATGTGAAGGTTATTGTAGATGAGTTTGGGGAGCCTTGAAACTCTTAATTCGCGAAATATGCCAGTTTTTGAAAAGATTTTAATACAGCAGTGTATTGATTGAATGACTATGTTTATTGTTTGGGCCGTTTGTTTTTGTTTTGTAATATTGTTTAAGCTATTTATTGAGTTGTATTGTTTGGGAGATGTCGTTGATTTACATTTGAATTACTGCCAACAAGTTGATGGATATTATGAAAAATAAAATTTATATATTATTAATGATTGTGATTGTTCTCTCATCCTGCACCATGCAAAAGAGATATCATAATTCTGGATTTAATTTGGGGTTAAACCATCATTTCACAAGGAGTGCCAAGGTTACTGCAACACCCAAAAAATCTGTAAAACAAGCGATTCAAAATCCAATTATAGCAGCCCCAAAGGCAGAATCAGTTGAGTTGGCAAATAATATACCAAACATCGCCCAAATAAATGGCTCCGTGTGTCAAATAGTAGAACATAGGATGTCCGATTTTGGTGCAATTTCACCAGTAACACAGGTTCCAGTTAGCTCAGTTGATTTAGGCAATCACTCAATGCAACGTTCTGCCGGAAATGCCCTAATTCAAACGAAAACGTATAACGCTAAAAGGGAATTGAATGGGGCCGATTTGAAAACATCGAAAAAAAGTGCATCGTCTGAAGGTGGTGGTTCTGGTTCTAGAGGATTTGGTATTTTCTTGATAGTCGTTGGAATTATCGTTTTTCTCTTTGTTTCTCTTATTGTTGGATTGTTGTTGGCGTTGTTAGGGTTGGTTTTGATGGCCTCAGGAAAATCAAAATCATCACCGGAGCCCGTGAATAATGCTGAAAATGTAGTTAAGGAAGAAAAGAAAGTTGAATACATTGAAGTGTTATACCTTAAGAATGGTAGTATCATAAGAGGTATGATTATCGAACAAATACCCAATGAGCAGGTTAAAATCCAGACGAGTGACGGCAGTGTTTTCGTATATACAATGGATCAGGTGTTGAAAATCACCAAAGAACCCAAGTGATTGATTTAACAAACATCAAAAAGGATGATGAAAAAAGTAATTTATACCTTGCTAATTGGTGTTTTGTTGTATTCTTCTTCGGCGATGGTTTCATGCCGAAAGTGCTGCTATGATTACAAAAACCCGGAATGTGAAAATTACGACCCATGCAGGGCAAATCCACTGAGCAATGCAGATTTTGATATTGTAATGGATTATATTGATGCCAAAACTCAATTTCACACCTATTACAAGGTGCCAGAAGATGATACAATTGGAACTGGTGATAAAACCTTTAAATGTTGGCAGAGTGGAAATGATAGTGTTTTATGGAAAATAGGAACAGAAAAAAAATACCGCAAAGGTGATTCTGTCACAGTTTCTTTTGATGAAGACGTACCAGGTACAGAAGGGCCAATTACAATAACATGCATTACTTGCCGCAAGCCAAATCCGAGATGCAAAGCTGGCGATGATGGCAGGGATACTATGGTGAAGCACTATATTATTGATGCATACCGCAAAGGTGATTACGATTCGTATAACGGAATATTTCGAGGGTGTTTAACGGCCAAGCCGCTTGATACATTTAATGTAACTTTCATAAATAGTAATTCAGGCGGTATATTGGCGGCGTATTATAATTTACCCAATGGGTATCATTCAAAGGATATTGGCCCGCAGGCTTTTACGCTGAATAAGTATACTAATCGTTTTGCAACGGCAATAGATGGACCGGTTTTTCTACTGAACAAGACGTTAGATACTATCCATGCAGAAATTCCTTCATTAGACCATTGGGGCTATTACCCTGGACCTAATCCGGATCCAATTTATAAAAATCCAACTACTTTTATTGGTTACAGGATTAAATAATAAAATATTGAGACCGAAACTGCTATTGTTTATTGTGTCATTACTTGGCTTTTGTGTTATCCAATCAAAAGCCCAGACGGATTCAAAATGCAATCCTGAAATCAATCAATCCTGCGAAACTACGAAGTCCCAAAATGATACAATAAAATGGTATTCGTTCAATGAGGGACATGCCAAAGCGGTGCGGGAAAATAAAATTCTCCTTGTCAATGTCAGTACAACGTCATGCTATGGATGCAAATTGATGTTTAAATATACGTACACCCACCAAGGGGTTGTCGATACCCTCAACAAGTACTTTGTTTGTGTTTATTTTAATCCCTACATCGATACCAGTTACACGCTCAACGGCAACAAAGTAAAGCCTCAAGAGCTGCAGAAGTATTTATTTGTTGATGAGGAGGTGGGATATCCATCTAACATATTTTGGTTTCATCCCGAGAACGAGGAAAAACATTCGGTTCACGGTGGATATATGGAGCCGCCCACCTATTTGAAGTTGTTAGCCGCCGCCCGCGCAATACGTCCGTTTAGTTCGTTGGGCATGAGTTTGCAGCTGGATGTATATCGACCATCGCACGGTGGGCCATAATCAAACTTGCCTGAATTGATTTGCCTCTAATGAGAAGATCAAGTTAAGTCTGATGAAAAATAATTAATTAATTTTGACAAAAATGAAACAACTGACATTTTTTTTACTGTTACTCACTTCTTGTCGTTTGTTTGGACAGGATAAGGAATCTTCAACTCCAGATTTGAAACGAGTTCTAATTGGTTTCAATGTTTCACCCAATATTTGCTATCGGACACTAAAGGTTAACGATGGGAGCTCATTAAGTGCCGGTATTGTGAAGTCGAGGAACGAAAATGAAACCGTAAAGCTAGGATACTCCGCTGGCCTGAATATGTGTTTGAATGTAAAAAGATCTTTTGGTATTGAAGCAGGTATTCAATATTCCAATACGGGATTTCGGTCCAAAATGATGATTTTGAATCCGTTACAACCTGACCCGTTTGTGCCTAATAGAGCAAAATCGATTTACAACTTTCATTATGTGGATATTCCCATAAAGGCAAATTTTACAACCGATGAAGGGAAGATCCGCGTTTTCACCAGCCTGGGTTTGACAGCTAATTTTTTTATTAAAGAAACAGTAACTCGTGTGTTGGTGTTCTCCGACCATACTGACAGAAAAACGAGGCTGACATCGGAATCGGATAGTTACAACAAATTGAATTTCTCACCCACAATGAGTGTTGGTATTGATTATCGCATTAACGAAAAAATGAATTTGAGAATTGAACCCACTTTTAGATATGGCGTTTTAAAGATAATCGATACGCCGGTGACAGGTTATTTGTACAGTGGTGGAATAAATGTTGTCTATTACTATGGACTTTAAACTTGATGTTGTTCTTGTGTAAGTACCAACTTTTAGAACTGGTATTGGTCAGTCAAACCCTCATGGATACAATTAAAGAAATTTCTGGGGGAAATTCATTGAAAATCAACGCATTTTCACAACAGGTCTAAAGCCGACCATGGGCATGGATTCGCCGCTGTATACCAGGGCGCGACTTCCAGGAAATAGCACATCGCCCACATCCATAAAACTCCCTCCTTTTACAACCATCATTTCGCCTTCCATGGTGCTGGTCATCTCCGCAACATTCCCAAAAATATTATAACAGCCGGCATCGTTGGGCCAATATGAAAAAACCGGTGTGGAATAAAACCCGCCATCGCTCATATAATCCAAGTAATACGCGACTGGATCCGCCCTTGAAATAGAATCCCAATCAGCGTTTGTGGAATCTCCTTCCAATTTGTTTTTCCGCATCAGCCAATCTTTGTACTGTGTTAACTGTTCTGGCGTTTTGTAGACCACATGATTGGCGATGTAAACGCCTTTGGCATTTCTCCAATAGATGTTGACACTGGGTTTGTAATACGACTTCGAATCCTCCCTTTCATAACTGGCCGCCTGTATCCATTCCGTTTCTGTAGGAAGTGAAACTACGATTTCCTTTCCCGACAATGCGGAGAGCTGTGCGCTCAACCATTGACAATAGGCCATGGCTTGGGATTGTCTCAAATTACAAATGGGATAATCGCCATAGGATGGATGACACAAATAATAGAGCGCCATGGGGTCATTACCGCTAGACCATGTAGAGGGGCCATTACTGTGTGACCATGTAAAATTATTATTCCACCCCGTCACGTCCGGAAAAATCCGCGTGCCATCGAAGGTGATTTTCGTCAAATCGAGCAGTTCATGCAACAGGTTTTCTTTTTGGGTAATGGAATCTTTAACATCTTGAATTAAAACACGCCCCAAACTTGAGCCAGTCTTAATCATGGGCACAGCAACACCTGGTTTTAGAAAATGCTTAACCAGTGATTGTAAAAAGCTATCCGTAAAATTGCCCTTTTTGTCTATAAATGTCAGTTTGGGATTCAGCAATCGCATCTTTTCCAAAAACACATCGGTAATAAAGTCCAAATACTCTTTGTTGCTCACTTCATGGTTAAATATACAGACGCATTTGCTTGCTGCATATGGCTTCAACGGCTCGATGTCTTTCGTCGCGTTTGATTTGATAATTCGTTGACCCTCATTGGGTCCTTTCCAAACCACAGGATACCCTTGCAGCCAAGTATATGAAATACCCCCGTTGTGCTGTATCATGGCACCCGTTGGTGCATAACCGAGGTTGACCTCCATCCATTCCTCTAAATTTTTTCGTTGCAATCGCGGATTGGTTTGTGCTTGGATTTTCCGTTCGCGAGTTTCAAATCCGCCATCCACGGGGTCGAATTTTTGTGCCCTTAATGGAGATATTGTGAATATTGTGATTTGAATAATTATAAATAGAATTAATTTCATGCGTTGCCAATTTAATACTTAACGGAAGGGCCGTTTGATTGTTGTTCTAATAACGTATGGAATTGAGGTAATTGTATATTTTATTTTAAAAACAAATGCCGAAATACTTCTTCTTCAGTTTTGATCTCGTAAAGTGCCATTAAAGAATTGATCATTTCCTCATCTGTTCTGCAATGCCTCACGAAATTGCGGTAAGTATCCAAGTTGAAATCGGATTTTACGCGTTCCAAAATGATGGCGGCCATGACGTAGGTGCCTCGTAATGCATTGAACTCGGGCTCCGTTCTCCACAATTGCATCGCCGATGAGAAAGTACTCGTCTTTTTGCGTTTCAACATGTCCAATACCTCACCTTTGTTTTCATCGTAGGGTTTCGCGCCGATTCCTCCATAGTAACTCGCCAAGCCTTCACCAATAAAATGGTTGCAGGGAAAAGTAATTGCAAAGTGTAATACCTCATGCACATGAATTGGCTTTGGTATGCCCGATAAAATCACTCGGTTAAAAGGGTCGCCCATACCGCCATACAAAGCACCTGGGTTGAAAAAGTTTACGTATTCTAGTCCGCCAACATGGGCATACGCATCTTTTAATGTCGCACCAGAATAGATGGTCAATGGTTTTGATTTGAATGAATCTACATCGATTCCGAGTTCTTTCATGGTTGAAATTACTTGGTTGTATGCTTTTGAGAGTTCCTTTTTGGAGATTTGTGTTGATGCGAATACGGTAAGGTTCTGATAGGAGTTTGGAATCAGCTTGAAACTATTCAAAGATTCAAATCGCATGAGCTTTTTTTCTTGGCGATGAAATAGCGCAGCCAATTGCATCCATCCCATATCCAACTGATACAGTTTCACCGAGTCACCGTAGGTTTGCTGATGGATCAGTTTGAAGCCAAAAACATCGCTGAAGGGCATGTCGATCCCACCAATGAAATTCAATAGGGTGATGGGGTTGGTTTTGGATACCCCATCCAAAGGGTCCGCAAATAGATTGGAAACATTCTTTTTGCCATAACCGTGCATGCAGTCATACCACAATGAATCAAATCGTTGCAAATCTTGGGTGATTAAAGAAGAGTCAGCAACTTGTATGATTTTCAATCCGAAACTCTGCGCCCGTCCCACGGTGGCTGCCGAAAACAAAAACAAAAGGGTGGCGAGTAGTGGTGGTATGTGGTAGAGTTTTGATTTCATGGATTTTAGCATTAAGGCCTTTCGCCATCGGACTCATACTGTCGTCCGGTGTACTGGAAAAATTAATTTGCGCCCTGTGACGTTTTTTTACACATCACTATAATCCCCATTTTGCTGAACATCCAATTGTCATGCCTTGCGCTCTCCTTGTATATGTAAATGGGCTCAGATAGGGGTATCCTCTATAATATGTGAGCGAATTCCCTATGGAAAAATCACCTTTTTTGTACCAATTGTAATCAATACCCACAATGATGCCGATATCTAAAATATTTTTGTAATTGTCGTGTCTTACTTTGAAATCTGGAGACGAGGTTGACTCAGAATTGTAATAATTGAATCCCAAGTATCCGCCCGCGTTCAAGGAGAGTTTCTTCGATTGAAATGGCTTTACTTTGATTTGTATCGGTGTTTGAATTGTCCAATAATTCCATTGGTGAGTAACAGGAGTCAAATAATTTGTGCCATCAAACACATAGATATATTGTTTACGTCCATAGTTTGTATTTCTTAAGCCCAACGAAATTGAAAAAGTTGGATTTAGTTCTCTAACTATTGTCAGTGCTTCATAATGTGACGCTATTGGATTGCTCACGCTTCCAATCATGGGGATCTCTGAATAACGAAAATAATTCAAGCCGGCATCGATTTGCAGGGTGTATTTTGTTGATGGTTTGATTGCCAATGGGGCAGGAGTTTGTCCAAATAAATTCAGAGTAATGAATAAAAATAAGATGCTTGCGAACTTTTGCATGTGACGTGGTGGTGGTTTACTGAAGAGTTTTCTAGTACCAATTATTTTAATCTGCATTAAAAGTGGTTTTTTCATGCTGTTGTTATTTTGTGATAGAACGTAAACAGAATCTGTTTCATTTATTGCGAATTGAAATTATTTCGAGACTCGATTTATCTAAATCAACGATGAAATTTTTCTCATCTTTTATTAGAAAATCCTTAACGATAGTGAATTTCATACTTACAGAAATCTTATCAGGTTCTAATCGAAATTCATCCGAATAGCTTGTGCTTTTGACTGTATAATTAACGGAAGAATCAAAATAGGGCCTGAGTGATTGTATGATCTTGCTCTTTACGTGATAACCTTCAATAGTCTCAAATGACGAGAATTGTTTTGTTAAAACTGGTATCACCCCCTAATTTCAGGACAAAAAGCGTAAAACAGTTTGACTGATTAGTGATCAAAAATAGCATTTTTTAGGTTATTTCCATCATCTTTTGATCGGCGAAGTTTGCCACGCCAATTTGATAGTCAAGGTTATATGGAATTTTCTCAAAACAATTTTTGTTTTTCCTGTTAGATACTGGCAAAAATTCTTTTTCAAAAAACCTTGCCTTATCAAATGGCTTTGCGGCAATTTGTGGCCTATCAAAATCCAATGGCAGAGCGCATTCTTTGTAATAGTTGGCCAACTTCTGCGCCGGCGTTTGGTGCTTGATTTTGCCGTGTCTTCTCACGTGGTTGTAAAAGTGCATCCACTGCGCCATTTTAATTTCAGCATGGCCGAAGGAATCGAATTCATAGCGTGACACCAGCTCTCTTTCCATGATGCTATGAAAGGCCTCTATGTAGCTATTTTCTTCCGGTGTGGCAATATGAGTAAACTCCTGGTTGATTCCCATTTCGTTCAAATATATCCGCACTTTATTGGCTAAAAATTGGGATCCGTTATCGTTGCGGATACTGATTCCTTGGGTCTTTTCATTGCCAACGATGCTGCTCATTAGCCAAATTACATCGTGTTGTTTGATGGAGTTTTTAAAGACGTAATTCAACACCACCCTCGAGTAAACATCGATCACCGTTAGCACATAGGAGAATTTCCCTGTGGCGTCTATGCGGATAAATTTGATATCCATACTCAGATATTGCAATGGGTATTCAGCAACGATTTTTCTGAATTGAACAAATGATCGTTTACCGGCCGAAGTGCTGATGATTTGACCACACAACAGTCTTTCATCCCGCATAATTCGATATACCTTTTTGTGGTTTATCAAATAGCCAAGTCCATTCAACTCTCTGGTCATGGGCAAATATCCGTAGCAAACAAACTCGATTTGCAAAGTCCGTTTGATGTCGTTTATCACCTCTTCATTCGCAACCACAGTGCCATCCTCTTTCAATGTATACATCGTGGGTTTACGGCCTGGCCGGTTGGCTTTATGCCGATAATAATAAGCGCTATTACTCACCTCAGCCCACTGAATTACATTACTCACAGATGTCCGATGACTAAACTGCCTGCAAACACTCATTTTCAGTGGTTTACTCAAGGATTTTTTTTTAGTAATTCATTCTTGAATTCCAGTTCCAAACTCAATTTCCCAACCAGTTGTCGCAGTTGCTTGATTTCTGTTTCTAGGCTTCGTTTTTCAGGATCAATGCGCTTGTAATTGTCGTTCAAGCCGGCAAGGCCGTTCAAATCAAACTGCTTTTTCCATTTGTGGAACAAAGACTGAGATACATTGTGTTTACGAATCACTGGTGTGACACCTTCAGTCACCGATTCTTGGATCATTTGAAGCTTCTGCTCAACGCTCCATTTTCTTCTTGTTTGTTTCATTTATAGTTCAAATTAATTGGTTTTTCAATTAAGTCAAACTGATTTTACTTTTTTCTCCAGTCTATTAAGGGGCTAGTACAATAATTTTTGATTGAATGAATCTTGAATTGTTCTCACGACATCGACTATTTCAGCAAAAGTTGGCACATCACAATACATCATTTCCTTTGCCATTTCATCATAGTCACTTTTCAACTTCATTAATATCGTTTCCGCAGGTATGATAGAAATTTGTCCAATGCAAAGTGTACTGTAATCGAAATGCCTTAGTCTAGAATATAATTTACGATGTTCAATGATATCTTCAATAAAAGAAATGTCGGATAATGTGTTTGAATTTTTTTTGTTTATTCGGTACAAGTCGTAGTAATGACGAGACATTCGATAAGTTCTCATTTTACTCTCATCCTCTCGATTGTACTCTTCATGTAATAAAAGAATTTTCTCAATAAAAGTTCTACTGGGCTGAATAGTAGTAACCTCAAATGACTCCTCACTATAAATGTCATTAGGAAAGTAGTTATTCAAAAGGGTTCGCATTATGCGACTGTCGTTTGGTTCTTTCTGTGAACGCACACTAAATTCTATTTTAACCCTATCGGGCAAATATGGATTAGGCTCAAATAAAGATTTGTAGTTCACATATATCGTTTGAGGGTCTGTGTCGGGCATATCCTTTCTTACGGCTTCTACCTCTATAGAAAACAGCTCAACTGGAATTTGCAGCTTTTCGAACTGTGCCAATAATTCAGTGGCAATTTCATTACTTGTAAATAGACAGCCTTCTCTGCGTAATTGCTCAACGTATGTTTTTGACGGTTTATCTTTATAAGGCATTCCGAATGCTTCTGAATTCAATGCAATATCGATATCTTCTGAAAATCGATCTATAATTCCCCATCCTTTGCTTAAAGATGTGCCGCCTTTAAAAGCAAAATACGGCGCATACTTTGAAGCGAATAACATCTTTAATACAAGTGTAACCCACCAATCCTTCTCAATTGCCTTTGAAGTTATTCCTGAATTCAATGAAGCTTGATTCAATGAGATTCTACGAGCATTCTCATCAAGATTTAGTAGCCACCCAATCATATTGTTTGTTTTAAAAAGTTCTTAATGACAAAATCACTTATTCTCGAAGGGGCTAATTTCAAATCGTGCTTCAATTTTTTCGCATCCTCCTTTTTGAGTAAGCTCATGATTTTTTCTAATTCTGATTCATTGAGTTGATTTAAATCCAATTCCTCTAAACCCAAAAATAACAAGCTTGATATAGTGCCTACCATAGCTAATTTCTTGGTTGTGGTTGGTTGGAATACAATGGAGCTTTTTCCAATCGTTATATTTTTCTTAGTCCCGTTTGTGAGAAAAACCATTTTCATTGGAACCTGAGTAGAAAGTCCAATTTTATTTAAGGCATACTGGCCAGTAGGCATGATTTTAACGTGTTCTTTTTTCGCCAATGACGCTGCAATTTCTTCCATGGAAGGAAGTACTTCACCAAATACTTTATCATGAATTGGAACTACATAAATACCCTGCCCCATTCGAACCAACACTTTTTGCTCAGCCAATCGAGAGAGTGTTTTCCTTATGGCGGTTGACGTGCCCAAGTCTTTAAAGTCGGAAGGCAGAATTATTTGACCTGGCTTCGACCGCTTAATCTTAGACTCAATTTGGTTATATATTGACGCTTCCATGTCACAAATATACAAATCATTGTGACGTGGAAATATTCACTATGTCACAATTATTAAAATTTTAGTGACATATCAAAATATCGCCCAGTACTAAAAAAGGAGTTTTCTCCATTCCGCACATATCCTAACTGATTGGTTACGAGCCTAGTATTCCCGATAAAAAAATCAGGCGTATTGAAATGGTGATGACCGTACCCCCAATAAGAAATATTCGATGTTTCAATAAAGTCATATAATTCCGTAGCAAACGCTTCGTTCAATGTATCCCCTTTATATTTAGGCGGGTAGTTTAAGAATGTCGGGCAATGATGAGAAAAAACAACCATCTTATCGCCACTAGATTGATTTACTGTTTGTTTTATAAAATCTAAACTCTCATAATGCAGTGCATTGTAATGTTCCGAGGTAAAATGGGAACCATTGTGTTTTATTTGGTGAAAGTCATTCAAGTTTCTTTCAATCTGCCATTGATTCGCAATACTAATATGGCTCCACAGGGTTGAAAACAACAATTTAACTCCGTCATGAACAACTGAAGTATTATTAACCAATGTTACATTATTTTTTATTCGTTCATTCAAGATCCCACTCTTATCAGTAATATCAAAATGGTAATACTCATGATTGCCAGGCAACCAATACGTAAGTTTAAAATGATCCGATATGTAATTAAAAAAATCATCATGTTGATTCATGATTGCAAATGGAACAATATCTCCTGCTAATACCAAGATATCCCCCACAGGTTGTAATGGATTTTCTTTAATGAATTTGCTATTATGAGGAAACTCTAAATGCAAATCAGAAGCATGTTGAATTTTTAAATTCATACAATACAAAGTTTAACTTAAAATATTTTTATGAAAAAACAATTATACTTATTTCTATTTTTAGTTCCCTTGGTTACAATGGCACAAAATATAGATCGTTCAAAAGCGCCTTCACCAGGAAAAGCTCCAATTATTCAAGTTGGCAACCCAGTTAAATTTACATTAGCAAACGGGCTACAAGTGTTTGTAGTTAAGAATACAAAACTGCCTAAAGTAAGTGCCACATTGGCTTTAGATTACGATGGTTTTGTTGAAGGAGATAAAGCAGGTGTGGCTCAAATGGCAGGCCAGCTATTAAAAAGAGGCACTACCACAAAATCAAAAGCACAATTAGACGAAGCCATTGAATTTTTGGGTGGAAGCATGTCTACTTCAAGTCAATCAGCATCGGTTAGTTCATTGAAAGGTAATTTCCCAAGTCTTTTAAGTTTATTATCAGAAGTGGTGTTGCAACCAGCTTTATCTTCCGAGGAATTGGAGAAAATTCGCAAGCAAACCTTATCAGGTATTGAATCAAGCAAAGACGATGCGGATGCAATTTCTGGCAATGTGGTTAAAAAATTAGTTTATGGTGCAACACATCCTTATGGTGAAATGAT
>ENA-OUVC01000643-OUVC01000643.1-marine-metagenome-genome-assembly--contig:-NODE-643-length-22238-cov-3.227381_pt1 | contig 22238 bp, 25 predicted proteins | sample MGYA00248622_ERZ508571 | MGnify/ENA primary metagenome ERZ508571 (study PRJEB26236, sample SAMN06267175) | marine metagenome | isolation source: Columbia River Estuary | place: USA:Columbia River Estuary... | reverse complement strand
CTACTTGAATTGGCGGATTAGTTACTTGATTAAGAGAATATTGAATGCCTTGAGCTAGAGTAGAAGTTTGTATTTTTTTTCCTTTGTTGTTTTTTTCTATCTCTACTACAGTGGCTTCTACTTTTTTCTCTTCTTTAGCAATGACTTTTTGATTGTCATCTATTTGTTTTGATGGTTTTATTATGGACGAACATCCCGTAAGCAAAAAAATAAACATCATTACTGTCATTTGTCTAGCTGTCATAATTATGATTACACAGATAAATAATAGATACGGAAAAGTTAGTCTATTATAATATTTATGCCTTATTTTATTCTATATACGGAGTTTTCTTTTGTGATTTTCATCTTTAAAAGACGATTAGCTTCGCCTATTTTAACGTATTGATCGTCATACAATAATATATAATCATCTTTTTTAAATAACTCGCCTATTTTAACTAAGCAATATTTTTTAATCTCTTTCTCGGTTAAGGTGATTAAATTAACCGCTTTATGTATATTTGAAGAATTATCGTTCACTATTGGGGCCTTTTTTAATTTTCTTTTGTTTCTTGCGTCCCCAATCTATAAAATCATAATGATTTTTATATTGTTTGCTGAAACAGTTTCTTGGTTTATCTCCTTTACCAGCACTCATGTTTTTTTATTTATATAATTCTTACGCTATAAAATGGTTGTCCGAACAGGATTTGAACCTATACAAAAAGAGTCAAAGTCTTTTGTGCTACCGTTACACCATCGGACAATTTAAATTGGCGGTGAGAGAAGGATTTGAACCTTCGGTACTCTTTTGGAGTACGGGGCTTTAGCAAAGCCCTGCATTAGACCACTCTGCCACCTCACCTTAATTTTTCTAACTCAAAACATCCAAAACCAGCTTGATGTTCGAAAGTTAGTAATCCACATCTTTTACTTTTTTTATTTGCACAGACTCCGTAATCAAAGTCTGCATCTCTATATTTCTGATTGTATAAAGGAATAAAATGCTTACACCCGCCGCTACAATCATTGTACTCAGCATCAGGATCAGCCCAGCGAGAAATTTTACCTCCATAATCTATATAATCAGTATCAAGAACTTTACAGAGATCTAATAGATTTAAATCTTTGTCTTTTTTCACTTCTTCTTTCTATTTTTCACAGAACGAGTTGAAGTATTAAGACCGAAATTCAAATCTATCCACGCTGTTTCTATCAATGCTTTGTCTTTGGTTAGCTTCATCTTTTCGCGCATATATTTCATAGTCCAGTTCTTCCATTTTTCATTTTCTTCTGGAGAATATTTGTATTTGTGATACCAATTTGGTACTTGATTATTACAGATATCTTCGTATTTTATATCTAAATTTGCAATTTTAAATTGCTTATCTATTATCTTTTTAATATGTTTATCGTTCATAAGCCTGTCGATCCAAAACCGTTGTTTTCTCTTGATGTGTTACATAAATCTTTCGTCTCATTAAAATTCACTACATAACAAGATTCAAAAATTATTTGAGCTATTCTATCTCCTTTTTTCACTGAGAAATCGATGCTATCATCTGTATTATAAAGAATAACCCCAATATCTCCACGATAATCGCAATCAATAACGCCAGCTAAAACATCAATGCCATTTTTATAAGCTAAACCAGATCGAGGAGCAATGCGTCCATAATAACCGGGAAAGATCTCCATTGAGATGTTGGTCTTGATTAGCTTTCTACAGCCTTTATTAACTAAAGCGTCTTCTGCTGCATACAAATCATATCCAGCGGCAAACCTTGTTCCTTGAGTGGGAATTGTTGCGTTATCAGAAAGCTTCTTAATATTTATTTGTAGAACTTCTTTATACATATTACTTATCTTTTAACATTGACATTAAAATTCTAGCTTCTTTTGCGGGAATATCATTGTAACAAGTCCAAACTTTAGCTTCGGCATTCTTATAAACGCCAAGCTTCCAAGCGTTTCGAAGGTAATCTTGAAACTCTTCAAAATTACTGAGTCCAGAATTCTTGGCAGTCTTTTCTAACATGCCTTGAGAAGAAGGAAGAGCAACTTCATTATCGTCTTCAAACACTGAAGGGGTTCCCTTCTTGGAAGCATCGATTTCATCGCTACCTACGATATGTACGCCTAGAAAGTTTCTTACAGACCTAACGAATGCACGATTAGCTGCAATCGTCTCCAAAAATTTGACAGCAAAATCTGAAGTGTTATTGACTGTAGCGTTTGCGATATCTTCGTAGTAGCTTTCATGTTCTGATTCATAATTTGAAATCCATGTTATACCGCATTTAATGGCGACATAAGACGCTTCACATTTAACAACATCGTATTTTACGCTTGTATAACCTCGTAGTTTTGCAAGTTCTTTAATACCAGACAGCTTGATAAGAAGCTGATTGTCAGCAAGACCTTCAATCGAAGTTGGCATCTGCTGCTTGCGCGATTCAAACCAGCCTCTATTAGGAAATAGATGCTCTGGTTTAACCATTGCTCGCCAGTTGATTGAGCCGTCTTCATTTGTCTTGTAATCTATTCCTTGAATTAGACCCCATGCATTACGCGATTGGGGTGTTAGATGTGGGTTCTTCTCGCTCATTGTAGATTTTAAAGAATTCGATTTCTTTTTCGAACTCTTTTGAGAGAATAACACATTCGTCTGAATTGTCAAGGTGTTTGTTCAAGGTATGATTGGCCTTGCAGGAAAACTGTTTTCCTTTGGATATTAAAATCTTAGAGCTAATAAATTTGGACTTCTCTGAAATTGTTGGCAGCTTTTCCAAAGCCGAGTCGTTTTCAAAATCTTTATTTATGTCCCAATCTAAAAATTTAAATTTATATTCGTTTAGCTTTTCTTTGTCGTCGCAAAATATTTTTAATTTAAGACCTATCGTTTTGCAGTGTTTTAAGAATTTTTCAGATATATTTTCTGACATCATTATAGTCATAAGAATGATATTGCTTCTATGAGGAGCTATAAGATTTATGTTTATATCTTTGTCTGTGATAATATTTACTTTTCTATTAGCCATCCAATAATTAAACACAGAAACATTTAAATTTTTTATGTAATCTAGTCGTAAATTTATTGATCGCCCTTTCATGAAATCTTCTCCAGATATAAAATCTGGAACAATCTCTACGATTTTTTGATTAAAACTATTGCCAAGACTGACCAATTCAAATCTATGAAGATCATTTTTAATATTTAAATTATCTAATATGTTTTTAGCGATTACATAAGGGCTAATTAAATTAATTGTTTTTGGCGTTTCTTTCAAGCTTCCGTATGAAGGTAAGTTGCCTTCTCTGTCAGATTCTAAAATTATTTGAGAATTTTGATTCCAAACTGGTTGTGTGTTTTTTGGATTAAATACAGAATACAAACCAATAGATTTTACATTAAAAACAGAAGCAATGTATAAACTATAATTTTCATTAGAAATTAACAGTTTAGCTTTTGATATTAAATAGTTTTCTTGTTTTTTGTTTATCGTTATGTAGCATTTACTGCAAGCAAGTTTAGTGTTTTTCTCGGTTGCTAGTTGAAAAACATCTATATTAGCTTCTTTTAAATAATCTTTAATAAGATCAAGGACATCATTAAAATAATCATATTCACCAGTATCGTTTTTGCTTCTTGTGTCTATGATTATATAATTATCATTTTTGATTGGCAGAAAATATTTATCAAGATAAGGTTTGGAGATTTTAACTCCGCAATCTAAAGCCATTTTTTCAGTTAGATTCATATATGTTATATTGAATAATATCTTCTGCGTTTCTGAAATAATTATTATTAATAGATAGATATGGCGCAAACACTATATCAAAATATTTATTATTAGCTCCTTTGCCTTCGAAAAATAACGGATCATCCATTTTATTAAAATAGTTTAAGACTTTTTTAACATCAGGGTGCGAGTTTATTAAATCAAAATACTCGTTTCTTGTAAAGAAATAAATATCATAATCGGGGTAGTTCTTTTTAATAGAAGTTACTAAAGATGTGGCAATAATAATTTCTTCAACTCCATTAGGTTGAATAAATGCTATTTTTTTTGAATCTTTATTTTCCTTGAGGGAAGAAAGCATTTCATCTAAAAAAGAATTTTGATTTTCCGACAAAGCTACTTTTCTAAAATAATTTAATACATCAGATCTTTTAAGATCAGCTTTTAATCTTTGCATCCAATGAACGACACCTGCTGGATCTTGTTTTGTTAAGATGTTGCTATATAAAGATTCTACCCATTCTTTATCTTGTAAATTGATATCTGGATCGTAAAACGGATCGCACTTTAATTTTTTATTTTCAAAAACGTAATCTACATGCGGAAAACTATCGAATAAATTTTCAAAAAACTTACCAACGACTTCTATGCTATAATTATCTATTACAAATTGTCTTGCTGATTTACCCAATAGTTTCTTGGTTTCTAATGGCAAATTATATACATGTTGTAATTGAGAAAAAATGCTAGTTGGCAATGTAGAAGCTTTAATGAATTGAGTTCCAGGCTCTCTATATTCAGCCCATTCAAGAGGAAAGCCTCCACTAGCTTCGGTGGAACAGTCTTCGCCACAACTATAATTAGTGACAAGAGTTATTAGTTCAGTCAGTTTTGCTTCTTGAATTGGGATTTCTTGTCCGCCAGAAGTGAATGGATGACAATATACATCCATAAGATTATATATTTCATTCAATTGTTGTTCGTTTACTCCTGTTTTAACATTGGTGGTTTCGCAACTGTTTTGTGTGCGACAAAAATCACAATTTACAACGTGAGACGAGAATGATTTTACATTATAAGCGTTGCAGTTTTTACATACATAAGTGGTTAATATGTTTTTTGCATCAATTTCTTTTTCTTTTAAAAGCTTTAATATATCCCAACCTTCGTTCCAAGAGGTATGTAAAAGCAGTTTTACTTTGGATTGTTTGTTATTTTCTTGAAATAGTTTGAAGCCATCAAGTAAATTTGGAACTGATTTACGCAATTGGTTTCTAAAAACAAAACCAATAATGTATTCATCTGATAGCTTAAATCTATTTCTTAATTTTAATCTATCTTCATCAAGAAGGCGATAAAAAGAAGAAGCGTCTAATGTTCCATGTACGGTTTTTACATGAGTGTGACCAAGTTTATGCATCGCTTTTTCAGCGAAAGATGCCCAAACAAAATAATTCTTTATCTTGTCTGCGGCATTAACCGCATCAGGAAGTATTGGAAGACTGTCTAATGTCGTATGAACGATGCAATGAATTTTATTCCACCATTCTTTTTCTATAAAGCCATTGAACGCCCAAACGTCTTCGATTCCTAAATAAATATCGGGTTTTAATTCTTTTACTGCATGATCAATCATTTCGGCTCCATAGCCAGCAGCATTTTTACGTCTTTCATCAATAGCTATTTCTTTATGAATCTCTGGATCGCTAGGTAACGTACCGTAAGATTCCCAAGGAACAAATTTTAATTGTTCAGATTCCCAAGTATATCCATTACTTAATTCTATTATATCGTATTTGCCGGTATTATATAGATATGATAATAGATTCTTTTTATGCTTACCAAAGCCGGTAAACATTTTACAAAAGTTGCTATGAATTAAAACCCGTTTTTTACGCATTAGAAATCCATTTCTTCTGAATCAGCAACAACTGGCTCTACCTTCTTAGTCTTTGGAGCGGATTCTTGAACTGGTTCGCGCTTTTGTACTGGCGTTTGCGCTGGAGCTTGATCTGTCTTTGGAATCATCTTCCGAGAATCGTCCAGAACAGAATAAAACTTATTAATAAAAGCGATTAACCTAACAGCTTCTCCCGGTTCTAGTGGAACCTTGAAAGTATCAGCACCATTTCTAATAAAAGAAATACCGAATGCAGTATACTTTACAGCGTAATCGCCAGTACCCTTAGTCTTTTCATAAGGAGCTAGTTTAATTTGTGTCTTATTTGATTCGCTTGAATGGAATGCGGAATAAGAAGTCTTTTGCTGAAATGCGTTGATCATTTCTCCAAGCTCAAATTCGTTGAACTTAACAGCAATAGTCTTTGAAGGATTATTTCTGCTTTCTGCGAATGATCCAGTCTTGGTCTGATCATTCCAAGAATGTTGAGCGATACAGTTTACATAAAACTGAGGATCACTGTTTGGCTTTTGTGAAATTTGAAAACTAATCGCACAACCTTGATTTTTTGGGTTGGGCTTGTAAATCTGAAGATTCATATATCGCAGGATATTATTAGTATCCTGCGATATTTCTAACGTTTTTAAGCGAAATAGAAGAAAATAGTTTTAGCAGTCGCAGAGGTTATATCGGTGGTGATTTTGAATGGAACTGGAAAACTAATTGGAGCGGAAATAGTTATAGCTTGACCTAACGCTGTAAATCCAGCAGTAGCGGCTACTACATAAATGTTTTTACCTGATGGGCAAGTAATAGACGTAGCAGTGTTTATAGTGCAGAACTCGGGAAGTTGATTATTCATTATGATATTTATTACACTTATTGACTAGCTTTTAGAAGAGCGTCTAATTTATCAGTAGGAGTTGCAATGCCTCCGATAGCGGTAAATATAGAAAGACCTTCTTTAACTCCTTTATAAACGCCTTGATGAACTGTACTGTTGGTTTTAAGAGTTCTATTCAATTGATTGAAAGCATTGTCTAAGTATTCTTGAGGAATACTATCTAATGTCTTTTCATCGCAAATAGCCACAGCAGCAGCGGTGCTACCAGTAGAAAGATCAAGCTCGCCGCAAAGAACATTTCTCTTAAGATTTTCGCGTACTGCTTTGCTGATCTCGGATTCACTACTAACATTAGTAATGTTAGCTGCACCAAAAACCATAATACCAGAATCGAGAACAGTTCTGAAATCATTTGTGTCAAATGTGCTATACTGACTATTTTTAGTAATTATGTTGTTAAACAAATGGAACAAAGAACAAATATTTGCATTTGCTACTTGCCAGAATTTATTTACAGATAATTTTGGATAAAGAGAATTGATTCTTTCGTTATCAAGAATGATAAGAGGAGAAACAATCTTTTGTTCTACTAGTTCACAAGCTTCTTTTAATGTTTCGTAAGCGTTTTGGCTTACCTTTTTACCTTCAGAAAGCTTTGGTAGAGCTAGAATTAAACCAACATAAGGAGAACCAGCTTTAATTGTGTTCTGATATTCCTTAATAGTTTTTACAAGTTCAGAACAAATACCAGCACCAGTTCCACCGCCAGCACCAATCGTTACAAAAATACGATCTATATCAGTACCGATAGAAGACTTAATGAAATCGACAACATCTTCTTTGCTGTTTAAAAAAGCTTGTTTAGCGAATTCTCTATTTTTCCCCGCTCCTTGTTGTTCTCCAAATTTCATTTTATTTGGCACGTTGATTGTCGCAAGATCTTGATCGGCGGTATTAATAACACCAACGCGAGCGTAACCAATTTGAGAAAATGTTTCAGCCAATTTTCCGCCACCTTGACCAGCACCAATAAAGCCAAATTTAAAACCCACAGAATCTCTATCTTTAGGTTCTGGCTTTTCATTTTGCGGTGGTTCAGGAATGTCTGGCATCGCAAAATCAAATGTGTCATTAGATGATGGCGGATTTGGATTTATACCATAAATAGGGTTATGTTCATTCATATACTGTAGAAATATTAAAATGTTTTATTCTAATTAAATTACACAAATATTACCGTCTTTGATAGAAATTTCTAAATTCAATTTTTTATCTGCATCTAGCATTTTTTCTGCAACTTGAGTTTGTAATTCACGTTGAATGGTTTTAATAACTTGTCTTGCGCCAAAATTATTAAACTGAATCTTACTGAAGATATTATTTGTCACTTCTGAAGAGTATTTAATAGTTACGTCTCTATTGGATAGATCGTTTTTAAATAATTGAAGCTCTTTTTCTATGATTGACTTGATGTTTTCTTCACCAAGAGCGTCAAAAATAACAATTTCATCGATTCGATTAAGTAGATCAGCGGGAAAATGTTTCTTAATTGATGATAATACGTCTGATTTACTGGATTTTTGTTTACCAAATCCAATAGCAGAATGATTAATGCTTTCGGCACCAATATTTGTAGTCATCACAATCATGGAATTAGAAAAATCAACAGTTTTTCCTGAAGAGTCTGTTATCTTGCCTTCTTCTAAGATTTGTAACAAACAGTATAAAACGTCTTCATCGGCTTTTTGTATTTCATCGAAGAGAATCAAAGAATATGGATTCTTTCTGACTTTTTCTGTTAAAACTCCTCCTTTATCAAATCCAATATAACCGGGGCTAGAACCAACTAATTTATTTACAGCCGCTTTGTCTGTATATTCAGACATGTCGATTGTTATAAAATTATTTTTATTAATGAATAAAGATTCAGCTATAATTTTTGCAGTCATGGTTTTTCCAACACCTGTTGGACCTGCATAAAGCATAGAACATATCGGTTTGCTAGGGTTGCGAAAGCCAGCCTTGACCCTAATTAAAGATTTATAAATATGTTCTATTTGAGATTCTTGACCGAAGACTTGTTCTTTCAGTTTGATCTTGAGAGATTTAACTTTTTCAAAGTCTTGTAATTTTAAATCATCAATTGGAATGTTAGTCTTATCAGAAATAACTTCTAAAATATCAGAGTTTGTTATTTGATATCTATTGTTTCGCCAATTGTTTATCATCTTTTTTGTTGATTCTCCATATTCAACTAAAAGACTTTCCAAAGAAGCTATTTTTTTGTTTTCGCTAACTCGTTCGTTTGAGCCGACAAATTTGCTAAGTTTTTTTTCTATTTTAATCATCTCGGCAGATTTTACAAAATTTTTGAGTTTAACTTTGGCTCCGACTTGATCAATAATATCTAAAGCTTTGTCAGGAAATCTTCCTTCAATATATTTTTCAGCACTATTAATAGTAAAGCGTAAAACTTCATCAGTAAAATCAATAATATGAAAAGCCTCGTATCCGCCTTTAATGTTTTTAATTAAATTAAAAGTTTGTTCTTTTGTCGGTTCTTCAATCTTAATGATTTGAAAACGCCTAGATAATGCCGGATCGTCTGAAATGGTTTTCTTATACTCATCAAATGTTGTTGCTCCAATACAACTGATCTCTCCTCTAGCTAAATATGGTTTTAAAATATTAGCCATGTCGTTTCCATTCTCTGGATTGCCAGCACCAATAATAGTATGAATTTCATCTATAAAAAGAATAATGTATGGATCATCAGTTATTTCTTTTAATAGGTTCTTAATCTTTTCTTCAAATTCGCCGCGAAATTTACAACCAGCAATCATCATGGGAATATCTAGGCTATAAATTTGTTTAAGACTAAGCAAATCCGAAGCTTCTCCTTTTACTATCGCTTGAGCCAAAGATTCAACAAGTGCGGTTTTACCTACACCGGCTTCGCCAACAATTAAAGGATTGTTCTTATTTTTGCGGCAAAGGACTTCTGAAATTTTTTGTATTAGTTCTTTATTTAAATGTAAGTTATTAATTTTTCCATTAACTACTTGTGTATTTAAATTGTTAGCATAAGTGTTTAAGATTTTATACTTCTTAATATCAAAGGTTTGCTTCGCTTTATTAGGAACATTTATTTCTTCTTCTTCAACACTTGGAAGCATGTCGTCGTTTTCTAGCTTTTGTTCAACGTAATCTACTATTTTAACAAAGTCATAATTATAATCTATTAAGTATAGTTCAAACTTTTGATCAGGCACTTCAAATAAACTTATAAATACATGTTCTAAACCAATATACTTATGATCAAATTTAGAAGATATACTCTTGGCGCATTTAAAGATAGTTTTTATACCTTCAGATAATAAAGGTCTAGTTACCGCTTTCTTTTGCGCTGTGGTATTGGTTTTTAAAAATTTTATAGCACTGTTTTTTATTTTTAAAGAATCTATTCCAAAATTACCAAATGCTTCTTCTATTTGACTTTGCTTAAGATTAAGAAAACTTATAAACAAATGAAGATGCGTGATCTCTGTGTGTTTGAAATCTACAGCTATTTTATAAGCTTCTTTGATTAGTTTTTGCGCTCTAGGAGTAAGATTTAAATTTTTCATTCTATATCAGATAATTTCATGTAGATCTTTTCGTCTAAGATTCCTATGTTCTCTATCCATAACACATCATCTCCTTTTCTGCCAGTGAAAACTACAATACTTTCTTTCTCTGGTATCTTTAGACCGTCTTCAAGATATTCTGTTAATCTCTGATGTTTTCCACCATCTAAAAACATAGCACTTATGCTGCCCACTTCATCTTTTAATTGAAAACGATAAAACGTAGAGTTAGATTTTTTAGTCTTTCCTTTATATACGTCATCTATTACACCAATCATTTTAATTCTGTCTTCTTTAAAAGCAGAATGAAACTCTAACGTATCTGTGAAAGTGCATTCAGATTGTTGGAAAATTGTCTTTAGTCTAATTGTTGGAGTGTACCCTAACAACCTGTTTTCAAAAACCCAGTTTGCAAATTTTTCATAATTCTTGTTTTGCTCGTAGATTTTCTTATACTCATCATACTTTTTCTTGAATGTGATCTTACGCTTTTCATTCATGAATGGTTTTCCGCTTTCATTAAGAGATTGAGCTTTGAACGCGCATTCACTAATAATATTTAATATATCATAATCATATTTTGGGCCGACACTGCAAGCGAACTTCTTTTCTTTGTCTGTTAAGACATTAAAAGCTTGAGCTTCAAGGACTAAGCGTGATCGTCGATGAGTGTATGAGCCAAGAGTTCCTGCTTGAATCAAAGATGAAAGCACGCCTATATTAATTCCTGCTTGTTTTGCAGAAATAAAGATATCGAATTTTGTGGGAGTAGTTGTTTCGCGAAAATTCTGAAGAGATTGAAGAGTCTTTTCTGAAACGCCTTTGATAGAATTCAAACCAAATCTAATATTTCCATCTTCAATCTTGAAATCAAGAGATGACTTGGCTAGATCAGGAGGCAAAAGCTTAATGTCAAAGAATACTAACTCTTTAGATATTTTGTTAATTTCTTGATGTGAATCAGGTTCAAATTTAGACAATCGAAGAAGAGCTAAGAAAAATTCATGTGGATATTTGAATTTAAGATAAATCGTCCATGCAGCTAAAATAGCGTATGAAATCGAGTGCGATTTATTAAACGAATAATTTGCTGAGTCTTCTGCCACCTTCCACAATACGTCGCCAATCGCAGGATCAAGATTCTGTTCAGCCACTTTCTGGCGAATCTTTCCTTGCCAAGCTGGCATTTGATCCACCTTCTTTTTACCAACGATACGTCGCAACTGTTCTGATTCATCAAGAGTGAAGCCTAAACGCACGGCCATCTTCATCAACTGTTCTTGATAAAGCGGAATACCGCCAGTGTATGAAAGCTCATCTTTAAAGAAGTCATGCACTAATTGAAATACTCCTGATGCAGAATACGTTGCGTACTGATCAGCGAAGTCCAAAGCACCGGGACGAGCAATAGCTACCACTGCACTAAGCTGCTCTAAAGACTTCGGTTTAACTTTACGACATACTTTGAAGTTGGTTTCGGCTTCAATTTGAAATAATCCTTGTGGAGTTCTTAGATTTTGTAGGTTTTCATAAATAAAAGGATCTTCTGGATCAATAGAAGTCATTTGTATATTCAACCTCTTGCAAACCTCACTGACTACAGTCAAAGTCCTCAAACCAAGGACATCAAACTTAACCATTAGTTCAGCTACATAATTCATGTCATAGCCGCTAACTAAATCGCCATCTGAGGTCTTTTGCACGGGACAGACCTCTTCTATCTTGTAATAAGAAATAGCGATACCAGAAGGATGAACGCCGGTATTCTTATTCAAGCCTTCAATCTTTTTTCCTATTTCAAAGACGAATTTATTCTGATCTACCCAAGCTTTAAATTTATCATTAGCTTCATAAGCTTCTTCTAATTCAAAAACTCTACCAAATAGTTTTGGAATGTTATCGCTGACTTCATTTACCTCTGTCTCGGAAAGACCGCCGACAATTTTTCCACATTCTTTGATGCAAAGTTTACTAGATAAAGTATTAAGAGTTAATATCTTTGATGTTTTACCTAGATGTTTTTGTTCAATATATTTAATTACTTCAATGCGTCGATCATAGCTAATGTCATTATCAACATCAGGAAGCAAAGAACCGTCAAGATAAGTTATATCATCTTTAATAATCTTCTTTGCGCGAGAGCGACTAACGAAACGCTCAAAGAACAACTCGTATCTTATTGGATCAACTTTCGTAACACCCACGATAAACAAAACCAAAGAACCCGCAGCACTACCACGGCCAGCACCAGTTGGAATATTATTTTCATGGCAGAAATTAAGAATATCCCAGTTGAGAAGTACATAGTCAACGAAGTCAAGCTCTCTGAAGATTTCTAACTCCATCTCCATTCGCTCAACATATTGATTATTATTTAATCCTAAGTTATTTAAACTCTTGTAACACAAAGTCTTCAGAAATGTAAAATTATCTGAAGAAGTGGGTATGCTCAACAAATCGTAATATTTACTTTCGATGGAGATCTGTGGCAATCGAACGCCGGGAAGCATGGCGTTATCATAAGGCTTTATGTCTTGTAAAAAATTCATATTTCAATTTGCCAAAGCTGCTTCTGAAAAATCTTAAAATTCATCTGAACGTCGTACATAGAATTATGCAGCATGTTCTCGTCAAAGTCAATCTTATATTCTTTCAATTGAGTTTTAATACTTGTCTTCAAGCCTTTTTCTCGAAAATCATTTAATCTATACTGCCAGAAAGTAAAATCAGAATCTCTTTGAGGTTTTAGATTCTTTTTAATTGCTTTGGCAATACAGTTGGTATCGACAATCCTCTTAACGTAAGAGAAGTCGCTTTTATAACCTAGAAGTCTTCTGTATGTGTTGTGAATATAAACGTCAAAACCAAGAAGATTCTGTCCTATGATTAAGTATTGATCATCATAAATGATCTCCTCAAACGCAGCCAACACTTCTTTTGGATCGACTGCTAGTGAACGATATTTGCGCTCATCAAAATGAGTGACGAGTTTGGCTCCTTCAGAAAGCTTTAAATCAGGCCAATAGATATGATTATCTACTTCTTTAATTATGTTGCTACCTTTAGCTATTAAATAGCTTAGTTGCCAAGGTTTATTGCTGTTGTCTAAAAGATTGAGATGGCAGGTCTCAAAATCAAAGCAAATGTATTTTTGTTCTTTATTAAATCGTAACATTCTCTTCCTTCCAAGCTTCAAAGCTAAATTTATCGCTGCAAAAATGCGGCAGTTCTGGTTTATCTAAAGATCTATCTCGACCAAAAGTTCTATTACAAATTATCTTATAAGCCATAAAAGCTTTAACATCAGATTTCTTATGATAATAAATACTACGAACTTTAGTCATTGGAATATCGTTGTTAATAGAAAACTCTTTTACCTTATCTTTTAATATAAAATCTAAAGCCAAATCGTTCTCTTCAAAAAATAAAGTTGGTTTAGTAAAAGATATATCAGGAACAGCATTTCCAAAAGATAAATTATTTATATAAATAAATGAATCATAAAATGGAATAACTAATTTAAGAGAGTTTTCATTCCATAACTCTTTAAGGTCGTTGTAATCTAAGAATCCAGTATTCGTGCAAAATGCTTTAGAATATATTTTATTCAGCAGTTTGCATCCAATATCGTCTTTTGCAAAGATAACAATTTTATGTTGGCTTCCCTCGTCTTCTGGTAAAGCGGAATTCCTCATTGATAACCGAAGACCGAATATTAATTGAATATTCATTTCTTTGCTGCGCTTGTACGCCTCAAAAAAGCCAATTAAAGTGTCTTCGACTAGAATGAGTTGCTTAAGACCGTTATCTTTTGCGATCTTAAAAACGCTATCTGATCCACCTTCAGTTACTTTTTTTGGATCATCTAAAGTTAGTATAGATTTTCCTATACTAAAGTGTGATTTAAACAATGGCAGCATGCTGCATACACTTTAGCAAAAGACTAAAACTTGTCAAGGTCAAAAGCGTCAAAATCATCAGGAGTTTCAGCAGGTTTAGGTTTAAAACAAGGACATCCATCGTATTTGTTTTTTATTATCTTGTCTCCTTCTTGAAGCTTTATTTTCTCTAGTTCTTTTTTTGTGAATGCAGATTTTTTAATCTTATTGTCTTTATCCACAATCGCAAAATAATCAAATCCAAATTTATATGTGCAATACCACATTGGAGTTCCATCTTTTTTAATCTGATTAGGCTCTTTAGCAAAACCACATAAAAGTTTTCCTGAAAAGCTGCCATCTTTTGGCATTCCTTGATTCGCGGCCATGTTAGATGTAGCGGTCTTTTCCACAAAAGAATCAGCATATTTTTGATAACCACTTAACTCATGCTCAAAACCCAAAAGCTCGTATTTGTCTTTGGGATGCATTGGCATGGCTCCACCATCATTTAGATCTTGTTTCAAGAACAAGAATTCCATTTTTACATCTTTTAATTCAGGATAAAGTTTTCTAATAGCAAGCGTGTACATGTAATCTTGCAGATTATCAGTAACTTCTTTACCTTCATATTTCTTTTTATTCGTTTTGAAGTCTCTTATTAGGACGACTCCATGATTTCCATAGATAAAGAGCTTATCTATAAATCCTTTTATTTTGTATTCGATGCTTTCTTCTTGAACAACTATTTCAAAATCTTTTTCTGACACGACTTCTGTAGGTTCGCCGTATTTCTTTCCGAAGAAATCATAAGTCAAACCATTCAAAGCCATTAAACGAATGTTTTCTAAATCAGTGGTCTCATTAAGATTTTTTCTCTTAATGTGTTTATGCACCATTCTTTTTATGGCTTTAGATGCAAAAATGTCTTTATTCTTTACTATCTTATTGTAATGACTCTTGTGTCTTGCAGAGCCAAGGCATTCAAGAATAATATGAACAGTATCTCCAATCAAAGCTCCAGAATTGGTCTTGTCTGGTAACTTTAAAATATATTTGCACCAATACTGCCATGAGCAGGATTTTAGCGTTTTGATTTTACTGGCTGATAATGTTTCCTTCAAAGGTTTAAACTTTCTAGGTAATCTTTAAGGATAGAAATTGCTTTCTTATCCTTGTCGTTATTATATACATGATCAAGAATGTATTCCACTTGAGTTATCCTATTCCTTTTCTTATTTTCCCATCTTTCCATTGAAATATCTTTTTCAAGCATCTCACCGAAATCCTTACAGATTGGAAGCATGATTTTCACCTTATCAATATCAATGTATTTAATAAGTTTTAAGAATATTTTAATAGCAGCTTGTAAGCCGCGATTGTCAGTTTTATCGGCATCGTTGTTTGTGGAGATTATTATTTCGTCCACAGACAAAGACATTAGATATGACAATTGTTTAGAACTGATTTCAAGACCGAAAATAACAAGATGATTATAATAACCTTGTTGCGACAAAGCTAGACTATCGCCGATTCCTTCAACAAGAATTATTTTTCGTTTTTCTTCAATAGTTTTCTTGAATATATTATCTTGTTCTCCTTGAATATTTATAGGATATATCCAATTACCTTTTCTGCCAATATGTTTCCACTTAGGAGCGGAACTGTTTGGTTTCCATAACAAATGTCTTCCGCTGATACCTATTACTTTTTTATTTTCATCGAATATCGGAAACACAAATCGGCCATTCATCTTTCCAGACATTGAAAAACCAGATCGATAAAGCTCAAGAGTTTGTGAACTTATGGCTTTTTTATTGTAAAAATCATAATGAGGAAGCAATGTCTTTACTTCTTCATGGTCAAAAAATTGGTCTGATTCCATTTTGGGCGTTCTAATTGATTCTATACAAGGATCGTTGTTGTTCTTGATTGAATGTAAAATTTCATCTATTTTAGAATCATCTTTGCAAGATAGTTCAAGTAATCTTTTAAAAGGTTGATATGTTGTGTTAGCAACGAAATCTTTCCAGATTCCAGTGTCTTTCCAAATTTGTAAAGCGGTTCTGTTGTCGCCATCACGATAAATAGCATTACATTGCCAATACTTGCCGCGATCTGATAATTGATATCCTAAATCAATCAAAGTTTTTTCTATAACTTCCGCTCGATTGTTAATGGAGGTTAGGTACGTCGTCATCGTTATCTTTAATTACATTTGCATTAGCACCGAGAGCGTCCACTATATCTCTGTAATCACCTTTTTCTGAAACACAGAAGTTAGCGATCTCAAGATTAACAAAATTCTTTTTAAGAGTACCGTCTGCGAGCTTTACTGGATTAATAGCTCCTGCAATATCTTTGCCAAGATGGCGAGCTTTCACGTTGATAAACTTATGAGTTCCGAAGCTGACTTCGTTCTGTAATTCATCAGATGTTTTCTGTCTTAGAATAAACATGTGAGATGAGAATTGAGTAATACGATCAGAAAGAGAAACAATGCTTTCGTCATCAGTTATACTTGATGAATTTTTGTTCGTGACAATACCTGCGCGATTAGACTGTACAGAAGTCATCATTGATATACATGGTCCTTTGTCGCTTACTATATCTTTCTGAATGCAGCGTTTATATTTATCGACCATTTCTCCAACAAGTTGCCATTCTGTTTTATTGCCTCCGCTTTCACTTGTAGTTTTAATATAATCAAAACTAAAAATAAGAGGATTTCCGCGACCTATTTTAGAATAATAGAATCTTTTAAGAACGCTAATTTGAGCATCAACACTCATTCCGCCTACATTATAGTAGTAAAGATGTTTATATCTGCTCTTTATAACTTCCCAAACTGATCTAACATTTTGTAAAATTTCTGGACCAGCTTTGCGCCAGTTACCACTCTCAAGAAGATACATTGGAACCTTAGACATTGCGGCGCATTGTCTAAAAATCAATTCTTCTTTACTCATCTCTCCGTTATCAAAATGAAGAACTGGAACTTCGTACTGTTCTGATACTTTAGTAGTAAAATCTAAACAGAATTGAGTTTTACCGACACCTGAACGAGCCACAATAACCGTGATATTTCCAGGTCTCAAAAGAGATCCATATATATCTTGAGTTTTAGGATGAGGACCAGCAAATCCAAATTCTGTAACTGGATTGTTTCCTCGCTCTTCAATAAGAGCTTCCATTTCAGAAAAGATGTTTTCTGGCTGATCGCTGCCGGTTTCGTACAAATTGATCTGATCATTATAAAGCTTATCAGCGGTCTCGATAATGACGTTGTAATCAGAAGATGGAGATATTGACTTCATCTTCTTGTTTATTTCTGCTCCACACATCGCTATTTCGCGACGTATAGTGTATTTCTTTAATTCTTTAGCAACGCTAATAATTGATTCTGGAGATAGCTTTTTAAGAGATAATGATTCAATATAATCTGATGGATTAATATTATCTTCGAAAGTTACTCCAAAGTTCTTTACTCTTTGAGAAATAACTACATCATCAATTTTTTCTCCGTTATCGATTGCTTGACGAAGCACGCAAAAGATAGTTCTATTAATTTTGGAACTTTCGCTCCAAAAGTCTTTTTCAGTTATAAAAACAGCGACATCTGAATATCGTTCTGGATATTTAATCAATCCAGCAAGCAACTGAGTCTCTAAATCATACGAATAAATCATGCCAACCGCACATTATCACTCTTCATCGGTGATGTCAATCGAATCTTGACTATTGTTCACTTCGTTTAAATATTTTTCGAGAGCTTTGACGAGTCCCATTTCAACGATTGGGTTGGAGACTTTGGTATAAATCATTGGGCATCCATCTTGAGAGACGTAAGCCACTATAAATCCTTTGGAGGACTCATCGGAACCAGTAAACTCATAGAGTTTATTAAAATAGTTTTCAGGAATTTTAAACTGTTTAAAATTCTCTGATTGTGAATCTCTCTTCATATTATAATATTACACCTTGACTCTCGAAAAGCTCTTTATTTATAGTATCATTTTCAAATATAGTTACAAGTGTAATTTTATTAAGTTCGCAAAAACGTTCTTTTTTCTTATCTCTATTGAGTTGATGAAGAAAATTCATTCTATTTGTATGGAAGAACTTAACAAATCCAGTGTGTTGTCTGCCTTGAACTTCTATAGCTATCTTTTTATTAGCGTTATAAAAGTCCAAGGTAAGACGAGTTCCAACTATTGGAAACTCTTCAAACACAATATTCTGTTGCCAATAGTTGCTTAAAAATTTCTTAGCTTCTGTTTGAAATTTACTACGACTATTCGCGCTCCAATCAATTAAATAATTGCGAGCATTCTTGCAACGTCTTTTTTTATTACTCAGTGATAGAAATTCCATCGCCAAAATTTAATAAGTTTTCACTGATGTATTTAAAGAAAAACGATTTCAACTTTTCGTTGTTGTTGACCATCTGTTCAAATTTAGCAGACCCTTGAATCTGAGCAGGAAAGTCTGTGAACCCAGCTTCTTTTAGAATATTCAGAAACTCTTCGTCGAAACTAATCCAAGCTCCCTTTTTAATGGCGATCTCCCACATAGTTAGAAAGTCAAAGATTTCCTTTTCGATCCAATTTGACGTTCCATTCTTTCTTCCATACTTAATAGGATAACGAATAGTACAGTTAGTTCTTTCGTTTGGCGACTTTTTAACTATAATTTTTACAAAATGACCTAGATAAGGATTCTTTTGTTCGTCGTAAGAAGCGGTAGGATCTTCAAGAATCAAATCACCCTTGAAGCGAGAATCAAATTCAAAAATCCAATTAGCAAAATGTAGTAAAGCGTTTCCGCCTGTAGCTGTAGTTTGGCGAATTGGAGCCTTGCTATAAGGATCGAGCTTGATATCAGCGCGAACTTGAGAAACGAATACCGCAACATGACCGCGTTTTTGCAACGCAATCGACATTCGCTTCATTAGATCGGCGGCAATAACTGCGCCACCGGCAACTTTTTGAGATTCTTCAAAAGTTTTTTCTAAATCGCCTTTACGAATCAAGCCATCGACAGAATCGAGTAAAAAGAAATATTGAATCTTTTCGTCGTTTTTTCCGACTAGTTCTCGCATTGAATCAAATACCGTTTCATGAATATTAGATTCAAATACAAAACATGTGCCTTCCACCCATTCGTCATCATTAAATACAAATTTAACTCCAGAACGGGCAATCATCTCCTTGCTCAATCGCCCTTCAGCTTTAATATAAAAGCCCTTACGTTTCTTAGGCTGATCTAAGAAGTTCTTCATGAATTGAAGCGCACAGCTAGTTTTGCCGCCTTCATTGATGCCGCAGAAACGATGCAGCCCAGTACCAATGCCACCATTTAAAAAGTAATCAAGAAGAAGGCTTCCGCTAGAAATTTTATACTCTATACTCTCTTCAAAATTATAATGCGAATCTTTATTGCTCTTCAAGAAACTTTTTAGTTGATCTTGAGAAGTGATTATTTTGCCGCTTTCTGTTTCTACTTTTACTTCTTTTGTTTTCTTAGTCATTTTAAAAAGTCTTTAACTGTCTTAGGTTTTATACTAATATTGTAGTCTTGTCCAGTCTTTTCGCCAATCTGAACTTCTGTATTTTTGAATTCAGGTTGAAAAATATATTTCTTATATTTGTCTGCGATACCGTTCGCGTCTTCTCCTGCATATAAAGTCAAACAATTGACTTTAACTACGACAAGCTGTTCCCAGAATTTTAAATCAGGAAACTTCTTTAGTAGAGAATTTAATATTCTAAACTGTTTTCCCCAAAATGAAACAGGCACTTTTTGAGGAATATGCAAAAGCTTTCTTAGCAACTCTCTTTTATTCATCCTCGATAGGGTAGCATGAAAACCAGAGATGTCAACAGCAAAAAACCGCTGGTTTCCCAGCGGTTTATTTTGATTTATTTTTTATTAAGCTTTTGGATTGAAGCCAGCACTCTGAAGATCAGGATTTTTAATAGCAGATTTTTGCTGTTGCAATTTTAGTTTTTCGTCTATACTTAAGCCTTCGATGGCTGCATCTGGAGTAATATTTCCTGATGGAGCGGCAGGGGTTTCTGGAAAAACGGCTACTTGAGCAGCTTCAGACTTTTCAGCTTCTGGTGATTCGCCAGCTTCTTTCTTGCCTTCGTCGTTTAATTTGCCTTCTTTTTGCATCTTTTTTAGAATAGCTTTTTGAAGTGCTGGGGGTAGAGTTTTTTGTTTTTCTGTCAACTGACCAGCCATTTCAGTGAGCATCGAGCGATTCTTCATATATGACATTCCGCACATATATTTAGCATCACTTGTACTCATTCCGGCAGTGTTGATCAAAGATTCGTCTTTGAGCATACACTCGCTCATATATTCGCTATGCATTTCAGCTTCATCTTCCTCCATTATGTTGGAGATGGAGATTTCAGCTATGAGGTTTTTTGTATCGAATTTTATATTTGATTTCATGTTATTTATTACCTTCTAGGATTTTTATTTGATCTATTGTTTTTGTTAAAATATCACCTTTTTTGAAATTAGCTCCATCGTTGATAACTTCGTAAGCAATTATTTTGCCCATGTCATCAGGAAGGTCTTTAATTTCTTTAATGATTCCTTCACTATTATAGTGTTTGCATGAAGCGTTAATATTTAAAATTCTCATTCCAGCTTCAATTACGTTTTTATCTTCTTCTGCTTTTTGAGAATATACAAGATAATTATAAACAGCAAATAAATAATCCTCCATTAAAGTAATTTTGCTTTGAACCCAAGGTTCAATCGCTTCAGACATCTTCGGATTAGCGTTAAGTTTATCGAGCAAATCTTTAGAATAGTCTGAAATATAAGCCAATTGCGCGATTGCCATTTCAGAAGCATCTTCGTTTACATCTTCGGATTCAGTTTCTATTTCTTCAGCGATTTCTTCAGCTTGAGCTAGATGAGGAGCTAATTTTAAAAGATCAGATTCTTCCCACAAGGTAATGCCATCCCATTGATGAACAACATCATCGACTCCACCTTTAGAAGTATAATCAGTTACAGACTTCTTTGATTCCCACATTTTACATGACCAATATCTAGCTTTCCAACGAGGACCGGGGTTTGTATCGCATTGATGTCTAGCGCGAAAACTCTTTCTACGAGCGGGATCGTCGCGTTTGATCTCCATATTTGGATCGCCAAAATTAACTTTTACAATATTGCCTTTCTCGTTTTTGACGTAAACAGAAAACTTCTTTGGCCCTTTAGACGTTCTAAAAGGTTTATTTAAAGTTTTCTTGTCTTTTGACGCTCGTATTTCGTTGCTAAAATTTACCGATATGTTCATTTTTTAATCTTCTATATTAACGAAATTAAGATTTAATTCATCTTCATTTACACCAAATAGTTTAAGATCAGAAAGAGATTCATTAAAATCAGCTTCTTCAAAATCATTAAATGAATAAATGTCTACTATTTTGTCGTTCATGTTATTAGTTAGCTATATCTTGATCTGCGCGACGATAAGCGTCTTTGACTTTACCACCACTTTGCATTCTTAAAAACGTATTCACTCTTGCCATCGCCCAGCCTGCTCTTGATTGTCCTGGTCTATGACTAGAACTAAACGCACCTGAGCCTCTACGATATACCTTCTTTAATTGTCCAAGAGTTACTTTCTTAGAATGTTTAGCGTTGTGATTTTTTACTTTTTCTTTTAAAGCGTTAGTTACCTTTTGACTAAAAGTGATTTCAGCTTTACTTACTAATTGTTTTTCATTTTTTTTGTTTAATGCTTCTTTAGCTTTCTCTTTAGCATCTGGGCTTGTGCCAGCAGATCCCGGCTTATTTACGCTAGAACCTTTTTTGCGTTCATCTGGCTTCGCTGGGGTTTGGGCCGAACTTTTTGGGCCTTGTCTTTTTTTTGCAATAAGCTCAGAGAAATCTAATATTAAATTCATATTTAAAATTACACTAATTTAACAATATATAGAAAAAAGTAAAGCCGCTTTTTAGAGCGGCTTTTTTTGTTTTTAATTGACTATTACTTCTTCTTTACTGGAGGCTTGGCTGGAACTGGAGGCTTTCCAGTGGGCTTTGCAACCTTAGCGGAAGCGGTGGCGGTCTTAGTCATTGTCTTTGCTGTAGTCTTGCTCATATTTGTATATGTAGTTTATGTTATATTTGTGAAAATGTTTTTCAACTTTTATCTAATTGGACATGCACCACCGGCACATTCAGCCATATCTAGCATTTCAACGTTTCCTGATATGATAGTAATTAAAGTCT
>ENA-OUVC01000642-OUVC01000642.1-marine-metagenome-genome-assembly--contig:-NODE-642-length-22299-cov-2.618666_pt1 | contig 22299 bp, 14 predicted proteins | sample MGYA00248622_ERZ508571 | MGnify/ENA primary metagenome ERZ508571 (study PRJEB26236, sample SAMN06267175) | marine metagenome | isolation source: Columbia River Estuary | place: USA:Columbia River Estuary... | reverse complement strand
ATTCAGTGATCAAATACGCACTGCTGGGGATCAATTCAAATGATGACAATGCCACTTGCAAATTTGCCAACACTGGCATTACAGGTACCTCCAACTTCTATGGCCCTTTCAGGAATAACGTAGGTGCATTGCGCCAAACAGAATACATTGCCAACCTGATGAACGGATTGAATTCCCGTTTCATTGGTGTTACAGATCCCAGATCTTTCTACATGCTCAGGGAAAACACCAACGGAACCATCCGGGGTATCAAACCAAACAAAGGTGCCAGTGGATTGGTTACAGCAGATCAACCACAAAGCTTCTGGGGTCAGGCATTCAGCTCAGCTGCTGCGCCTGTATCAGATGCAACTTGCCGTTACATCTTCAAAAATGGAGCGCCGTTCCCCGTCTTAACTGCCAGTGAAAACAAATTCATGCTGGCAGAAGCTTATCTGCGCAAGGGAGACGCTGCTTCTGCAAGGACAGCTTATGCAGATGGTATCAGCCTCAATATTGATCATCTGAATACGGATTACAGTGCAGGCGTTCCTGCACCAAGGCTGATGACGCCCGCCATCAAAGCTGCATTTCTGGCCAACCCTGTTGTGGTGCCAACTGCAGCAACGCTTTCGCTGAGCCATATCATGCTGCAAAAATACATCGCCCTTTATGGCTTTGGCATGATGGAAACATGGGTCGACATGAGAAGATTTCACTATACCGATATAGATGCCAAGACTGGTGTTCAGGTATATGCTGATCTTGTAATGCCCTCCGGAATAGACCTTTTCATCAACAACAGCGGTAAATATACTTACAGGGCAAGGCCGCGCTACAACTCAGAGTATCTCTACAATATTGCTGAATTGACAAGGATTGGCGCCATTGCCCTGGATTACAATACCAAGGAACAATGGTTCTCTCAGAAATAGTTCACCAGACTAAAATCATCATCATGAAATCATTAATGAACATCAAATCAATCACCATAGCCCTTGCGTCCATGATCATGCTGGCGGCTTGTGAGAAAGAATACAAGTCGATTCTTACTGAAGAGACCAACCTCGGGAATACCGCTTTTGTGAAATTTCACAATGCCATCATCAATTCCAACAGAACCTATATCTATTCAGACATGGTTCCCTTGAATGGTGCTACCATCGCTTATGGTGGCTTATTCCCTTCATTGTCTCCTTCATATACTGCTTTGGCTGCCGGAACAAGGGCCATTGCCATCAGGGATACCCTGGCGCCAAGCACACAATATCCCATCAGTTTCAATGCTCCAATGACTGCTGGTACTTTTTATACAATTTTCGCATACGACTCATTGAACGCCCCCCAATACAAAGTGATTCAGGACAATATCCAGGTGTTCAACGATACGGCTGCAAGGGTCAGGTTTGCCAACTTCCCATTTAGCACAACTGCCATGCCCAATGTTGATATTTTTTCTCAGAAGCAGCAGGCAAATATCTTCACCAATATCAGTACCGCTGCTGTTACAGATTTCATCTCCTTCAGGGCTAATATCAGCGATACCTTGTATGTTCGTCCAACGGGTACAACAAACAACCTGACCCAATTGAACGGATTAGTGGCCACTGCCAAAAGAAACTATACCGTTATCTTCAGGGGAAGCTACCGATCAACAACAGGAACTGCCGCAAGAACATTGACCTCATTCCTTAGTTATTGATTTAATATCAGGGTTGATTTAATTACGAGCGCCGCGGGAAATCCCGCGGCGCTCGTAATTTGTATTTGCCCCAACATGCAAGGCGTTCTTGCTATCTTAATATTGTGACATATCCGGTCATTCTCATGCTCCCGTCACCAAGATCAATCACATAATAATATGTTCCCGTAGGCATCTTGGCTCCATTCCTTTTCCCATCCCATGGAGTACTGTATCCGTAAGACCTGAAGATAACCTGACCCGCGGTATTGTATATGTCAAGTTGTGCATTCCTGTACTGGTTGAGGAAACGGATATCCCATGTATCATTGATCCCATCCCCGTTGGGCGTAAACGTATTGGGAATGTCTACATCAGACAAGAGAAAAACCTTCACTGTATCTGTTGCACTGCAAAGCGTCTGTTTATTGACAGCAAACAAGAGGTAAGTAACATTTGCATCAGGCTTGCAGATGGGGTTCTGGGTATTGGGTTTGTCCAGGTATTGTGCAGGCGTCCAAAGAAAAGAATAAGCGGCAGGATTGGAAATGCTTGCGTCCATTGTTACAGCATTCCCTTTCTTGATGTACTTGTCTGTGCCCGCATTGATGGCGGGTGGTGGGTGGATGATGACAGACCTGTTGAAAGGGGCGGAACCACATCCTTCTTTGCTGGTGACCACCAGGGATGCCGTATAGGTTTTGGAGGAAAGATAACGGTGCCTGTAAGGTGATGGCTTGCTGACCTGGTTTCCATCGCCCAAATCAAGCTTCCAAGAACTGATGTTGCCAAGGTTGTTGGGCTGAAAATTGATCAGGGAGCCAATGCAAAAGCTGTCTGCTGCAATGCTCATGTCTGCAATAGGCGGAGCATTAATAATGGGAACATTCTTTGTTGTGGTATCGCTGTTGCAACCCTGGTCGATTACCACCCAATGCTTCACAGGAATATTGCCAGCTGCCACCTTGTAGCGATGGGCTCCTATATGGGTTGACTTGCTGCTGGCTGTTTGTCCATCACCAAAATCCCAGTACCAGGTGGCCGAAACACCCTGACCATTGGGTATGGAAGAGGTAAAGGAAAGGCTGCTGTCTGTACAAGGTTTTCCGCTGATGGCAAAGGTCAATGCAGAAGGATCGGATACAAAGAGTTTTTTCAGGGTATCTGCAGAACAACCGTTGTCAGCAACCACCGTGAACCTGATCAATTTATCGCCGCCGGTTTGAAAGACCCTGGTCACATCTTTGGTAGTCAACTGGGTGTTGTCGGGAAACTCCCACTTGTATCCTGTAATGTTGAAGCCCGGTGCTGTATTTGTGCCTGTCAGGCTGATGGTTTTCCCAATGCAACTGACTGCGGGCAATGCATAATCTGCTCTTGGTCCATTTTTTACATTGACCAGGACAACAGTATCCCTTTTTTGATCGCATTTGTCAATGTCATCAGCAAAATAGCTCACCGGGATCTTGAACTGACCTGTGATTGAGAACTTCAGGTACTGGCCATAGGTATAGGTATAATAATTCCTGCCGAATATTTTGGTTACCGCCACCGGAACCGGGGCATTTACTGTTGAGTCTTTGGTGATGTTGAGTTCCGGTACCGCACTCAGCTTCCATTTGATGGAACTGAGCTTATAGGCCACCCTGATGCTGGGATTGAATTCCGTACCCAAGCAGGTTGAAGAATCTGCCACCGCCTGGTTGCTGTAGCGGTTCTTGATGCTGGCATAGGCATCCAGGTTGTTGAGCAAGGTTCCGGCATTGTATCCATAACTTTCAAACAACCCTATGCCATAGACCGTTGCATTAAAACTTGAATCTGAACTAACCGTATTTTGTGCAGCTGGGCCTATTATCCTGCCTACAGCAACGGAGTAGCCTGGCAGGTTGGGATGGGGGATGATGTTCTCCGGCGGTATGGCAGCCCCATTCAGTTTTAATGAGGAAAGACCAGCGGTAGGAATATATATGCTCAGGTAAACATAATCGATGTATGACTTGCGTGTGGTATAAAACAAAACAGATTTTTGCCCCTGTTCAATCGGGCTGAGGTAGATCATTTCCGGATCACCATAACTGATCATGTTCATGGTGGCACACTCATTGGCATTGGGGGTGTATTGGGCAACCATGATCGGCTTGTCTGCCTCAATATAATCACCCGTCTTGCTGTTGAACTCGTAATAGAAATTCTTGACCAGCCCGGTCACCACCACACCATTGCGTTTGACAACGGTTGTAGGATCCAAGACACAGACCCTGTAAAAATTCATGAAAGGCGCTTTTACATCTGTTTGGGTATTGCTGATCATGTGATAGGTAAGGTACCGGGTGCCCCAGGCCTGGGATGGAAAAATTTGTTGACCCATGTATTCGCCTCCATCTCCCCTGCAAAGCCGGATACCCCCAGAACCTGAAAAAAGCGCAATGGGATGGCAGTTTCCATCGCCTCCCGGCACAGATACCACCTTGCTGCCCGTCATGTCCTTGCTGGCCTGGTACAACAAAGAGCCGGAACCCAGCTTCCCCATCACATTATAGATCTCTCCTTTGTTGAGTGTAACGGTGTAAGATTGCCCAGGAAGCCACCCCAATCGGGTTGTGTCTGAAGGGGTAATCAGGATTTTGGTGCTGTCTTCCGGAGCAACCACAAAGAACCAGGAATACCACTCTGGACCATTTTGCACCGTTGTACTGTAACTGCCTGGTGGATTTGACCCTGACTGTGTTTGTGCGTAGTTGACAGAATAATAGGTATACCCATAGGTTTCAACGGGCATGAGCATGGTAGCCCCGGATACCATCGTATTGTATTGGTGTGCATATACCGCTACGGGCACATCACTTTTTATCTGGATTCCTTTCTTGAACAGCCCTTCTCCGGTAATCCTGGCATCTTCAGGGCCTGTTTTAGGAACAATCACCGAAAAATCAACGGTATTGGCAGGGATGGAAAAGGTTCTTGTCCAGCCAGTACTGTTGATGGAAACCGTAACATTGGCCGGCTGTGAAGCACTGATGTACAGTTGAAGTTCCTGTCCATTGACAGGAGGTTCATTGTTAAAACTATAATTGAATCCATACCCCAACCAAAACTCCTTTCCCCAATTCGATTTGTCTTGTGCAACAATGGTATTGCCAACCAAAAGCAAAAAAATTAGAAAATGGTGTCTGGATCTGCGCATAGGCGACAAATTTAAGCAATCAGGGGTGGGTTTTCTTAATAATTTGTGAAAACTGGGAATTTTACTAACTTAGGCGCTTTACGGGTTTAACCAATTCACAACCAAAAATGACCAACATGATGAACCGACACTCCGCAAGGATGTTCCATCTCTTTTTTGCACTTTGTGCAATCCTTGTATCAACATTCACCTCAGCACAGGGTACTTATGATACCAACAAATGGCGTTTCAGCAACCCCAAGCCATTTGGATTCACCATTATTGACGTAGAATTCCTGGACGACAACAATATTCTTGGCGTTGGATCAGAAGGCGGCATCGCCAGGTCTGCCGATGGCGGAAAAAGCTGGTCCTATGGGGCTTTCACCTTTCCAAGTGCAGCAGGATCAATATTCAGGACTGCATTTAATGACATCCATGCCGTCAATACAACCCTTGCCTATGCTGTAGGTACAGGTGGTGCCATGATCAAAACCACCGATGGCGGAAAGACCTGGAACCTCGTAAAAACACCTTTGTACAACAAGGCAAGGAACATCAATGCTGTCTGGTTCGTCAACAAGGATACCGGCTACATTGGCGGTCAGCACAATACGCCTGATTCACTACCCAAGGTTTATTTCACCAGAAATGGCGGGAATACCTGGGATTCTATGGCTGCCCCCATGGGTGGCAAGTCAAGGATTGGCTATGTAAACAACCCCAACCTGGCGCCCATCATCGTTGATGTTAGCGCAAAAGATAAGGAAATTTATGCCATCCAGTTTGTCAATGACAAACTCGGCTATGTTTCTGGTTCTGGCTTGAGCACCTATCTCCAACATCCTGCTGTTGCAGCTGCAACAGGCCTGCCCAATGGCACAAATACATCCAGTGGATCACACCATTCAAGTTTATTGTGGAAGTTTGACAATGGAACACTCACCGATTATTCTACCTCTAAAGAAAGACTGGGCTATACTGGCGTTCCTGCAGGAACCGTAACCAATACTACCCGCTACGGATCACCTGGCAACAGTACCCAAACCATGAGGGCACTGCACATCATCAACGACTCAACGGTTTTGCTGATGTCTTTCAACAACAATATTGTACTCAGGGTGCAAACCGGAAAGAATGATAGCACCGCAAACGTTGCTGTTCCTGGAAGATTTGAAAAGGGCAAGTTCGCAACACTGAATTTCCCTTTCCCTCCCGTAACCCCAATTGTTTCTATTCCAAGGGTGCAAACGCTGTTGATCTCCAATCCTTACCGGATCGTAAGAGCCCCGAATGGCAAACTGCATGCACCAGGTAATTTCGGACTGATGGCCACGTCAACCGACAATGGCGTAAACTGGAGAATGGAGGGGTCACTGCCACAGGGCAAGAACTTCAGTGGAAATGGAACCTGGGCCATGGACATTTCTCCCAGCGGAAAATTCCTGACCATGGGAACTTTCGGCGTCTACGCTGATTCCAGTGCCGGTGGAAAATGGGCAACCAATTATGAAACCACTCCTGCATCAGCCAGCTATTTTGAGATTGAGTTTGCAGATTGTAACAATGCTATTGCTACTGGTGGAGGATCTGTTACCGTTACCACAGATGGCGGAAAAACATGGATAAACAAGGTGAGGCAGGATTTTATCAACCTGAACATCAGCATCAACGCGCTTGCCTATCCTGCTGTTGACAAGGCTTATTTTGCAACCAATGCAGGCTCCCTTTACCGTTCATTGGACAAGGGTACCACCATGGATCCCCTTTACTCCAATCCCAACTTACAGCTTCAGGATGTTGTGGCCTTTGGCAAGGATACAGTGATCGTTGTTGCGTCTAGCTCCTTCAGCGTTGCGGCAGCAAGCCGTACTTCGAATATCATCAGGTCTATCAACAATGGTGCATCATGGCAGGTGATTGGTGGATTTCCTGTTGGAACTACTGCTCCAACCATGAGCAAAATCTTCTTCCCCAGCAATACCGTTGGATATGTTTCAGGAAACAGGGGTGCTGTGTACAAAACCATCAATGGAGGGACCACATGGACCGATATCAGTCCTTTCCCGGCCTTGAACACCACCATGAACTACACTGAGATTTTTGCACTAGACGATAATACGGTGTTTGTTACAGGAAACGGATTCCCAAGGAAGGTTGTGTACAGATCTGTTAATGGTGGAACCACCTGGACAGATATCACCAACAACCTGGCAACCCTTCCTGTTGGAAACCTGAATGCCATCTTGATGCATGATGTAAACAATGGGTATGTTGGAACACCAGGTTCGATGGTTTCCACCAACAATGGCGGTGCTACATGGAACATGGAGATTCCTCCAACCGGCAATATTTTTGAAACAATGGCCTTTGCGCCAAAGACCGTTCCAGCAGGAACACCCGTTGCCAACAGGAGATTGTTTGTTACCGGCGTAAACGTCAGTGGTGCACCGTTGATGGAGTTTGGTGATACCACACTTTTGAAAGTTTCAACCACAGAAACTTCTACGCCCTCTTGCTCCAGTACTCCTACCGGTACGATTACCATTACTGCACAAGGAGGAATCGCCCCATACAGCTATAGCCTCAATGGTGGCGCTTTCCAGTCATCCAATGTGTTGATCGGTGCAGCAGCTGGAAACAATACGGTCATCATCAAGGATAATGCCTGTGAGTCCATCACAAAAACCGTTTTGGTTGATGTGCTTCCTGCTCCTCTTGTAAATGCAGGACCAGACAAGGTGATTGTTGCGGGCGAGGAGATTGGCCTATGGGGATCTTCAGCAGCAACTGCAAAATCAATAGCCTGGACTCCACCCATCTACATTACATCCGGTGCTTTGTCTTATATAACGTATGTAAACCCTCCGACCACTACCACGTATAAGCTCACAGTAGTGGATGCCATAACAGGTTGCGCAGGAAGCGACGAGGTGCTGGTTACTGTTGCTCCTTATTGTATTGCAGTGAAAAATGCCTTCACACCCAATGGTGATGGCCAGAACGACAAGTGGCTGGTAACCAATGGTGGCGCTTGCACCAAATCCATTGCTGTCAAGGTTTTCAACCGTTACGGACAATTGGTCTTCAGGAATGACAACTACCAGAACAACTGGGAAGGAACAAACGATGGCAAACCCATTCCTGATGGAACCTACTATTATGTCATCACCTATGACCTGGTCAGCGGAAAGACATTCCAGACAAAAGGAGATGTAACCATTTTAAGATAATTCAAAAGACTGAACATGAAAAAATACATATACCTCATTGCGCTATCCATGGTCTTTACCGCTGCATCCGCCCAGCAGTTGCAAACCTCTTCTCTGTACGATGTACAGGGCGTATTGCACAATCCAGCCATGGCAGGCATGCAATCATCCAACTTTGTTGGGGCAACTTATCGCTCTCAATGGAGCGGGATCACCGGTAGTCCAAAAACAACCAATGTCTTTGGATCATTTGCCGTACCAGACAAGTTGATTGGATTGGGCGGATTTATTTACAGCGACGTAACAGGCCCTACCTCAAGAACTGGTGCACAGTTCTCCTTTGCCAAACACCTCCCTTTGTCTGATGGTTCCGGTAAATTTTCGATCGGCATTGAAACAAGGTTGTTCCAGTTTGGCATCGACAAGAACAAGCTCGGACTCACACTGGGCAATGACCCGATTCTTGCAGGTGCAGAAACCAGGACCAAGTTTGATGCTGGCTTAGGGCTTGCTTTCACCAACGAAAAATTGCAGGTGGGTATCTCAGTTGCGCAACTGATTCAATCCAAGCTTGATTTTTATACAGGCTCACAAACCCCTGCTGCACAGGGTCGCTTGTACAGGCACTTTTACCTCCATACCAACTACAGGATTGATGTGGGTGGTGGAACAACCATCGTTCCCAACATGCTCTTGATTTATTTGCCCAGCACCAGTGCTGCAGAATTTCAGGCGGGTGCAAGGGTTGAGCGTGAACTGTTCTGGTGGGGAGTTGGTATCCGTTCCAGGCAAAGCTACATGCTCTCTGCAGGCCTGAACATCAACAAAAACTTCTCTCTTGGATATGGATATGATAGCTATATCAGTCCTATCAGCACCTTCGATGGAGGTGCCAATGGCCATGAGCTGTTGCTACGCTACAAGTTCAACAAGAAATAATTCGATACGCGTCCAAAAAAAGGGGTTGAACATTCATCCCCTTTTTTTATGTTTAGAATTTCCAGCCAATCCTCAGGGCCGTTCTGTTCATGGTGTACCGGTTCAGGTTTGTAATTGTTCTGGGAGACTGGTTAACCGGATTCCAGATTTCTGATTGAAAAGATTCTTCTACGGCCTTCATCACCCATGAAACGGAAAACTGCAATCTTTCTTTTTTTCGAATACGAATGATATTCCCTCCACCAATTTCGCCATAAACACCCCCGCTGTATTTTTTTGTGATGGTTCGTCCTCCCCACCAGGAAGGTTCAACAACGGTACCCGATTTTACATTATATCCCCAACTTGACATGACAAACAGATTGACCTTTCTGAATTGAACTGTTTTTCTTGCCTGAAAATACACCGGATAGGATTCAAACCTGTAATAGTCAAGAGCAGCCCCCATTCCAAGCATAAGCCCTTTTTTTTCAATACCCGCATTAAGCCTGAAATCACGATCAAGCGTATACGATCCTAGCACAATTCCTGCCTCGGGCACAAGCCAGGGTTTCCAATTTTTTTGTTGCGCGTTTGCCGGACCTGGTCCCAGCATGGCCAGGACCAAGGAAAATCCAATCATCTTTTTTAACATGATCAATTTTTAATGCTGATGCTTCCCTTGACCACCGGATTGGAAGGAATGGAGAAATCAATAAGATACAAGGCATCAGCCGCAGAAACCATGGCAACCTTGCCCAGGGCAATCACATCAAAAGCCTTCATCCCTTTTACATGTGCCAACTGTTTGATGTTGTTCACGTCTGCTGCATTGAAAAACTTAACGCCGTCGGCCCCTTCACAAATGATCAAGATATCACCCTCTTTTGAAAGTCCGTGCGGGTTGGTCAGCGGGTAGGTTTTAAGGAGTTTGGGCTTGGAAAGATCTGAGATGTCCACCACATCCAACTGGTTGATGAAACCTGCACATTTGCTGCCATTGCGCAAGGTCACAAAAGCATTTTTGCCATCGCTGATTACCGGATCGCATACACGCGCATGCGTGAAAGAGCCTGTCTTGAAAGGATTGTCTTTTGAACTGATGTCAAAAATATGCATGCCTGTCATGGATCCCAAAAACAGGTTTTTGCCAAATGGAAAAATCGTTTCAATGTCCCAGCCACCAGCACTCAATTCTTTCACAAAGACAGGCTTTTCAGGGATGGCGGTATTGAACACTTTCATTTTGGAATGATCAACAGTATACATCCTGTCATCACTCAAGGCAAACCTTGCCATACTGCCCCCCGTTCCGTTGGAAACACCCGAAGCTGAAGAGGAGGATGCAGACATTGTTTGAACATCCGCTTTCATCATTCCCCAACTGATGGTTTCGTCATTCCTCAAAACGGTATCCACTGCAATCCACGCTGTGATGATCAATTTGCTATCAGGAACAAATGAAGAATAGTAGCGCTCCGGAAATACACCAGGCACAACGGTCTTGAGCTGCACTGCTTTGGGATCGGTGATGTCTATCGCCACCAGATCAGTATACATGTCTGCATACAGGATATTACCCCTAACGGCCAGGTCTACGGCACCAGGAACATGGACAAATGCAATGTTGTTGGGGGCAGAAGGATTTCTCACATCAATGATGTGCACGCCCTTGTTCAACTCATTCAAGAATACATAACCATCCTTGTAAAAAAGCTTTCCCGGAGCAGTCAACTCAATGGGTGTGCTGCTTTTGATGTTTGCCCTGACCTCATCCTTGGTTTTGTATTCCGGACGATATACGGTTGTGCGGGTCATGACCTGGTCTTTGATACAACCTTGTAAAAGGACCAATATTGAAAAACCAACGATGGATAGAATACGTTTCATGGATGTTGTTTTTAACTTGACAGCAAATTTCAGCAAAATGATGCATACGGCCATCATCAATTGATGAATGGAATGAATTATACGCGCTTGTAATTGCGGAATGTGAAAGGCCTGATACCGGTGTATTTCTCCAACAGGTATAAAAACCCTTTTTTGAGGGTGAACTTTTTCCGGGTAACATCTGCTTGAATCTCCCAGTTCTTTTCACTGATCCGCTTTTGCATGACAATTGGATGGGATCCGGTAAAGCGTTCCAATGAATCGAACTCATCATAATTATAGATCCCTTCTCTCTTTTCAAGGCTTTCTCTCATTGACTTGCTCATCCAATTGCTGCTGAGCTTGCGCAATTTTCGGTCCATGAGTTCAGGACTTTTCACCCAGCCATAATGGTATACCTGTGCATCAATCAGTTTGCATGGAAGGCGCTTGCCATCCATCCTGAAGCCCTGTGCATCCTTGAAAGAATAGATGTTCTTGTTGTTTCTGATGATCCTGATTTCCTTGTTGTACCACCTGCGGCTGTCGCCGTAATAATCATAGGTGCCATAAAAGTGGACGTAGCCGAAAACCAATCCAAACACGGATGGATTGTTCAATTGTTTTTCACAAGCGGCCCTGATGTTGTCGTGAAATTTTTCATGCACCACCTCATCACACTGGATATAAAAAGCCCAATCGCTATCATCAGCAATCTGTTGAAAAGCCTTGTTGGTTTCAATGGCCATCACATGGCCACCTGGGAGTTTTGAAAGGTCCCAATCGCTGTGCACAATCCTGATTTTATCAGAACCAATTCCCCTGATAAGGCCTTCTGTATCATCATCACTCTTTCCAACGGCAACAATCATTTCATCCACAACAGGCAGGATGGAGTTGATGGCCTCCACTGCAGGATAGTCATTGATGATGGCATTGCGGATGATGGTGAAACCCGAGATTTTCATTTCCCAAAAGTATAATAAGATAGGCTTAAAAACATGGACGGCATGGCTTATCTTTATTCGGTCATCAAAAACCGAAACGTGAAGAAACTGTTTACCAACCTGACTTTCTGGGTGCTCTTTGCCATCAGTGCTGGCGCTTTGCTTGGCCATTTTTTCCCAGACAAGGGCGTTGCCATGCAGCCATTGGGGAAATACTTCATAGATGTAGTGAAACTCTTCATCAACCCCATCATTTTTCTGACCATTTCATTGGGCATCAGCGGCATGAACGACCTCAAGAAAGTGGGCAGGGTTGGCGGAAAAGCAATCCTCTATTTTGAAATCGTAACAACCATCGCACTGCTCATCGGCATTGTAGTAGCATACTTCATCCAGCCGGGTGCAGGTGTAAACACCAACGCCATTCAGGGCGGAGACATCAGCAAATTCACCAAAAGTGCTGAGGCCTTTTCATGGCTGAAATTCCTGAAAGACAACCTAACGATTCAGGTGCTGATTTTCTCCATTGTTTTTGGGATCTTCCTGAGCAAATTCAACAAAAAGGAAAGGGTAATCGAGCCCATGAAGTTTGCCTCAAAATACATTTTCAAGGGTTTGCATATTGTGATGCTCTTCGCGCCCATTGGCGCTTTTGGTGGAATGGCTTTTACCATCGGCAAGTATGGCATTGCCACGCTGATGCCACTGGGTAAATTGATGTTAACGGTCTACATCACGATGGCTGTTTTTATATTTGTGGTGCTGGGAGGCATCCTCAGGTACTATAAAATCAGTATCCTGCAGTTTCTCAACTATATCAAGGAAGAACTGCTGATTGTGCTGGGAACCTCCTCCTCAGAGGCTGCACTTCCTTCACTGATGGAAAAACTGGAAAAAATGGGATGCGCCAAGCCTGTGGTAGGACTGGTGGTGCCTGCAGGATATTCATTCAATCTGGATGGAACAACCATCTACCTTTCCATGGCTGTCATCTTTCTTGCCCAGGTATTCAATGTAGACCTGAGCATGGAGCAAATGCTGACCATCATCGGAATCCTGATGATAACCTCGAAAGGGGCTGCGGGTGTAACGGGAAGTGGCTTTATTGTACTGGCATCAACGCTTTCCGCCGTGAATGTTATTCCCATTGAGGGATTGGCATTGCTACTGGGCGTTGACCGTTTCATGTCTGAGGCCAGGGCCATCACGAATTTTATTGGAAATGGCGTAGCCACTGTATTTCTATCCAATCAGGAAAAGGCTTTCGACCGAAACATGATGGATGCTGCCTTTTCAAAAGAAGCGTATGAATATGATCTGAAAAAAGAGATCTAGACCATATCCATACGCTATTGATTTTTTAGAATCCTTCGTTCTGCACCATCTTCGGATTGTTCTGCACCTGTGTAACAGGAATCGGCAAAATCGTCCTGTAATAGTAAGTGCTTGTAGTTGCGGTATATTGTATCAACCTTGAAGCAGCATTTCCTGCAGAATTGATTTTCACATAGCTTGTTTTTGTCCTGTTGAGGTCAAAGATTCTTTGTCCTTCAAGGGCAAATTCCTTTCTTCTTTCAACAATGATGCTGTCCAGCAAAGCAGTTGCCCTGATGCTTCCTGTTGGTGGTGTTGCCAACAGTGATGCAGCAAATGGCCTGGTGGATGATGCCGTATCCCTCGACTTGCGAATCCTGTTGATGTCAACCAGGGATGCAGTCAATGAGGCTGCATCATTGTTCAGTACCGCCAGTCGCGCCAGGGCCTCACCGCGGGAAAGGAACATCTCAGCAATCCGCATCACCTTGATGTTTTCCAGGTAGGTAACAATATTGGTATACTTCAAACAGAGCGGTACATTTTTTTCACCACCGAGTGAATTGCGATCGCCCAAGGCAACAAATTGTCTTCTAACATCTGTTGGCGTATAGCTATCGTAAAGCCCCTTGAAGGTGGTCAGTGTTGTTCCGGTGCTCTTGCTGTTCATGGCAGCGCTGGTGCCCAGCAATTCGCCATAACCTCCCTGGCTGGAGAGGTAGGCATAAGAGTCTGTTCCTGGATTGTCATTGCTATTGTTGGTCACTTCAAAAATCGACTCATTGTTGTTGGGAGTCCTGAAGTCCTGTGCCATTGATCCAAAAGTGAACAGGCTGTATTTGCCAGAGTTGATCACCTCAGTAGAGGCAGCCACTGCGGTTGGCCAGTCTTCCTTGAAAATGGCAACCCTTGCCCTCAATGCCAGGGTACCCCAACGGTTCATCCTGATTTTGAAGAATGAATTGTTGATGGCGCCATTGTTGTATACATCTCCTGTTGCAGGCAACCTTTTGATGGCCTCAGCCAGGTCCTTGTCAATCTGTGCGTAAACCTCAGCAGCAGTATTCCTTGCAGGATAAACCACTTCATCCACTTTGGTGATAGGCTTCAGTACGAGAGGAACACAAAGATGAGATCCATCCGCAGTGTGCTTGAGTGGCCTTGCAAAAAACTTGGCAAGATCGAAATAGGCCAAGGCCCTTACTGCATAAGCTTCTCCAATCAACTGACCAAACTCTTCCTGCTGCAAGGGAGTAATGATTGCCTTGAGTTTTTCCTCATTGGCAATGATGGCATTGGCATTGGTCACCACCTGGTACATCTGGTTCCACATGCGGCTTACATTGGCATCGGTTGCAGTATGCGTCATGGTGTTCATACCAGTATACCTGTTGCCGGTTTTTACGCTCCTGGTCATGTTGTCTGAAATGACTTCCGGAATGACCATGGCGTCGCGGCCATAATAGCTATAGGATTGCATCAGGGAATACAATCCATTCACTGCAGCCCTTGCTGTGGGCATGCTGGAGAATACATCTTCCGTGAATACACTTTGTTGTGGCCTGTTGTCAAGGAAATCCTTCTGGCAAGAAGCAAGGATGATGATTCCCAGTATGGCTATTGATGATATCTTTTTCATGATAATATCTTTTGATTGTTTGTCTGATGGTTGATTAAAGGGTTATGTCTACACCGAAAAGGAAGGTTCTGAAAACAGGAGGCCTTTGAGACATCACCCCATCAATGCCCACTTCAGGATCTGTATTGTAGCGCTTGTCCTTTACGTAGGTGAACAGGTTTTGACCCCTCAGGTAAATCCTTGCAGTATTGATTTTTGCTTTTGCCAACGCCGCTTTCGGTAAGTTGTAAGACAAGGTTACGTCCCTCAACCTGATATAACTTCCATCATAGAGGAACCTGCTGCTCTCATAACTGCCTGCAGAAGACTGTGTTCCAAGAAAAACGGGCTTGGGTACATCAGTAACCTGTCCGGGCTGTGTCCATCTTCTTCCATATTCATACCTGCTCAAGCCATTGCTTTGGTCAGAAAACCCGAGGTTGGCATCTGATTTTTGCAGATACCCATACTCATCATACATGGTATTGCCCCAAAATACATAGACCTGGAAACTCAGTTTGAAATTATTGTATGATAAAGTATTGGTGAGTCCGCCATAAAACTTGGGAAGGGCACTTCCATAGGCCAGCCTTGGCAATGCAGTGGTAAATACATTGGTTGTTGAATCTTTGGCATCTTTGGTATACCAGAGCGCCTCTCCATTGGCAGGATTGACACCGGCATATCCCCTTTGGTAATGGGTATAATAATCGCGGCCTACCCTTCTGAAATAAGCGCCATTGTTGGAGAACAATGAATCAATTTCAGTGATGACATTTTTATTCTTGGTAAAATTGAAATCAGTTACCCATTTGAAACCTTTGGGGTTGGATGGAGCAATGTTTACAGATGACAAGGAGATCTCAACACCTGAGTTTTTCATTGCACCATTGTTGACCGTGATGCTTGTTACACCATTGACACTGGGGATGGACTGGCTCACCAACAAATTGCTGGTTGTTCTGGAGTACCAGTCAAATGAACCAGACAACCTTCCCTTGATCAAAGCAAAATCCAATCCAAGATCAAGCGGAATGTTCTTCTCCCAGGTCAGGTTATCATTGGCCAGCTGTGAAATGCTCAGGCCAGAAGAGAAATTATAATCAGATCCTGCACTGTACAATCCCTGTGATTCAAAGTTGTCAATACCCTGGTTGCCCGTGTAGCCATAGCTTCCACGGAGTTTCAGTTCATTGATCCAATCTACATTGAAGAAGCTTTCATTGGAAATATTCCATCCTGCACCAATTGACCAGAACACAGCAGACTGGAAGTTCTTGGCAAACCTTGAAGAGGCATCCTCACGGACAGATCCTGAGAAGAAATACCTGTCTTTGAAGGAATAGTTGGTGTTCAGGAATTTACTCAGCAATCGGTTTCCTGTTCCAGTACCGGTTGTAAGGTCTGGAGAAGAACCTCCAGCAGCGGTGGTGGTACCCGGTGCAATGCCATTGACCCTCAAGGTGAGGTCAACATCATCACGGCGCTGTGCCTCATATCCGGCAAATGCCTCCACGGAATGTTCGCCTTTGAATTCTTTCTTGTAACGGATAATATTGGTCGCTATCCAGTTCGTAATGTCCTGGGTAAAATTTTCAATCACCCCACCAACGGCCACATTGGCATTACCAACCCTTGGATCATAGTAAATGCTCCGGAAGGCATGGTTGAAATCCAAGGCAAAACTTCCCTCATAGGTAAGTCCATCCATGATCTTATAGCTGGTGGATGCATTGGCATTGATGTTGTAGGTCTTGGCATTGCGATTGGTTGTTTCCTGCACTGCCACTGGATTGTACCCACTGTTGTAGCTCAGGTCATACGTTTGTCCATCGCTCTTGTACACTGGCAACCATGGCGCCAAGCGGTACATGGCCCTGATGGGATTCCCGAAAAAGCTGCCTCCCAGAAAATTGCTGGAGCGCTGAAAGTTACCACTGAAGCCTCCTTTGATTGACCAACGGTTGGTGATTTGTGTTGAAAGGTTCATCCGGTAAGTGGCCTTGTCGTAGTCAACCGCTTTTTGTGGTGCCTCAGACTTGTAATAGCTGCCTGAGATGAAATAGGTCGACTTGTCATTTCCTCCACTCACGTTCATGTTGTACTGGGAATATTTTCCCTGGCGCAATACTTCCTTGAACCAATCTGTATCGATGGTTTTGCTGATTGAATTGGCAGTCAGCAAGGAATCAAAAGAGGATAATGATTTCCCTGAGTTGACCCATCCTTCCTTGTAATATTGAAGGTATTCTGCTGAATTGAGTGTCTTTTGCTCGTTCCTGATGTTATAATCGTTGGTGCCCTGCTGATAGGTCAGGTTTACCTTGGTTTTGCCGGGTTTACCATTTTTTGTGGTGATGAGCACAACGCCATTGGCTGCCCTCGAACCGTAAAGTGAGGTGGCAGATGCATCCTTCAGGATGGTAAGGCTTTGGATATCGTTTGCGTTCAAACCCGCAATGGTATTGCTGTTCAGGCCGGAGATGTCTCCGCTTACTACAGGAATACCGTCAATCACATAAAGCGGTGTTGCAGAGGCATTGATGGATCCAATACCACGGATCCTGATGTTGGGAACACCGCCTGGCTGACCAGAACCATTGGTAGACTGGACACCGGAAACATTTCCCTGCAAACTTTCCTGCACTGATGCATTGGGCGCACTTTCAATGGCTGAATTTTTTACGGTAGAAAGCGAACCGGTAAATGAACTTCTTTTCTGGCTGCTATAGGCCACAACAAGTACTTCCGAAAGGTTGTTCTCCGATTCCTGTAAGGCAACAACAAGATCCCCACGGCCCTCAGGCTTGGAAACGGTCTTTGAAATCATGCTTACGCTGGAGAACTCCAGGGATTGCCCTCTTTCTATCGTGATGCTGAAACTACCGTCAGTCTTGGTTGTGGTTCCTTTTTTTGTTCCCACAACTTTAACGGTAACATTCTCTAATGGAGTATTGTCCTTGGCATTGAAAACCTTTCCTGAAATTTGTACAGTCTCTTTTGAAACTTGGAAAGGGCTGAAGTTTTCTGCTGAAACATGGCTACAAACCGATTGACCAATCATCAGCAATGCAAGAACCATCACTGGCTTGCAGAAGCGTTTTTTTCTCATTGTCTGGTTAATTTTTATTTTGGTTGACAAATTCTAAGACAAAAAATCCAATCCATTGGAGGAAATTTTGATGCTGTCAAAATTGAACGTGAAACTACCTATTATTACCATTTCAACCGTAATTTGTTCACAAAATTATAATTTCACACCTTCGAATCAAGTCAATGGTAAACACAATTTCAATGAAAAAATCAATTTTTGCGCTCTTACTGCCATTTTTTGCTGCTTTTGCAATAGCACAACAGCTTCCCATGGGCTCTTCCAGCATCGTCCATGAAAACAATGGCGAACCGCTCACCGTTTTCACTTACAAGCCTGCCACCTACAAGGATGGTCCTATCCTGGTGGTTTTTCATGGAGTAAGAAGAAATGCAGAAGACTACCGGAATTTTGCCATCACCATGGGCGAGCGTTTCAAGGCCATCATTGTTACCCCAATGTTTGATTCAGTCCGCTTTTCATCAGCCCGCTACCAAAGAGGAGGAATCATGAAAAGCGATAAGGTTCAGCCCCAGGAAAAATGGACCTACTCCATGATTCCAGGTATTGTAGACCATGTCCGCAAAATTGAAAAAAACAATTCCATTCCCTACTACCTGATTGGCCATTCTGCAGGTGGTCAGTTTTTGTTGAGGATGGCAGCCTTTCTGCCCGGTGAAGCCAAAAGAATCGTGGCTGCTAATCCAGGATCTGACCTTTTTCCTACAAAGGCCCAGAATTTTGGCTATGGTTTTGGCGGCCTTCCGGAGGCCTTGAGCAACAATGAAGTACTAAAGGCTTACCTGGCAGCACCCTTGACCCTTTACCTGGGAACAGACGACATCCGCCCTGAGCACAATTTTGATGAAAGTGCAGAAGGCATGGTGCAGGGAAAGAGCCGCCTGGAAAGAGGCAGAAACTGCTATGCCTTTGCCAAGGCCCTTGCCAAAAAGAATGGCTGGGCTTTCAACTGGAGAAAAGTAGAAACCCCCGGCATTGACCATGATGCAGCGAGAATGTTTGCTGCGAAGGAAGTGGAGGATGCATTGTTTGGGAAAAATTAATCCCCAATCAAATCCCTGATCACGACCGAAGCTGCTGTTGCTCCAAATACTGCCGGCAGGTAAGAGATTGTTCCGTAGGCAGACTTCTTGAAATTCTTTCCATCGGTGAGCATCAAGCTTTCCTTGATGGGATCTTCGGGTGAGAAGACCGCCTTGATGCCCGTTCTGATGCCATGGTTTTTCAGGTTTTTCCTGATTTGTTGGGCAAAAGGGCAATTATAAGTTTTGGAGATATCAACCACCTGAAGCCTTGTTGGATCCAGCTTTGCGCCAGCTCCCATGCTGCTGACCACCCTTACTTTTTTCTCAAATGCCAGCCTCAAAAAAGTAATCTTGGGCGTGATGCTGTCAATGGCATCAATCACATAATCAGGTTGCAAAGACAATTGCTCTTCCACCATTTCAGGATTCACAAAGGACTTCACCACATTCAATTCAATTTCCGGATTGATGGCCCTCAATCTTTCTTCCATGATCAAGGCCTTTGAAACACCATGGTTGGTGGCCAATGCAGGCAATTGCCTGTTCCTGTTGGTAGGATCCACCACATCACCATCAATGATGGTCATTTTGCCGATGCCACTCCTGGCAATAAATTCTGCAGCAAAGGACCCAACGCCACCCAATCCAACCACCATTACATGTTGTGTTGTCAGGTGCCTGAGTTTTTCTTCGCCAATCAGCAGTTCGGTTCTTGAGAGCCAGGATGTATCCATGGGGCAAAAATATATATAGCTTCTCAAAAATCCTTACATTGTAAACTAAACGATTATTCAACCCCCCAACAACATGAACCGTCGCTCCTTCCTCCAAACTTCTGCCATTTTCGGTGCAGGCGCCTTTTTCTCAAATGATCTGCTGGCCCTCGCCTCTCAGCCGAATTCAAAATTCGGTGGAGTGCAAGTGGGTGTAATCACTTATTCTTTCAGGAGTATGCCTGGCAGTGCTGAACAGATCCTGCAGTATTGCTTGCAGAGCGGGGTCAGTGCCATTGAATTGATGGGTGATGCAGCGGAAGCATTTGCCGGCTGTCCCACCAACATCAGTGACAGAAAACTGCGCAGTGAGAAAATGAGGGAATGGCGCGAATCCGTTTCAATGGACAAATTTGTTGAACTGAGGAAAATGTACAAAAAAGCAGGGGTCAGCATCTATGCCTTCAAGCCCGATGCCCTGGGCATGAACAACTCTGATGGAGAAATCGAATATGCACTGAAAGCCGCCAAGGCTTTGGGCGCAAAATCTGTTACACTGGAACTGACCAAACCCGAACATTCCAAGCGCCTCGGTGATCTTGCCTCCAAGCACAAGGTCTATATCGGATACCATAACCATACGCAAGGAAATGATACCGCCTGGGATGAAGCCCTGGCGCAGTCTCCCTACAATTCCATCAACCTTGATTTCGGGCATTATATCGCCGCAGGCGGAAAGAATACCAAGGAGTCATTGCTGGCCTTCATTGAAGCAAAGCAGGACAGGATCACCAGCATGCACATGAAAGACAGGGCCAGCAAAGACAAAGGTGCTGCCAACATGCCCTGGGGAGAAGGTGATACGCCCATCAAGGACGTGCTCTTGCTGATGAAAAACAAACAATACAAATTTCCTGCATCCATAGAAGTTGAATACAATATTCCAGCAGGATCCGATGCTGTAAAAGAAGTTGCGAAATGTGTTCAATATGCAAAAGGGATTCTCAGCTGAGAATCCCCTTTTGCAGTTTTATAGAAAGGCCGATTATTTGACCGGCATCAATCTGAATACATTTCCTGGACTTTCGACACTCACATAGAGGTATCCATCCCTTCCCATTTCTATGTTGCGCAGGCGACCAATGTTGAGCAACAATTTCTCTTCGCCTACCACTTTGTTGTCTTTCATGATACAACGGTTCAGGTAACTGAAGCGCAATGAACCCACCATCAAACTTCCTTTCCAGGCAGGATATTTGTCTCCGGTAACAAAAGCCAATCCACTCGGTGCAATGGAAGGAATCCAATAAGTAACAGGCTGCTGCATCCCTTCTTTCTTGCTGATCGGCGTGATGGGCTTGCCATCATAGTTGATACCATAAGAAATGACAGGCCAGCCGTAGTTGGTTCCAGCCTTGATGATGTTCAACTCATCTCCACCACGAGGGCCATGCTCATTTTCCCAGATCAGCCCAGTGGCAGGATCCATGGCCATTCCCTGAGGATTCCTGTTGCCATAGGTATAGATGGAAGCAATGGCCTTGTCTTTGCCAACAAAAGGATTGTCAGCAGGTATGGATCCATCATCCTTGATTCTGTGGATCTTTCCTGGTGCAGTGGTGATATCCTGCGGGAATATTTTTTCCTGACCACGCTCACCCATGGAAATAAACAGGAAACCTTTCTTGTCAAAGACCAGCCTTGAGCCATAGTGCTGCTTGGTGGTGGTAAAGGGATATCCTTCAAACACTTCCAGCTGTTCAACAAAAGCACCATCTTTTATTTTACCCCTGACCACGGCAGTAGTGCCATGTTTTTTACCATCAACCATTTTGGGTTTCGAGTAGGAGATGTATACCCAGCCATTCTCTGCGTATTTCGGATGAATGACCACATCCAACATGCCGCCCTGGCCTTCTGCGAGCACTTCAGGTGTTCCGGTGATGGCGGTTTTGTTCTTGTTGTTGTCTACATGGTAAAGTGTTCCACTTTTATCTGTTACCAAAAAATTCAAATCGGGCAATTGCGCCAAGCCCCATGCGCTATTGAGGCCAGATACAACGGTATCCAAAAGCACGGTCATGCCTTCAGATTTGAAAATGGCAGGACCTTCCACTTTCTTTTTATCCTTTGTGAAGCTGTACTGCTCCACTGTTTTCAAGCCTTCTACAATAAGGTCTGCCAAGGCCTCAATGTCTTTTGCAGGTATTGCTTCGTTCCATGTAGGCATGCCGTAATCAGGATAGCCATTGGTGATGCTCTTGATCAGGTCTTCTTTTTTGTTGCCATGTTTCCATTTCCTGTCAACAAAAGCCTCTACTTTTTCACCATGGCAAGAAGCACATTTTTCGGTATAGATTTTCTCCGGATCAGCCGCTATGGGTTGGACCTTCTCGATTTTTTTGAACTGCAGGAATGCCAAAGACAGTACCATGGCAACCAGCAGCAAGGATAGTTTTTTCAATCTGTTCATGTGTTGGAATATATAAGAGGCAATTTAACTATTTTTTACCAAGAAGTTTCACCCTTGCAAAGAATTGATTGTAGAAATACCGCCTATCAATTTTCAGAAACGCAGGCAAAAAAAGGCCCCGCTCCAAAAGGAGCAGGGCGATATTGCTTATGAGAAAAAACTAAGCTTTCTAATCAATTTTATCCAGTGGTGCGATGTTTTTTTCAGCACCTGAGTAGCCCTTGTTCTGGTTCAAAACAGCCAGGCTGTTTGCCAGAATTGCTGGCCTTGGC
>ENA-OUVC01000640-OUVC01000640.1-marine-metagenome-genome-assembly--contig:-NODE-640-length-22305-cov-8.603293_pt1 | contig 22305 bp, 19 predicted proteins | sample MGYA00248622_ERZ508571 | MGnify/ENA primary metagenome ERZ508571 (study PRJEB26236, sample SAMN06267175) | marine metagenome | isolation source: Columbia River Estuary | place: USA:Columbia River Estuary... | reverse complement strand
CGTGCGAAAGGCTGTGCGGTGACCCGTCTCATGCCAACGTGAGTCGCTCATTGAACCGTAAAGAACGCCATAGACGGCAAACGCTGGCACAGCCCACCAAGTGCCCCAACTGCGATGGGCGAGATAGCCAAAGATGCCGAGAGCAGCGAACCATGATGCAACATGCAACGCAGCCAGTCCGTTGTTGCGCGCCATAAATTTTTTCATCAATTCGCGATCAACTTTTGGCTTGTACCAATCGGCATCAACCAGTCCGTTCACTTCGGCATTTTTTGCTTCTGGGCCACCAACTGTGTAATCGAGCATTTGAAAATAATATCCCAGGGTTCAGGCTTTGCCGAGGTGGGGCGAACTCGAGTTAGTTCAGGCGTTTAAAGATTGCAATCTTGGCTAGATCGCCTGCGTGGGGGCTGTTTGGCCCGTAAATCTGAGTCTCAATGAGCTCAGGCTGCGAGATGATTTTTGAATCGGTGGCGGTTTGCAGCGCAGTTGCGAAACCCTGTGACGAAAAATGCTCAGCGTTGATGCCAACTACGAACCAACCGCCAGGGTGCACCAAGTCGAACAGCGAAACTAGAGTGTCGCAACCCAGATGCCCGTGAGTGAATGTACCCGCGCTGATTATCGCGTCATAACTACGTTGAGGTACGCCTGCGGTCAGATCTACTTCGACCAAGTCGCGATAAACAGGCGATGCATCAATGCGTTTGAGTTGTGCGGCACGGCTCAGCATCTCGGGTGAGATGTCGAAGCCGTCGATCTTCAAGTTGTGATTCAAACTTGCGAGATAACTGCCGACTGCACCCGTTCCGCACCCGATGTCGGCGATTGAGACGATTTGCTCAGTCGCAAGTCGTTCGTGAAAGTATGTCGCGATAGTTCGCGGATAGATATAGTCGTTCGCCTTGATGAAAGTTTCGTCGTAGGTTTCGGCCCACGCTGCATAAAGTTTTCGACTGTCCTGCGGAGTTTTGACTGCGTAGGCGTCGTTTAAATCCAAATTATTTGCCCTGCCACTTTGGTGAGCGTTTCTCTGCGTATGCATCGGCGCCTTCTTTAGCGTCTTGCGAGTTGATCGCCGCTCGATATGTTTCGTTGCTGCGCAAAATCGGCATTGCGTCATCAGTAGAAACATCTTCAAGGTCGCGCACCAACTCAAGAACCGCTGCAACACTCAGCGGTGCGGCTGCGCAAATTTTTGTAGCAAGTTCTCTGGCTGCAGTCATTAAGTTTTCAGTGCTTGTCACTTGGTTGACAATGCCCCAAGATTGTGCTTCTGCTGCTGACATTCTTCGACCTGAGATCAACATTTCGCGGGCGATATTCGGTGGCACAATTTTTGGTAGCCGTATAGTCGCATTGTCTGCGATCAATCCGAGATTTGCCTCGGGCAAGAAAAACTCGGCGTGTTCGGCGGCGACAATTAGGTCGGCTGCAAGCGCGATTTCAAACCCGCCACCAACCGCCATTCCGTTTACGGCGACGATAACTGGCTTAGGTCGATACTTCAGTTCACAAATGCCACCGAAACCGCCAACTCCATAATCAGATTCAAAGGCTTCGCCTTCGCTGGCCGCGGTTAGATCCCAGCCTGCTGAAAAAAATCTCGTACCGGCGCCAGTCAAGATCGCGACACGCAGTTGAGAATCTTTCATGAACGATTCGAACACTGCGCTCATTTCGCGACTTGTTGCGGCGTCAATCGCGTTCGCTTTAGGTCGATTAATAGTGACTTCTAAAATTTCACCATTTCTGACAACTTCAATGCTCATTTCGACTCGGCGATCATCAGCGCATCTACAGCCACGGCAGAAGTTTTTGTCACGAGCACAGGATTCAATTCAACCTCGACAAGGCCCTCGTTCAGCGTCAGGGCAATCACCTTTTGCGTTAAAGCGACTAGGGCATCTAGATCGCCGGCAGGTTTGCCGCGGTAGCCATTCAGTAGTGGTGCGATTCGCAGACTCGCGAGCGCAGTGCGAATTTCAGCATCTGTTGTTGGGGCGAGCAAACATACGGTGTCGCGCCACAATTCTGTGTAAATGCCGCCGGCGCCAAGGGTTATCAGCCAACCGACAGGTGCGTCGCGACGCACGCTCACCAGCACTTCGGCGACCACATCGGTGATTGTTTGCTCAACTAAAAAGTCGGCTACTTCTTTGGGCATTGACTGAATCGCAAGCGTCAATTCGTCTTGATTTTTGATTCCAACTCGCACCGCACCAGATTCGCTCTTATGGGCGAGTCCGAGACCTTTAAGAGTTACAGGAAAGCCAATCTTCTGTGCAGAGGCTGATACATCTTGGCGATTGCATTTCACGCCATTCGGCACAGACACGCCGTTTTGACGCAACAAATTTTTTGCATCTGATTCGTTGATTAATTTTGTTGTATTAGGCATTGCAACAGGCGCTGGTAGTTCGCCAGGCAAGTGCGCGCCGAGCCATGCCGCAGCATCAAGTGCTGACAATGATTCTTGCAAGCCCTGCAACACAACAAGCTTTGCCTCGTTGGCAGCCGCACGAACTGCTGGGGTCACGCACTCGGGCAATGTTGCCACCACTACGCCACGTCTGTTTGTTGTGCGGGCAGCGTCGCCCAAAGACTGAGCGGCGACTGCCCACGAATCTGACTGTTGATCAGGTCGCGGAGGCGTATCCAAAATTAAAAGTGTTGCATCTTGCGGGCCGTTCATCACTTGGGTGAACGTGTTGGCTGTCGCAACACGGTCGCCCCACATGAACGTGTGGTAATCGAACGGATTTCCGACTGTCACCAATTCGGTGAGAGTCGAATTGATTCGCTGATGGTGCTCGGCGCTGAACGGATCAAAACGTAAAGATGTTTTCTCGCTCAAGTCGGCGACCAACGAGGCCTCGCCACCAGAACATGAAAGCGAAACAAGTTTATTGCCTGTCAGTGCGCCACCTTGATTTAGAAGTTTCAAAGTTTCAACCAATTCGGCTGGTGTATTGACCATCGCGACTCCGCAACGAGCAAAGAGTGCTTCGTATGCACGTCGTCTTCCGGCGAGCGAAGCCGTGTGTGAAGCCGCAATCAATGCACCGGCTTCACTTCGTCCAGTTTGAAGCGCCACGATTCGCAGGTTGCGCTGTGCCGCATAGTGGGCGAGTTGAGCGAATCTAACTGGGTCGACGATCGCTTCGATAAACAAGCCGATCGAAGTTACGCGACTGTCATTGATAAAAACTTCTAGACAATCTTCGACGCCAGCAACTGCTTGATTGCCAACAGTCACCATGTAGGCGAGATTCAATTCGCGCTGTTGCAAAGTCAAGTTCAAACCAACATTGCCGCTTTGACTGACAATTGCCGAGCCAGAAGTTTCTGGTTTACAGCCGTGCTGATCGGGCCACATGGCGACGCCGTCTAAAGCGTTGATGTAGCCGTAGCAGTTTGGTCCGAGCAGTGGCATCTCGCCAGCCGCCGTGATCAGTTGCTGTTGCAGTGCTGAGCCGTCGACCCCAGATTGCAGACCTGACTCGGCAAACCCCGAGGCGTAACAAACCGCGCCGCCCGCGCCAATTTTTGAGAGCTGTGTAACAACATCAATAGTTGCATGACGATTTACTGCAATGAACGCAACGTCTGGGGCGTGTGGAAGGTCGGCCACAGACTTGAAACATCGCACACCAGCAATCGACTCTCGCGTCGGATGAATTGGCCATAGTTCGCCTGCGTATCCGAGTTTTTGGCATTGTTCGATAACGCTTTGTGCCGGACTCGTACCAAAGAGTGCGACTGAACGCGGATTCAGTGTGCGCGAAAGCAGTCGATCAGCCACCATGAGGACGCAACAGTGCGCGCGAAATGATGTGTCGCTGAATCTCGCTCGTGCCGTCCCAGATGCGATCAACGCGTGTGTCGCGCCACATTCGCTCGAGTGGCAGTTCATCCATCAAGCCCATGCCACCAAAAATTTGAATCGCCTCATCGGTCACGAACTGACACATCTCGCTGGCAAAAACTTTTGCCATTGCTACTTCTGTATCGCTGAAGTTGCCTTGTGCATCGTTGAAAGCCGCGCGCAAAGTCAAGAGTTCAGCAGCATCGAGTTGCATCTGCATATCGGCGAGTTTGAACGAGACGCCTTGAAACTTGCCGATTTGTTGACCAAACTGTTCGCGTGTTGCTGCCCATTCGATTGAGAGTTTCAGCGCGCGTCGTGCACGACCGATGCACACGGCTGCTACTTGCAAACGTGTTGCACCAAGCCACTCATTAGCGGCATCAAAACCTTTGTGCTCTTCGCCGAGAACATTTCGTGCTGGCACTCGACAATTGTCGAAATTGATAATCAAGTTGTGGTAACCGCTATTTGAAACACAGTTATAGCCTTTTACGCGCTCACAGCCCTTTGTGTCGAAGTCGACCAAAAACCCGGTGATCTTCTTCTTGATGCCTTTTGAGGTTTGCTCTTCACCGCTGGCTGCAAACAAGATCACATAATCAGCCAGGTCGGCATGCGAGATGAAATGTTTTGTGCCGTTGATTATCCAGTCGTCGCCATCGCGAGTTGCAGTGCACTTCATGCCGCGCACATCTGAGCCAGCGTCGGGTTCAGACATCGCCAAACACTCGACACGCTCACCCTTGATGGTTGGAATCAGGTATTGCTCAATCTGCTGATCGCGACACGCCCGCAAGATATTGCTAGGTCGCGCAACGATGTATTGCAATGCATAAGAAGTCGCACCAAGTTCGCGATCTACCAGAGTCGTATCAAAAGAGTTGAGGCCACCTCCGCCAAGTTCGCTCGGCATGTTGCACGCATAGATTCCGGCGGCAATTGATCGGTCTTTGATCTGTTGCACAAGTTCGGGTGAGACATCGCCATCTCGCTCAACTTTTTCTTCGTGTGGTATCAACTCGCGCTCAGTGAACTGACGGGTCGTATCAACGATCATTTCTTGTTCTTGGGTTAGTGCAAAGTCCATAGTTCAGTCTCTCAGGTTTTGTGCTTAATTTTCATAGTTCGACCAACTTCTGGTGGGGTAGGCAAATTGCTATGGCTCTCTTTGATGGCGGCAAGTGCGTTTGCGACGCTTTCTGGGATCGCAGCCGATTTGGCTATTTTCGAGTCAACATGCATCAGCATTTGTTCACAAGTAGCCAAACGCAAATTTGTTTTGGCGTTGAACATCTCATGGTTGAAATGCAATCTCTTGGCATCAAAATCTAAAACCTGTGTTGTGATTCTTAGTTCGTCGTCAAGGGCTGCTTCGCGTTCGTAAACAATGTGAGTCTCAACGGTGTAATACGAATTGCCAGCACTGCGGTAGTCGTCATTGATGCCGATGTATTGAAACAACACATCTGAGGCCCAGCCGAAAGCAGTCAGGTAAGCCGCCTCTGTCATGTGGTTGTTGTAGTCCACCCACTCGGCGACAACGCTGCAGTGATACTTATCGAGTGGGGCAGGCACGGTCTCGCCAGCACGAAGTGGCTCAACTTTGAGGATCATTTTACGCTTTGACCAACGAATCGGCCGACGCCTTCAGGTTTTTGCAGTTTTGCGTGGGCGTCGGCGATCGGTTTGAGGCGCTCTAAAAGTTCTTTGCCAATTGGTGAAGCTTTTTTCAACTTTGTATCGACATGCAAATAAATATGCTCAGCAGTTGCAACAACAGTGCCGTCAGTCTTTGACATCACTGAATGTAAGTGAACCTTTTTTTCATCTAGCGAGATCACTTGGGCAGTAACGACAATTTCGTCGCCAACTTTGCTTTCGTTGACATAACGAATGTGGCTTTCAAGCGAATAAAACGACCGACCGGTTGCCAGATAGTCAGATGAGAAGCCAATTGATCTAAAGAAGACGTCAAGTGCTTCGCTCGAGAGTTGCATATATCGACTGTCGTTGGTGTGGCCGTTGTAGTCAGCCCAGTCAGCCGAGATCAAACGACGTTGAACTTCTATTGGTTGGTCGATCTTTGTCGGCGCAGGAGCCACGCCGCTAAAGAGTTTCTTCTCGTATTGGGCCAACACTTCGCCTGCACCAAAGCCGACTGATTTAAGACCTTGCATTACTGCGACCAAACAGTCGTCACGAAGTTTTTCAAGTTCGCGAATTGATTTGTCGCCGGCTTGCGCATCTGATTGTGAAACAATTTTTTCTAGCAACACGTCGTCAAGTTCTGGCACATCCATGAGCTTTGTCCACGGCCATTTGAGCGTCGGGCCAAATTGCGCCATGAAGTGGCGCATGCCTGCTTCGCCACCAGCAATTCGGTAGACCAAGAACGTACCCATGAACGACCAGCGAAGCCCTGCTCCAAATCGAATTGCATCGTCGATCTCTTCGGCTGTTGCAACGCCGTCGTTAACGAGCCATAGCGCTTCGCGCCAAACAGCTTCGAGTAGACGGTCGGCGACAAAGCCGTCAATTTCTTTTTGCAACATCAAAGGACGCATGCCGATTGATTCGTAAACCTCGCGCGCACGCTCTCGAGTTGCTGCTGATGTCTTTTCGCCACCGCAGATCTCGACAAGTGGCAACAGATAAACAGGATTGAACGGATGACCGACCACTAATCGCTCGGGGTTGACCATGTCGCGTTGCAATTGCGTCGGCAAAATACCCGAAGTTGAAGAACCAAACACTGTGTCTGGTCGCGCGGCACGACTAGCGCGAGCAAAAAGCTCTTGTTTTAGTTCGACGCGTTCAGGTGCACTCTCTTGAACAAAATCAACATCGGTAACGGCTTCTTCGGGGGTTTTGACGAATGTAATTGAGCCTTCTTTAGGCAGGGGCGCAAAAGTCAACTTTGCATAGGCGCGACGTGCATTTGCCATGACTTCGCCAATTTTTCTTTCGGCTTGTGGGTCGACATCGTAAATTTTTACGTCGATGCCATTGAGAACGAACCGAGCAGCCCAACCTCCGCCGATGACTCCGCCGCCAAGCAGGCCGACCGTGCGCAGCGGTTTGCTTAGTGTCACGAGTGCTTCGTAAGTTTTAGCTTTTTGCGAACATCCTCTGGTCCGAGAACCTTGACGTTCATATTTTCAAGAATTTTGACCGCGCGATCTACGAGGTCAGCGTTTGAGGCCAACTCGCCACGCGAGAGATAAATGTTGTCTTCGAGCCCCACGCGCACATTTCCACCAGCCAGCGCTGCCATCGCTACATACGGCAACTGCATGCGGCTGATTGAGAATGCCGAAAAAATTGCGCCAGCAGGAAGTTGATTTACCATCGCCATAAAAGTCAACGGGTCATCTGGTGCGCCGTAAGCGATGCCCATGCACAGCTGAATCATTATCGGGTCGTCGAGCAAGCCCTCGGCGATCAAATCTTTAACCATTACAAGATGGCCGGTATCGAAGACTTCGAGTTCGGCGCGCACGCCAAGTTTCTGCACTTGCTTTGCCATCGCACGCAAAACACTTGGAGTATTAACCATGATGTAGTCGCCACCCGACGAGAAGTTCATCGTGCCGCAGTCGAGTGTGCAAATTTCTGGCAGCAGGCGAGTGACATGCGCAAGTCGTTCTGTTGCGCCAACCATGTCGGTGCCAATTTCGTCAAACGGCAAAACTTTTTCGTCGCCGCCCAACACGAGGTCGCCGCCCATGCCGGCGGTCAGATTCAAAACGACGTCAGTGTTCGATGAGCGAATGCGGTCAACAACCTCGGCATAGAGCTCAACGTCTCGCGTGCCCTTACCGGTGCGCGGGTCTCGCACATGAATATGCACTACTGCCGCACCTGCTTTAGCCGCGTCAAGCGCCGAGTCGGCAATTTCTTTTGGAGTTACAGGAACCTTGTCGCTCTTACCAGTCGTATCGCCCGACCCAGTAACCGCACACGTAATAAAGACATCCCAATTCATAGCAATTAGTTTATAGAGCGTGACGCAACGTGGAGAAATCGTTTGGAGCCCAGACGCGCACATGGCGAGCGAGTCGCGACTGGCTAGTTTCGCACGTGGCAAGAGTTTTGATGAACTGCATCAATGGTCGGTGAAATCGCCTGAAGAATTCTGGAGTTCGATTTGGCAGTTTTGTGGCATGGTCGGCGAGCGGGGCGATCGTGTGGTCACCAAAACAGCCAACCCAAGTGACCCTGCAGTTGAGTTCATCTCAACACGATTCTTTCCAGATGCCAAGCTCAGCATTGTTGAAAACTTTTTGCAACGCACTGGCGACGGCGAAGCCCTCGTCGCGATCGATGAAACAGGCAAGCGCCGAACCCGATCGTGGGATGAACTTCGCCAACGCGTTGCAAATCTCGCGTCGGCTCTCGAGCGTCTTGGTATCGAGTCGGGCGACCGAGTTGCCGTGTGGCTGCCAAACTCGATTGAAGCAATTGAAACGATGCTGGCAGCTGCATCGCTCGGTGCGATCTTTTCGTCGTGCTCGCCAGATTTCGGAGCACAAGGTGTGCTTGATCGTTTCAGTCAGATTTCGCCAAAAGTTTTAGTAGCAACCGACTCATATATATATGGAGGTAAGAAATTCGATTGTCTCGAGCGCCTCGCCACAGTACAAAACGGTTTACCTTCGTTGCACACGACATTGCTGGTCTCATCAAGCGAAATTGCAACACAGAAATCGACCACGAGTTATGAGACGTTTTTAGAATCTGGAGCAAGCACCCCAGTTGCACCACGCAGATTTGGTTTTGATCATCCTTGGTATGTGCTTTATTCGTCAGGCACAACGGGTGTGCCTAAATGTATTGTTCATCGCACAGGCGGAGTTCTGTTGCAGCATCTCAAAGAGCACCAACTGCATTGCGATATAAAACAAAACGATCGCGTGATGTACTTCACTACGACTGGTTGGATGATGTGGAACTGGCTCGTCTCAGTACTCGCGAGCGGAGCAACTGCAGTGCTGTACGACGGCTCGCCGAGTTTTCCGACGATGACCAGATTGTTTGACATCGTCGACCAAGAAAAACTCACTCTGCTTGGCACTTCGGCGAAATTTATTGACTCGGCGCGTAAGTCAGACATTCAACCGATTGCGACTCACTCACTGAAAACTCTCCGCACGATCTGTTCTACAGGTTCGCCACTTGCTCCAGAGGGCTTTGGTTGGGTCTACGAAAGTGTTTCGCAGTCTGTTCACCTCGCTTCAATTTCTGGTGGCACCGATCTCTGTGCATGCTTCGTGGGTGGCGACCCAACGAGTGCGGTCTTTGCCGGCGAAATTCAGCGTGCATGTCTCGGTATGGATACAGATGTCGTTGATGACAACGCACAATCAATGAAACAAGTTTTTGATACGGCGGGCGAACTTGTTTGTCGACAACCGTTTCCGTCAGTGCCTCTCGGCTTTTGGGGCGACGGCTCAGAAGGTTTGCCAAATCCGAACTCTCCTGGACCGAAATTTCGTGCCGCATACTTCGATCGCTTTCCTGGCATGTGGAGTCATGGCGACTTCGCGTCGTGGTCGAAACATGGCGGCATGACGATTCATGGTCGAAGCGATACGACGCTTAACCCCGGTGGCGTGCGCATCGGCACGGCCGAGATCTATCGGGTTGTCGAACAACATGCCGATGTACTTGAAAGCCTCGTCTTCGGGCAAGACTTCGATAACGACGTGCGGATAATTCTTGCCGTCAAACTCAAAGCCAACGTCGCACTAAACGATTCACTTGTATCAGACTTAAAGTTGCGCATTCGCAATGCCTGCACGCCGCGACACGTGCCAGCACTCGTGATATCTGTTGCCGACTTACCGCGCACTCGTAGCAACAAACTCGTTGAACTTGCAGTCGCTGATGCTGTTAACGGGCGAGTGGTGCGCAATCTCGAAGCAATCGCCAACCCCGAAGCAATTACTGCCATAGTCGACGCACTCAAACATTGAGTTACGGTTTAATTGTTTGGCGTTAAATCTCGCAGCGACGAATAATCTTCAAGTTCTAAGGCATCAAAGCCGCTGATAAACAAAGCACTAGTTGCATCAGCGTTTTTCGAATCACGGGTCGAATCTGCGAGCGCCTGGCGTAATTCACCAAGTTGCGCTTCGCTAATCGAACGGTTTGCAATAATCGGCAAGCAAGGCACGAGTGGTCCGTTGCAAATCACAAACAGCGGCGCAATCATCTCAGGATGAATTCGCTTCAGATGGGCGAGCGTGACGCTGTCGATTGAAGCGATGTCGGCTTCGCCTCGCACCAGCATTCGTAAACTTTCAATGTGCGAGCCAGAAACGCGAACTTCTCCTCGCCAGATTTCTTGTGGCCCTTGAATTGCTGCGATCAAGCTGATCCACCCTGAAAGACTTTCGAGACCGTTTGCCGCGCCAACCGAACCTTGAAAATCAAACGGTGTTCCATCAACACGCCCCAGCAAAACGCTGCGATAAAAGTGGCTGGCACACTCTGGTGTGGTGTGTCGAAACGCACCAACAACACGCACACTTTCGCCCAACTTCGTAATCAACGGCCAACCACAAGTTTGACTAACCCCGAATTCTTCGCGAGACCAAAGTGCCGACGGGTTACCCGACCAAATCAGCGTCTTGGGCAACCAATCGCACCGACTTGCAACTGCAGACCAAAGTTTTTCGTACGCCCAACGCACATCTTCGAACGGGTAGTAACCCAGTTCGGCGATTGAGTTACTTGAGATCGCCATCATGCACCATTTCTTTGAGCCTAGTTAAGTGTCGCTAGTTAACTGTTACGGATGAAGCCCGCGCATTCGGTGCGAGTCAGCGATGGTCTTGATGCCGAGCACTGATGCTGCCAAGCGATACGGCAACTTTTGTTCAACTGAGAACGAATGCAGTCTTGAAAACGCACCTTGCATTAGTGAAATAACTTTCTCATTGACTTCATCTTCATCCCAACTCAAGTGGGCAAAGTTTTGACATTGCTCGAGGTAACTGCAAGTAACGCCACCAGCGTTGGCGTAAACATCAGGCACAACGATGATGCCGCGATCGAGTAGCACCTCGTCAGCCTTCGGAGTCAACGGACCATTGGCGCCTTCGACAACTAGTTTTGCTTTGATCTGAGACGCGGTGTGTTCATCTACGGCATCGCCAAGTGCACATGGCATAACGATGTCGCAGTCAACGGTGAAAATATTTGTTGAGCCATCAAGACCTTTGCCGATTATGTCGCCGGCTCCAGTTTCAATGACGCTCTTTGCGCCTTCACGCATTTTTTTATCGATCAACGCAATATCAAGGCCTTGAGAATTATGAATCGCACCACCCACATCGGCGACGGCAACAATTTTTGCGCCACGACTACGCGCGAGGCGAGCAGCCCACGCGCCAACTTGTCCATAACCTTGAATCGCAATTCGCGCACCCGCGAGTGAGAGACCAATCTCTTTGCCCGCTAGCGCCGCTGCCTCGACAGCCCCGCGGCCAGTTGCCGACTCACGACCGAGTGATCCACCCAATTCAATTGGCTTGCCCGTGACAACACCAGGAACGATGTAGCCGACGCTCGCCGAATATTGATCAAGCACCCACGCCATCACTTGGGCGTTCGTCCCGACGTCTGGGGCGGGCACATCTTTGTCTGGCCCAAGAAACGGAATCAATTCAGAAACGTATCGTCGAGTGATTCGTTCAAGCTCGGGTGTCGTCAAAGTTTTTGGGTCGATAGCTATGCCGCCTTTGGCACCGCCGAGCGGCAAGTTCATAATCGCCGTCTTCAGCGACATTCCGATTGCTAGAGCGACAACTTCGTCTCGTGTTACCCCGGGGTGATATCGAATTCCGCCTTTTGCTGGGCCGCGTGTTGTGTTGTGATGAACGCGCCAGCCAACTAAATGGTCTCGTGTGCCATTGTCGCGCCGAAATGGAATCGAAACTTCAAGCACGCGTCGTGGTGCAATGATCGTCTCAATTAATCCGTCTTCAAGTCCCAGCCATTCACCTGCTTGACGAACACGAAACTCTGCAGATTCAAGTGCTAGTTCTTTTGGCGCGTGTGGTGAGCTCATGTCTCTATTCTGCCCCAATTACTTGAGTGGTCTTAACCGTGGCCATTTGCCAATCTTGTCAAGCCCAGCAACTGTGCTTGCCATTGTTTCTGGTGTCACGGGGTGACTGATCAAATAGCCCTGAGCTTTGCTGCAATGCAGGTCGCCGAGCGCATGCAATTGTTCGACGGTTTCAACGCCTTCAGCTACAACGTCCAAGCCGAGCGAGTTGGCCATCGCAATAATTGTTTTTACAAGTGAACGTGCATTCGCATCGCTTGCGAGTTCATTAATAAATGATCGATCAATTTTTAATCTATGGATAGGAAACCGCTGCAAAAACGACAGCGACGAATACCCGGTGCCGAAGTCGTCGATCGCTACGCGCACGCCGATGTCTGACAACCTGCGTAGTGTGTCGAGCGCTTGTTCGGGCTGGGTGATCATCACGCCTTCTGTTACTTCGATCCAGAGTTGATCTGCTGGCATTCGAGATCTCATCAATGCTTCGTTCACCACGGCGACAAAATTTGGATCATGCAATTGACGTGGCGAAACATTCACCGACATTGTTGCGTCACGTCGACAGATACCTTGGTTAATCCACCCGCGCAAGTGGGTGAGTGCTTCAAGCAATGCCCACGAACCAATCGGCACGATGATGCCTGTTTCTTCGGCAATCGGAATAAATTCGGCAGGCGAAACACTTGTTCCGTCTTCCATCTCCCAGCGCATCAGCGCCTCAAAACCGATTACGTCGCCCAAATCAATATCGATTATTGGTTGATGAACGAGACGCAGCTCGCGACGCTCGAGTGCGCGGTAAAGCGCAGTCTCTACGGCAAGTCGCTGATTGACGCGCTCGAGCATCGACTGATCAAAGATCGCTACACAGTTTCTGCCAGCATCTTTGGCTCGATACATCGCAGTATCGGCATGGCGCAACAAGTCATCTGCAGTGGTGGTCATTTCTTGGTCGAACACGGCCACACCGATGCTGGCAGAGACAAAGACATCACCCTGTCGCAACGCCAATGGCTCATGAAAAGATTCGAGCACCATGTCTGCAAGAAGTACAGCGTCGCTCTGATTTTTAGATTTTGCATCTAAAACAACGAACTCGTCACCCGAGATTCTTCCAACCACGCACCTTTCGGGTAGCGCGACGCGCAGTCGCTGTGCAACAGAAACCAATACATCATCGCCAGCAGAGTGTCCGAGGCTGTCGTTGATATTTTTGAACCGATCCACGTCTATAAATAAAACCGTCGGTGCGTTGCCGTTGAACTTTGAGTTTGCGATCGCTGCACCGACGTGCTCAATCATCAATCCACGATTCGGCAGATTCGTTAATGCATCAGTTTGTGCAGAATCAATCAAACGTGCCTGCAGCGATGCATTTGCTCGCACCGCAAACACGACTCGCGCGGTGACTGCGATGGCCAAGATGAAAATTGAAACTGCTCGAACTGTTCGATCTGTGTCGTTGGTTGGGTTGGTCAAAGCCAAAACAACTACAGGCACAACTAACGCGCCAGTGGTTAATACAAGTCGGCTCAGCAATGGCTGCTTTAAGCGTCCAGCCGTATGCAAAGTCAACGTTGAAATACTCGGGTGCAGAACCGTCGCCGAAACTAAAAACAAACTCGCGACAAAAGGTGCGTTTGAAATTTGAGTCGAGACATCCATTCGACCAGAACTATTTGTCGCATAGAGCAAGTCGCCGATGAGCGAGGCCAAGATCGCGCTGCTTGCAAGCCAAACAGATGGCGTGCGTTCGGCATCGCCAAACAACAGGGTTGCCAACATAAAGATCACGACTGCACTCGACGCCAATGTTGCTCCGCGCAGTGCTGTAACTGAGACGATGTCCGAAGAGATTGTTCGCGCGGGGTTGAGAAAAACAACCCAAATTAAAAACCACGATCCAAGACCAATAATCAGCGAATCGAAAACTACGTTGATCGGGTCCCGGCCGATTCGTCTTTGTACCGTGACAAATAATCCAACAACAAGAATTAGCTGTACCGCCAAGAAGAGAGCTTCTGAAACTATTTGTGCCGATGTTGAACGTGAATCGCGGTTGTCAAAGATCTGAGCGACAATCAGACACGCGATCAACAGCGTCAACATCAGCCACACTCGACGATCAGGTTTGTTGACCGCTGAACCAATAACTACAGCCACAAAAACCTGGGCGGCCGCGATTTGGTAGATCAACTCGTTTGAGTCACCGCCGAGCCCAAAAATATGCAGGCCAGAGGCGACGAAAGCCAATCCGATCATCACCCATGCCGCGCGAGAAACGGCTTTTGACATCACGAAAACGGTACTACAAATGTCGTAAACTTTTGACGGGCGGGGTTTTGAATCCCAGATTCGGCGTATCACTACGTCGAGAAAGAAACCGCCCAAATGTTCGTCACTCGCCATTCCAACGTTGTTGACCCAGCGTTGCGCGAAAAATTGTGGCAGCTTTATCGGCGCACATACCAACAGACTGCCGAAGCGACCGTCACCCACGAGATGCTTGACCAGGGTGAATTTAACGATCAAATTTCACAAGACTCGAATCGAGTTTGGGTTGTCTGGAGCGACTCACTTCCAGTCGCAATGACTCTCGTTTCAACCGACGTTCGCGCGACTCGTTGGCTCAGTGAAATTTATTTTGAAAAACATTTCCCCGAACGCTTTCGCGCCGGTCAAGTGCACTACATCGTTTGGGTGGTCGTAGACCCCGCCGCTGATGCCCATGGTGCCAACGTGATGTTGGCGCGTCAAGCACTTTCTGCTGAAGCGCGTGATGGTGCGCTACTTGTGTTCGACGTACCCGATCTTCATCAGCCAGGTTCGAAGGGTGGTGCGGCAGAGTTGCTATTTCGAATGGCCAAACTGGTCGGCGATGTAGATCTATTGCCGCTTTCCACGCAGCGCTATTTTGCACTTGATTTTGCTGTTACATCAGTCAACTCATCTCAAAATAAAGATCAGGTCGTACTCCGCTAGCCTTAGGGCAGAGATGAGTGTTTCCGTAGCCGCAGTGACGGTTGTTGTGCCAGGTTCGCACTTAATGTCGAGTTTGTTGGGCGAGCGTGACGCGCATTTGCGGTTAATCGAAAGTGCGTTTCCAAATACTGTGATTCGTGTTCGTGGAAACGAAGTTTCAATTTCGGGCACCGAAACAGACACAGTCGGAAGCCTGTTCGAAGAATTGACGTCGCTTTTGCAAGGTGGCGAAAATCTTGACATGGCGGTTGTTTCGCGAAGCATTGAGATGCTGCGATTGCATGAGCGCCCAAGTTCGGTTCTGACTCACGACATTGTTCGCGCAAGCCAGGGCAAGCCAGTTCGACCTAAAACTTCGGGCCAGAAACATTATGTTGACGCAATTCGCGAGAATGTGATCACTTTTGGGCTTGGCCCAGCCGGTACCGGCAAAAGTTGGTTGGCGATCGCCATGGCGGTTCATGCTCTTCAAACCAAATCAGTCCAGCGGATCATTCTGACTCGACCTGCGGTTGAAGCAGGCGAGCGTCTTGGCTTTTTGCCTGGCGACCTGATGGCGAAATTAGATCCATATCTTCGCCCGCTTTATGACGCCTTGCACGACATGGTTGGTGCCGAAGGTGCGCTAAAACTTATCGAGAAACAAGTCGTTGAAGTTGCGCCGCTTGCCTATATGCGCGGAAGAACCCTCAACAACAGTTTTATTATTTTGGACGAAGCACAAAATGCAACTCCCGAGCAGATCAAGATGTTTCTCACGCGAATTGGTTTTGGCTCAAAAGTTGTTGTCACTGGTGACATGACTCAGGTTGATATCCCCGACAATCGAAGTGGCCTGTTCGGTCTTGAGAAGATTCTCACCGGTATTGAAGGTTTAGCGTTCGTGCATCTTGGTGTCAGCGACATCGTGCGCCACAGAATTGTTTCTGACATTGTCGCTGCATACGAACAGAAGGGCTCAACCTCGGTGAACCATCGTGCTTGAGCCGCACGTCAAGCGCAACGGACCACGAAAAGTTGGGGGCGACGGAGAGATCGAAGTTTTCTGCGCCGATGAACAAACTGAAGTTGTCGTTGACGTTGCCAGATGGCATCAGCTCGCAAAAAACATCTTGATCTCTGAAGGCGTGCGAGGAGCGGCTGAACTGACATTGATGTTTGTGCCCGAATCGGCAATTGCTGGCCTCAACGAGAAGTACATGGGCAAGACCGGACCAACTGATGTCCTTTCGTTTCCACTTGACGCAGTTGAATCAATCAACACCCCAGGGCCCGGGTCACTCTCGCGTAGTCCTGACAAAGCAACTGTCGACTTCAATGATCTTCCTGTTCTGCTCGGAGATGTCGTCGTCTGCCCAGAAGTCGCGCAGCGTCAGGCACCAACTCACGCAGGCAATCTTGAAGACGAGTTTGCTCTGCTCGTAACACACGGAGTGCTTCACGTGTTGGGTTACGACCATGAGTCAGACTCAGATGCGAAAAAGATGCAATCTCGCGAACGCGAACTACTAGAAATTCATCATTGGGGCACACCAATGCCAGAAAGTTTTACAAAGGTTTACGAATGATTTTTGCCAGCACGCCAACCACTGCTGATTATTGGATGCTCTTTGCAATCTTTATCTTGCTGATCGCACTAACTGGGCTCTCGCTTGCTGAAATGAGTCTCTCTAGAATCACGAAGCAGAAAGCTCAAGCGTTATTCGATCAAGGCGCAAAAGGTTCGAAAGTTATTTTGAAATTGGCCGCAGATCCAACAAAATGGGTCAATCCGCTTTTGCTCACCGTAAATATTTTTCAGACAGTTCAAGCGACTCTCACTGGCATCGTTGCGGGCAGATTATTTGACGCCACGGGCGTCGCGATCGGTGTGACGCTAAACGTCATCGTGTTCTTTGTTTTGGCCGAAGCTGTGCCAAAAACTTATGGACTTGTTCACCCCGTGCGAGGCGCGACATTGACTGCACGACCGATCAATGCACTGACCAGTTTTTATCCGCTTCGCATTATTTCGCAAGGACTCATCAAACTGACCAATGTGATTGTTCGTGGCAAAGGTTTGGCTGCAGGTCCGTTCATCAGCGAGCAAGAGTTTCTAGGCATCGTTGAAGCAGCAGCCCAAGAGGCGGTCATCGAACACGAAGAGCGAGAGTTGATTGAATCGGTTATTGAATTTGGCGACACGGTCGTGCGCGAAATCATGGTTCCTCGACCAGACGTTGTCACGGTCAATGACGACTTAACGATTTCTCAAACCATCGACTTGATTGTCGAGCACCAGTTGAGTCGACTGCCTGTCTTGCGTGCCGACGATGACGATCAAGATGATCTTGTTGGTGTCGTATATGCAAAAGATCTAATCGCTGCCGAGCGTGCAGGTCGTGGTGCAGATTCAATAAAAACATCACTACATCAAGTTGAAGTTGTTCCTGAGATGAAACTTGTTTCCGAGCTGATGCGCCAAATGCAACAAGACAAGTTCCACCTCGCAATGGTCGCAGACGAATACGGCTTGTTGGCTGGCCTCGTGACGCTTGAAGACTGTCTTGAAGAACTCGTCGGCGAAATTGGCGACGAGCACGACGAAGATGACACGTCGGTGCAGCGTCAGCCAAACGGCGATTTTTTGGTTGCAGGCGTAACGACAATCGACAAGTTGAACGAAATCCTTGACACCGAAATTAGTGATGCCGACTATGACACAGTTGGTGGTTTGGTGTTCGGCGAACTTGGCCATGTGCCAGATGTGGGCGAGTTCGTTACGCAAGATCAATGGATCTTTCGAGTTGAAGAATTAGATGGTCGTCGAATTCAAGTCGTAAGAATTTCGCTCGCCAAATAGCGCCGAGTTAGTCTCGGTTCATGGAAATCTCACTTCGCGGTAAAACAGCATTGGTCACGGGTGCCTCTCGTGGCATTGGCAAAGCAATAGCAAAGTCGTTTGTTGACGCTGGTGCACAGGTGATGTTGACTTCGCGCAAAGAAGACGCGCTTCGAGCCGCCGCAAATGAGATGGATGGCGAAACAGAAATTTTCGCAGCAAATGCCGGCGATATAGAACAAGGCCAAGCATGTGTTGATGCAACAATGAAGCGCTTCGGCAAGATTGACATCTTGGTCAACAATGCAGCGACGAATCCGTACTATGGCGATACTCTCGGAGTCGACTCATCGCGCTTTGACAAGACGTTTCAAGTCAATTTGAAGGGCCCTCTCTTTTGGAGTCAAGCAGTTTGGAATGCGTCAATGCAAAAGAATCCTGGTGTGATTTTAAATATTGCTTCAGTTGGTGGCTTGCGCGCTGAACATGGTCTCGGTGTCTACAACTTGACTAAAGCCGCGGTAATCCACCTCACAAGTCAGTTGGCTTGCGAACTCGGTAGAACCAGAGTTGTTGGCATCGCCCCTGGGCTTGTGAAGACATTGTTCGCATCAGTCCTAATCGAAAATGTTGGCGACAAGTTGGCTGCGGCGCTGCCGACAAAGCGACTCGGAGAGCCGCAAGACATCGCCAACTTGGCGCTGTTTTTGTGTTCGGATTTGGCGTCGTGGATAACTGGTGAGACTTATGTAATTGACGGTGGCGCAGGAGTTCGCTCAGGCACGATGTAAGTTTTTGCAGCACGCAAAAAGATTGGCGTCATCACTGCCAGCGCAACTAATAAAACGCCACCTGACGCGATATATGTCGCCCGAAGACCAAAGTTAAACGCAATTTGGCCGCCGATGAGAGCACCAATTGCCGTGGTGCCTGTTCCGATAAAACGATAAACGCTGTTCACTCTGCCAAAGAGTTCAGCGGGTATAAGTCTTTGTCGCATGCTCACCGTGATCACATTCCAAGTTGTTCCGGCTATAGCCATAACGACGCCGCTTAGCGCAACTGCCCAGATCGCCGGAAAAATACCTGGAATCAAATCTGATAGTCCAAAAATTATGTAGGCAGAGATAATTGCCATCGTCGGTCCGAGTTTTTTGCTGACTGACTCACCAATTAAGCCACCGACAATTGAGCCAATTGAAATTGCCGCGAGCAAGATGCCAAAACCTTGAGCGCCGAGACCAAGTTCATCGCGCGCAAACTTCACAAACACAGCTTGGGCAAACATGCCGCACATGTTTGCTAGACCGAGCATGATTGCCAATGTTCGAAGCAAGTCATGCTTCCAGAGCCATGACAAGCCTTGAATGAGATCAGTCGAAAATGATTGAGTCGATTTATTGGTCTGCTGTTGCTTTTGAAGACGAATCGATCTAATCAACAGGGCTGCAATCACGAGTACTACTGCATTAACTGCAAATGGAGCCTCTGAGGCAAAAACAAAAATCCATGCCCCGAATGGCAAACCGATAAAGCCATTGCTCACAATCTGCGAAATGTACAAACGGCTATTGGCGAGTTCGAGCGACTCTTCGTCTACGACTGCTGGCAATATTGCTTGCGAACTCATATCAAAGAAAAGTTCGCAGACTCCAGCAATACCGCTTGCTGCTATTAGTAAATAGATGTTTAAAGTGTCGGTAGCAGCACCAAATGCGATCAGCGCAAAAGTCAACCCTCGGACGAGGTTGGCGCGGAACATAATTTTTTGTCGGTCATGTCGATCTAGATAGACACCTGCGGGTAAAGAGAGAATCAACCATGGCAACATGGCGGCGAAAGTCACCGCAGCAATCAGGCGTGTGTCGTCTGTCAGTGAAAGAGCAAGCAGAGGACCGGCAGCAACGACCATGCCGTCGCCAAGATTTGAGATCGTCGACGAAGTGAACAGACGCCAAAATGACTTGGGCAGCCGATGCGCGTGTGTTTCGCTCATGACAACTGAGTCGTAACCATTTTGTTGAGTTCGACGAACTTCGGTTTGCCTAGTGCCGACCGTGGTATTTCAGCGACTAGGTAAATCTTTTGTGGCGCGCAATAGTCGGGCAATGTCGTTTTTACGTGCTGTCTAACATCCTCAAATTTGAGCGTGGTTGCTGGTTTTTTTAAGACGATCCACGCCGTGACTGCTGAGCCCCACTTATCGTCTGGAGTGCCAGCAACTACGACATCGCTCACTTGGTCGATTTGTTGAATAGAGGTGGCAACACTGCTCGGCCATACTTTGTAGCCTCCAGTATTTATAAGTTCATCTTTGCGGCCATGAACTTTTAATTTGCCACCAACAAGTTCTCCGAGATCGCCCGTATTGAACCAACCAGAGGTTATTTTCGTATCTGTGCTGTCTCGATAGCAACGAAACAAAGTCGGACTCTTGATTTGAATTTCTGTATCAGCCGAAATTCGAATCTCTACTTGATCTAGCGGCACCTCGTTGTAGATCACACCACCCATCGTCTCTGTGAGACCGTATGTAGTGACGACATTTGGTGGCAATGCCCCCGACGCCTGCGCTCCGCCAATTAGGACAGTGCGAAACTGTCTCACGTCAACTGACTGCAAAACAGTTGGCACCAGAGAGGTCATCGTCGCTCCAGATTTCAACGCCATATTGATTGAGTCCTGATCGATGTGATCAACAAAACTCAGTTTTGATTTGTAAGACATCGCGCGTAATACAACCGATAAACCACCTACGTGAGCAAGCGAGAGGCACGCCAGCCAGTGGTCATCAGATGAGCAGTTCAACCGCGTGCCTGTAATTTGAATCGCACTGTTAATTGATTCGTGCGTGTGCACGACACCTTTAGGCGCGCCTGTTGAGCCCGAAGTTGCAATGACTAGTGCATCGCCATCTTCAACTGGTTGTGAGTTGTCAAGACGCAGTCGCTCATTATTGCTGGTGATTACTTCTTTTGCTTTGAGTTGTTTTAGCAATTCTTGACGAGCGACTCGCGGTAAACGCTGATCAATTGGCAGCACGGCGTCGCCATTATTCCAAATTTCATTGAGGGCGATAACAAAATCTGGACCAGGCGGCAAATCAATTGCAATCAGTTCGCGCACCCATTCATCGTAGATGTTTTGTTGTTAAGTTATATCTGTGCAAGAGTCACTCAGTTTGTGGATTAAAGGTGCGCGACCACGAACACTTCCCGCGGCAATAGCCCCCGTCGCAGTTGGCACGGCTTGCGTAAGCGTCGAGGCAAATGCAACTGCGAACTGGTCAAATGCGATACTCGCGTTGATCGTGAGTTTGGCTTTACAAGTTGCGGTGAATTATGCCAACGATTACTCCGACGGAGTGCGTGGCACCGACGACAAGCGAGTCGGACCGCTGCGACTGGTCGGCTCGGGTGCAAAGACAGCGAGTGCTGTTAAACGTGCTGCTTTTCTGAGTTTTGGTGTTGCCGCAATATTTGGGTTGATTCTCGCGCTGCTTACGTCGTTGTGGCTTTTAGTGGTCGGCGTTCTCTGCATTCTGGCGGGTTGGTTCTACACAGGTGGCAAAAAGCCCTACGGGTATTTCGGGTTGGGTGAGGTATTTGTATTTGTGTTTTTTGGCGTCGTAGCGACAACCGGCACGACCTTTGTGATTATTGAAAAACTCACTGTCACAAGTTTTACCGCTTCACTTGTCGTTGGCGCATTGGCGTGTGCGCTTTTGGCGGTCAACAATTTGCGTGACATTGATGGTGACACGCTGGCTAGAAAGCGGACGCTTGCTGTGCGACTTGGTGACAAGAAAGCCAGATCTTTTTTTGTATCGCTATTTGTGTTGGCACTATTAGCAATATTTGTGTTGGCTCTTAGCTATCCGTTGGCGTTACTTGGTCTTATTGGTCTAAGTTCGGCATTCGCGTCAATTAAGCGCGTGCGCAGCGGGGCTGTAGGCAGTGAACTGATTTCAGTGCTTTCAATGACTGGTCGAACACAGATCTTGACTGCGATAACTCTAAGTATTGGTTTGATTTTGTCCTAAGAAGTTTGCTTAATAAAACTTCGAATGCTCTCGGCAAAAACATTTGCTTGTTCAAGGTGTGGAGTGTGACCCGAATTTTTGACAATCTGCAAACTGGCATTTTCGCCGATTGCTTGCACCATTCGTTCAGCAAGTTCAACATATTTTGAATCATTTTCGCCAGCCATAACCAGAACAGGCATCTTAAGTTCGCTCAGTTTTGTCCACGTGGGTTGCTGGCGACCGGCGCCGCAAAGCCGCAGACTTGAACTTAAGCCGATCGCTGTGTTTTTCAGACGAACTGCTCGCTGATTAGTTTCTTCGGTTAATCCGCTGAACAGTGAGTTTGTCAACCACTCGTCGATGAACTGCGCTACACCAATCTGTTCAACCCGTTTTGCTAACTCCTCATCACTCTTAAGTCTCTCGTTGCGTAAATCTTTTTCTTCAATACCGGCAGTAGTGCTCACGAGAACGAGTCGCTTGACATTTTGGGGCTCTGCAAATGCTGCTGTTAGACAGAATCTTCCGCC